>Ga0210029_1001556_pt1 | contig 13452 bp, 15 predicted proteins | sample CryGeymeta201521_FD_183985 | JGI IMG/M metagenome (GOLD analysis project Ga0210029, IMG submission 183985) | Groundwater microbial communities from Crystal Geyser aquifers in Utah, USA - Crystal Geyser metaG 2015-21 (SPAdes) (version 2) | ecosystem: Environmental > Aquatic > Deep subsurface >... | reverse complement strand
CTTACACCGATTTGTCCAAGAAAAACGGGGCTTTCTCGCTTCCTCACCTCTCGAAAATATTGAATATCATGCTTGTATAAGGACTAGTGCATCGTTTTGCAAGTTTCACACCATTTATACAGTGAGGGGTCGGCCTTGGTAAGTCCATTTAAAGGGCTTCGCTAACGTCTTGTTGAAGAACTCGATGAAAGCCAGAATTCTCTCCCGCAGTTCCTCGACAGACGTGAAACTCGCACGCTTGAGGAGACGGCGAACCAGGATGCTGAACCAGCATTCGACTTGATTGAGCCACGACGTATGTTTGGGAGTGTAGACGAAACGAAGGCGATGGCTGGAATCCTGGAGAAAGGCCGCGCGGGTTTGTTTCGACTGGAGAATCCCTTCTTTGCCTTTCTCTCCCAGATTCTGGTCGAGACCGCAGCGCTCCGCCACCAAACGTACCAAAGCTTCAGATTGATGGGTGTTCACGAACTCTGCGAGTTCGCGTTGATCGGTGATAAAAACCCACTTCCCGTCCGGGTCCAAGTCAATCGTTCGGCCGATGTGAGCAGCAAAGTCCTCCTCGGTCCGAGTCTGTCCCACCGTTGGGGCAATCACCTTCCCCGTCGCCACCTCCAGATTGGCGATCAGGGTTTGGGTGCCATGGCGGATATAGTCAAACTCCTGAAGTTCCACCTGTCCCGGCTTCATCGGCAAAGTTGGGTGCATCCGCTCCAAAGCCTGAATCCCGGTCTTCTCATCGGTGCTGACTGTGTGTCCTCCCTGTTCATACAGATCAAGCGCCTGATGATAGGTGTCACACACGGTCTTGACCTCTTCGGCAAAGCCCTCGGGGTCTTCCGGTTTCGCGTTCAGCCAGTAGCGACACCGATGCGGCTGCACCTGCCCCTCCTTTTAAAAAACGACCCACCGAAGCGGGTGAGATGCTCTCGACAATCCCCCGTTTCATCACTTCCTTGGCTAAAAGGGGAGTGGTCCAGTGACTGACCGGATACTCGCACGCTTGCGGGTTTTCACAGGCTACGGCGATGATTTGAGCCACCTGCTCTGGCGTAAAGGTGCACGGAGCCCCCAAGCGATCCTCGCGAACTCTGTGAGTTCGAGTCGTCCAGCAACTGTTCGATTGCTTGGCGCAGGGCTTTGCCGTCGCCTTCCGCTTCCACCTCGGCAAGCCGGGGCTCCGCCTCCCTGAAGCGTTGCCGCCAGATCGAAACTCTCCTCCGATCCGCTCCGTGGCGTCGGGCCGTGGCTGCAATCGTCGCTCCCGAGACCATCTCAAGAATCAACCGGGCTCGCCGAACCTGACGTTGCTCTCCGCTGTGTCGGCGAGCAAGCTTTCTCAGAATCCCCTCCTGGGTTGGCGTTACGTGAATTTCTGGTGCGGTGCGTCCTGGCATAATGTTGGCTGCATCCTTTCTGCAATCTGTGCTGTGGTCAAAGACGCATCCTATTCTAACCACTTCCGAGACCAAATCCAAATGTCGCGGAACTTCAAAAACGATGCGCTAGAGAGACGGGGATGCCCAGTTTCTCACACCACTTCACGGTGAGGTCACTGGACAAGGCTTGCACGTCGCGCTCAAGCCCTGCCTGCGTCCGCTCCGCTTCAGCGATCACGCCTTGGGTGGCAACACCCGTGCCCACGTCAACGAGCCTCGTCGTCGCCCGCAAGGACTTTTCGCCGCACAGGACCGTGCCTAACATTAGGACATCTGCCCCATACAACTTCTTCTCTTTCGTGGCGTCCCGCAGGGCTTCGGCGCATTGGCGGTCTCTTTCGGCGTTCTCTTCGCCGAGGGTCAACATCGGAGCGGATCCCTGCCGTGCGGCGAGGACGGTGTTGATCTGCAATCGCTCAACCGTCGCCACTCGCTCCTTGTCCGATGCCAACCGCGTGGCAAGCTCCTCACCCACACCCACGCCCGCCCACGCGTTCTTCTCCGCCTCCCCGCCCAAGGTCTTGAAACCGACCACGGCAACGAACTGGCGCTTCACCGGCTCTGGCCGGACTCCATCTCGGCTTACGCGCCGAGGGGTCCATTCTCCCTTGCCACAGCGGGCAAAGCCATTACCGCAAAAGTGAACAGTGCAACCCACGTCTTACGCATGTTTCGTCACCACCATTCCATGAATGCCTCCGGGGGAACGGGTCCTCCCTGAGCACAGCATCACCCATCCAACTCCCCAAACGGCAGCTCTGCCGGCATGGGGGCAGGGCGCTCGTAGGTGGATGCTGGAGTGACGCATCGGCCCGTCTCGGAAGATTCGAGGAAGCCCTGCATGATATCCAGCACGGCGAACGCCTGCTCTCCGCTGGCGCGGTGGGCGCGCCCGGAGCGAATCGCATACGCCATGTCAGCCACACCCACACTGCGACCGTATCCTTCCACAAAAGCGTGCGGCACGTCAACCCAATCTTCGTCGCCCACGTACCGAATTTGGACCGTTCCATCGAAGGAGAAGAGGAGGAGAGGCTGCGGTGGTTTCAAAGCGTAACTCACAGAGCTATTCGGGCCCCAACCAATCAGGATGATGAAGCGGAGAAGGGCGGCTTTTGTGCATTTCATCAATTGGCTCCTTCGAGCGGGCGGTAAGCAATCCAACGAAGAGGGTGGCTGAACCTGGGTTTGCAGGGGTGCCTATTCCTCCAAGAGTTCCGGTTCCAGAACTGGTCGCAACCGGCTTACAAGGTCTGAAGGCAGGAGGATTGGGAATGGTGCATAGTCTTGCACAGAAGGTTTTAGAAAGTGTTTCTTGTCCAAAGTCGCCAAATAGTCAACTTCGGCTTCCACTGCGGCCGCAAGTATGGGAGCATCTTTCGGGTGAATTGTCATTTCTGCCTCGTCCACACTCTTGATGGAGGGTTCCGATACAATGGTTGGGGCCACCGACTTGAGGAGTCTGTCAAAGACGGACAAGGCACGTGGTATTTTCTCTTCGAGGTTGCCGCGGACTTCCTCCAGGATCTGCTCGCAAACCAAGACTTCTATCAGTCCACGTTCCGCCCAGTCAATCAACTGGCGAGAGCCGCCCACCGAAGAGCCAGCAGCAGCAATCCACACATTCGCGTCGAGGAAGACCTTTGGCATTTAGCCTCCGGTCTTTTCTTGCGCGGTGCGCTCGTGGTGTTTTCGCTCCCGCTGATACTCCAATCCGTCAAGTAGATCACGCAGTTCCACACCCTCCTCCCGCATGATCCCTTCAAATTCTCGAGCCGCTTCGAGCGCGGGAGAAGGCTTCGACCGAATTGTGATTCCGTTTTCAAGTGGATACAAATAGACGGCCTTCCCCACTCCCCATCCGAGCTTTTCGAGCATCTGTGACGGGATCGGCACCTGCTTGTTCGGCTGAATTGCTACGACCGGCATGACGGCCACCTCCTTATTGACTGCCTGTATTCTACTCATCGACGAACGGCTCCGTCAAGGACATCCCTGAACAATTGGATCTGACTCGTCTGCCCTTGGTGGAGGGTTACTCGTCCAACTCCCCAAACGGCAATTCCGCCGGCATGGGGGCGGGGCGTTGGTAGCTCGTCGCAGGAGTTACACATCGGCCAGTGTCGGAGGACTCGAGGAATCCCTGCATGGCGTCAAGCACCGCAAAAGCCTGCTCGCCATTGGCGCGATGGGCGCGACGGGAGCGAATCGCGTAAGCCATGTCGGCGACGCCAACACTGCGCCCGTATCCCGGGACGAAGGCGTGCGGCACGTCCACCCAGTCTTCATCGCCTGCGTGCCGAATCTGGACGGATCCATCAAAGCCATTCGGATCGGGCACGCGCAGCGTTCCCTCATCGCCATAAATGGTGATGGGGAACTGACCGTCGTAAGTGGCGTGCATCGTGGCAAAGCTGGTGATAATCGTCCCCACCGCGCCGTTGACGAACTCTATGCTCCCACAGAGGTGATCCGGCGTGGTCACATGAATCATCTTGCCGTACTTCGCCTCGCTGGTGATGGTGCGCTCCGGGATGGCGATGGCGGCAAGTCCGCTGAGCCGCTTGACCGGCCCCAGCAGGTTCAGAAGAGCGGTGAGATAGTACGGTCCCATATCGAACATCGGCCCGCCGCCCGGCTCATAGTAGAACTCGGGGTTGGGATGCCACGCCTCACAGCCGCGTCCCATCATGAACGCTGTGAAGGAAACCGGTTCACCAATGAGTCCGTCGTCGATAACCTTCCTCGCCGTTTGTATTCCCGCCCCCATGAAAGTATCCGGCGCGCATCCCACCAAGACTCCCTTTTCCTTTGCCGTCTTGAGTATTTTCTCTCCTTCTTCACGGCGCAAGGCAAAAGGCTTCTCCGCGTAAGTGTGCTTACCACTGGCAATCGCCTGGAGAGCAATGGGAGCGTGCGCTCTGGGGATGGTCAGGTTGAGAACGATCGCGATGGAATCGTCCGCCAGCAACTCCTCGACCGTACAGACTTTGGGAATGCCGTACTCCTCTGCCCGCGTTTTGGCTGCCTCCGGAATCAGATCCGCACAGGCCACGATATCGAGAATCGGTAGATTCTGCGCGTTCTTCAGATAGTTGCCGCTGATTGCTCCGCAACCGATGATGCCAACTCTAACGGGTTCTTTCATGTAATTCCTCGCTGCGATGTATGGGAGTGTTCTCTCAAGGAGAGGTCACCGGGATCGCTGCATCGAAAGTGCCTACCTGGCGGAGGACGAGGGCCTGCTGATCAGCGTTTAATTCCCGGCCGTCGGGGAATACCTGTGGACTGTAGCCAAGCTTTGAATAACCGGAGATCCTGTCAGGACGAGAGTCAAACACAAAAGTTGACAAGGAAGAAAGGAACAGAGTAGACTCTGCCCAATCAACACTGCTCGATCAGGCGGAAAGCTTCGCAGTGTAGAACACGACGGAGGTGTTTGGTGTGAACTTGCAACGTAGCGTGGCTGTGGTTTTGCTTTTGGGTCTGCTTTTGGCGCCGTGCCTTTCGCAAGAGCTGCCGCAAGGGAGTACCCTCCCCGATTGCAGCAAGATCCCCCTCGTCTCGATCAATGGGCAATACCGTCCGGAGGTCTACGGCACGAGATCGGTAGAGGATTTGTTGCTGCCCGACGGCGTGGTGATTCTGCATTTCGCTTCTCCTCGCCCCCCGCGCAAGGAAGGATTTAAGACATACTTTGTGGAAGAGGTATCGGCCCTCGCGAAAGCGGCAATGAGTGTCCCCTATCCCTGCATTCCAATCGTTGTTGTACCGTTTGGCGATAACGGTCGCCAGGATACGTCAACGCTCATTGCTGCGACGGAAGCAAGGCCGTGGGGGGAGACAAACATCTACTATGAGCCAACGTTCCCGCGCCCGGGACTTTACCGCACCTTTCATCCCGGCGCGGCCGGGAATGACATTGTTGTACCGTGGACATACCTCATCGGTCCAGGGCGGAAGGTCCTGGCAGTGCGACAGCCCGGCAACCCACTGAACCTGTACGACTGGCTGCAGCAAAACCTTCCGGCGAATGTAACCGCCGCCCCCAAGACGCCATCAACCGATCTGTCTCTGCCTTCCGCGGACCTACAAACTTGGCCGGCTTTTCGCAGAACCCTTCAGCACCAAGCGGAAGCGATGCCGGTCCCGAACACGCTTCCGTACACCTACCTTGCCTGGAAGACGCGTGTTGGGAAGACGTTTGCCTCGCCTGCCGTCGTCGACGGGGTGGTTTACATCGCCACCGATACCGACGGGTTGCGGACGCTCACCCTCGACGCTGGCAAGTCCCTGCAGAACTTTCCAACCGGACAGGCATGGTGGACGTCCCCTGCTGTGGCTAAAGACAACGTTTACACCATCAACGCAGACGGCATCATCCACGCCCTTGACCGCGGCAAGCTGCAGCCTCAATGGAAACGGAAACTCGGAGGGCTGATCACTTCCTCACCCGTAGTGAGCGAGGGTTCCCTGTACGTGGGGGCGCGCAACGGCGCCGTGTACAAGCTGGATGCCGCAACCGGAGAGGTGCTCTGGACTTTCCAAACGGGCGGCGAAATCAGCTCGTCACCGGCACTGGCGCAAGGGCTGGTGATCATCGGATCTGGCGACCGAAACCTGTATGCCATCCGCGGACAGACGGGCGAGCAAGCGTGGTCCGTTGCGACCGCCGGCGCGGTGGACTCGTCCCCAACAGTGGAAGGGAGCGATGTGCTGGTCGGCTCCTTTGACGGCTCGCTTTACTCGGTGCACGTCGCCGACGGCAACGTCAACTGGAGGTGCGAATTGGGCGGGTGGGTGCACTCCTCTCCCGCGGTGAGCGGAAACACCGTTTAAGTGGGTACGGTCAACGTCCATCGTGACGACCTGCCTACTTTCAACTGGATCGACAGAAAGACCGGCGAGCGCCAGGGCAAATTTGTGACTGAGGACGCGATCTACTCATCTCCGACGGTCTGGGGAGAGGTCGTGCTGGTCGGCTGCCGCGACCATCACCTCTACGCCTTTGACCGCAGGATGAAACAGACTCAGCCGGTCTGGTCATTCAAAACGCGGAGCTACATACACGCGTCTCCCGTGGTCGTCGGCGATACGGTATTGGTGGCTTCCTTTGATGGGAATCTCTACGCCTTGCGGCAGGCGAAGCCCATCTCAGTCTGGGCTGACTCCGACATCGTTCCGCGATGGTTTATGGCGGCGCTGGCGCGGCAGTTGCACGAAGAAACTGCGAGCCTGGTCATCCGGGCAACTACGGCAAACGCTGGAAATCAGTTTTCCTTGACCGACTTCCAGCAACTTCTCAAGCAGACGAAGGAACGCGTGCAGGCCGCTGGCGCCGCGCCCAAGGTGCTTCCGCGCGACGTGCCATCCGATCACCCCGGCGCGCCGTTCATCGAGTATGTACTGACGGCCGGACTCCTGGCAGGATATCCCGACGGCGCGTTCCACCCCGATGATCCAACGACGCGGTACCAGTTCGTGTCCGGTCTGTCCGCCGTGCTTGCGTGGGTGACCCGGCCCAACTACATCTGGCGTGTGCTGAAGGACAACGGAGCACCGCCCGCGCAAGTTGAGGTGCGGGCAGACCCACTTGCCGGTCGCACACGCACGATGCCGGCAGATGTCGAGGAAACTCACTGGGCATATCCCGCGCTGTCTCGCTTCGCAGAGCTGGGACTCCTGCATCTTGACGATGAGGGCAACTTCCGCGGCGCTCATATCGTGACCGTCGCAGAGGCTGCACGACAATGGAACCTGCTGGCACAGTCGGTGAAGGTTGTGCGGGTCAAGTGAATCGCTGCCGCCGCCATTGATCCGGCGGACTGGAGTGTTGAGTGTTCGGTGTTCAGTCGATAGTGTTCGGGCTCTGCGAGTCCGGAAATGCTCCCCATCTCCCACATTTCCAACGCCTCCACCACCGCACTGCCGGGCGAGAAGACTTCAACGCCAGTAGCATCGGGGTGAGTCGGGTAGATGCGGCAGGTCGTCCAGACGCCTCCATTGGCGCAGACTTCGAGCACGGAGCGATCCAGGAATACGCGAAGGTCGAGTGGCTCGTCCGGTCACCGGAGCAGTTCGCGTTCACGCGGGGTATGGCGCCGATCCCATTTCAAGGTTGAGGGATGCCAACCCGAGACCCCTGTTGGCTTTTTCTGTGGAACTGTAAAGGAGCGTGCAGTGATGGGAGTCGTCCCAAACATTCGAATCACACGGGCACCGACCATCGGAAGTCTGGTTCTAGCGATAGCAATCACCCTGACGCTAACGCACAGGTTGTGTGCGGGAGTGACTCCTGTTCGTGTTCCTAACAGTGGTTTGGTGCCGGAGGCCGTTTGTGATGCGAAGGGAATTCTCCACCTGGCCTACGGTATTGGCAATGAGGCTTACTACGTTCAATCCAATGACGCGGGAAAGACGTTCAGTGCTCCGGTTCTCCTGAATCGCCGCTCGGGAACTGTAACGGTCGGCGGGGAGCGTGGCCCGAAACTCGCGGTCGGTAAGGATGGCGTGATTCATGTGGTCTGGCTGGGACACTACCAACGCGGCGGCGGCGTCTGGTATACTCGCAGCACCGATAGCGGCCGCACGTTCGAGCCGGAACGCAACCTGCTGGATACTACCACTGGAACGGACGGCGCGACGGTGGTAGCCGATCAGGACGGTAACGTGTTTGTCCTTTGGCTCGATGGTCGGCTCCCTCCTGATCCGCAGAGTCCGGTTGCCTCACCGATCTATATGACACGGTCCACTGACAACGGCGTTACTTTCTCAGAGAATGAGGCAGTGCGCCACGACCATCCGGGTCGCGCCTGCGCCTGTTGCGGACTCGAAGCTCGTGTCGGAACTGACGACAATCTCTACATCGCCTTCCGCAGCGGATACCACGACATCCGCGACATCTACCTGATCAAAGGAAGTAAGTCAAAAAACGACTTCACATCGTCCCGGGTCAGTGAGGACAACTGGAAGTTCACCGGTTGCCCGATGAATGCAAGTCCATTGGCTGTTACGGACGATGGACAGGCGTTGGTTACCTGGATGAGCCGGGACCGGGTCTACTGGGCGGTTTCAAAAGGCGAAGTGACGAAGTTCGCTCCCCGCATCCCCACCCCCGACGGTTTGGATGGCGAAAGATACCCGCTCATTCTCGCCAACGGCAGGAAGGAAGTCCTGCTGGTGTGGAAGCAGCAGGATAAGGTTAAGTGGGCGGTCTACACGGCGGACGGAAAGCTCACCGACCAACAGGGAACTGCCGGGCAGCAACCCAGTCGCAGCAAGCCCACCGCTTTCGTGGGATCGGACGACAGCTTCTACATTGTCTTCTGATTAACTACGCAAACAGGCGTCCTTCCCCAGAATGAAAGAGACCGCTGCCAGTCAATCATCAACGAAATCCTCCGGTTTCTCCTTGCGCGCCCTGTTGACGGCAACGGTGCTGGTCGGTCTCGTCAACCTCTGGGTTCTCATCACCGAACTCCGCACGGGGAGCTATGCCACCGGTGGCACTCCGCCCGCCACCGCCATTGGCGGGCTTTTGCTACTGCTCGCATTCAACCCTTTATTGCGACGATTCCATAGAGAGTATTCTCGGGCCGAGATCCTGATCATCTATGCATTCCTCTGCATCGCCATACCGATGGCAGGCATTGGGGTCGTCCGCGCTTTTGTTCCGCACACCACCGTCCTCAAGTACTTCGCTATGCCGGAGAACCGTTTCCAGGAATTGGACAAGCACCTGCCTTGGTGGCAGAAGGTGACGAACCCCCAGATCGTTCGGCAATGCTATGAAGGGGCCCCCGATAAGAAAGTCCCGTGGCGTCCGTGGCTACCACCCCTGACTCGGTGGTTCACCTTTTTCGCTGCCATCTTCGCTGCGATCACCAGTCTGCTGACCATCTTCCGCAAACAGTGGGTGGAGCACGAGCACCTCTCGTTTCCTCTGTTGGAAATGCCGTTGCGATTGATACAGGGGGCGACGCTTGAGCGTCCGGCTTTGTTGCGCGATCCCGTCTTCTATGTCGGTTTCGTGGCAGCCTTTCTCTACCATGCGCTCAATGTCCTCAAAGCCGCTCATCTGATCGACAAAGCGCCGGGACTTCTTTTCAATCTCGATCCTGTTTTGAGTGGTCGTCCGTGGAACGCGTTGGTTCCACTGCATCTCTACAACATGCCGCAGATCGTAGGGCTCGGCTATTTTGTCTCACTCGAAATCAGTTTCTCCGTGTGGTTCTTCTACTGGTTGGAGAGGCTGGTGGGGACGATCGGTGTCTGCCAGGGGTACCAAATCGTCGAGTTCCCCTATATGATTCAGCAGAGCGCAGGTGGTTATATGGCTTTTGGATTGCTGCTGTGCTACACCGCGCGACGTCATTTGCGGGACGTCATTCGGAAAGCCTTGTTCAATGATCCCTCCGTAGACGACTCCGCGGAGCCAATGTCCTATCGGCTCGCACTCATCGTCTTCGTGGCAGCGATGGCCTATCTGGTGTTCTGGTGCACGGCTGCCGGGATGGTCTGGTGGTTAGCAACTCTCTATATGGGGTTCATCGCCATCTTCGCCCTCGTTTATGGACGCATACGCGCCGAAACAGGAGTGCCCTATGCCATACTGTATCCCCTGGGTGAGCCGAAGAATCTGATGCTGGACGCTCTCGGCGCGCTGGGTTGGGTCAAGCCTCTGGGAGTGCGGAATCTGGTTGTCTTCTCAAGCCTCAGTTGGCTGTCGCGGCACTACTATCCCGAGTTCATGGCAGCCTATCAAATGGATGGACTAAAGATCGCCGAGGCAGCCAGGGTGCATCGGCGCGCCATCGTAAGAGTGATGGTGACGGCAATGGTGGTCGGACTCGTCTTCGCGTTTTGGTCGCACCTGACCGCCTACTATCGCTACGGAGAGAACAACGTGGATAGCGCCACCGGCGGAGGGGATCCGCGGGCGATGGTCGCGCTGGGTGACTACAAAACTGCTGAAACCTTCCTGTGGGGTGCATTGCCGCCGATGATCCCTCACCTGACCAGCGCCGCGGTTGGGTTTCTTTTTACTGCGGCATTGTTCTTTGCTCGCGTTGTCGCGATCAACTCTCCTTTTCACCCCATGGGATTCCTGATGGCGACCTGTTACGGAGCGGAGGGGCCTCTGTGGTGGTCATTCTTCATCGTGTGGGTAATGAAAGGACTGATTCTCCGATATGGAAGCGTGAAGCTCTATCGGCGCCTTGCCCCTGCCTTTGTTGGGCTTGCTCTCGGACACTTCTTCTGGGGCGGCCTTGTGTGGGGCAACCTGTGTTCGCTGCCTTTCGTGCCAGCGGCGATGCGATTGGGATACATGCTGCCGCGGGTGTAATGGAGGACTCTCGCTTTGTTCCCTTGTGGCATGAACGCAAACCACGACAAAATCGATAATCCTTGGCTATCGCACACCCTCCCACTGCCGCGACTCGGAGGACCTCAAGGCAGCCAGATTGACGCGCAGGGACTGCACGCCTTCAACCAGCGAGCATGGCGGCATTGCCTTGCCCTCAACAACATCCAGGAACCGGGCGGCCTGCGCCACGAAAAGGTCGTCGCGCTCCACCTCGGCAACAGGCGCGCATGTCCACTCCCCTCCCGGCTCAGTCATCCATTTCAGTTGTACCGGGTAGTTGTCGAAGAGAAGCGTCCCAGCTTCACACACGATTCGGAAACTCCATTCCGGCGGAGCCTGGTACTGGTTAAGCGTGTAGCTCCCGAGGACTCCTCCTTGTCGCGTCAATAGGTGGACGGTATCTTCCACCTCAACACCTTCCAACAATTGGTGGGTGGCGTCACACACAAGTCGATCAATGGGTCCCACCAACCATTCCCCGGTGTTGATGTTGTGCGTGAGAGCGTCCTGAATTGCGCCACCGCCTGTCGCGCGGTCGCGGTAGTAGACGTCGCGATAGGCGGGTCGGTAGGTGGGGAAATGCTGGCCGGAAACGGACACGAGCTGCAGCGGGCGACCGAAACGCCCCGCGTCGATTAATTGCTTCATCCTCGCCAGTGCCGGGTGCATTCTCCACACATACCCCACCATCGCAACGATGCCCTTCGCCTGAGCCAGCGTTTGCAGTTCTTCGACACCTTCCGCGCTGACACTGAGCGGCTTTTCGATCAGCAAGTGCATGCCGCGCCGCGCCAACTCAACGGCCATTGGGACATGCAACTGGCTGGGAGTACAGATTACTGCTCCGTCATGCTCGTGCACCATCGCTTCATCGAGGCTGGAGTATGCGCTGACTATCCCGTACTGCCCGGCAATCCGCTGGCGCAGATCGGCGTTCGCTTCGCAAAGGGACAGGTTGGCTCGTCCCGTTCGGCCGAAGCAGCGAAGGTGACGCTCCCCAATAGAGCCAACCCCGATAATCAGTACTCGATGCAAGACACACCTCCTGAGCACGCGTCCTCCACGGGATCGTCTTTGATCCGCGCGAATGCTGTGCGACGCAAAGCGCTTCCTCAACGCAGCCATAGATACCTACGACCGTCCATTATAGCTGATTGCCGTATGAGAGGAAAATGGCGATGTAACGGAGTTATAATGTAGTGCAGTTTGCCAAACGACAGTAATGTAGCCACGTCCATTGACGACCAGCAACGATCTAACGAGGTGCGCCATGACAGGCAGAGAGCGTGTGACCAGAGCATTGAGATTTGAGAATCCCGATCGGGTTCCACGCGACCTGTGGGCCCTGCCTGCCATTGGCATGTTCCACCAGGAGGAATACGCGGCGTTGCTGAGGCGTTACCCCCTCGATTTCGACAAGCCTTACTTCAGTCCCGGGCAGAGCGAGCGCGCCAGCGGCAAATACGCCCGCGTCGGGGCCTATTCAGACGACTGGGGTTCCGTCTGGCACGTAGCAGAGGAAGGAGTCGTTGGCGAAGTCAAGGAACCGGCGCTGGCAGACTGGTCATCCATGAAGAGCTACCAACCTCCCTGGGAATTGATTCGCAGCCGCGACCTCAGCCGCGTCAACCGTGATTGCGACCAGAAGGACCTCTTCATGCTCTCGGACTGCACCGCGCGTCCTTTTGAGCGGATGCAATTCCTGCGTGGCAGCGAGCGGCTTCTCATGGACCTGGCATACCTCCCGAAGAAATTGTATGCCTTACGGGACATGGTGCACGAATTCTATCTCAGCGACATCGAGCAGTGGTGCGCCACCCGCGTCGACGGTGTGATGATGATGGACGACTGGGGCACCCAACACGCGCTGCTCATCTCTCCTGCTCTCTGGCGGGAGTTCTTCAAACCGCTCTATCGTGAATACTGCGCCGTGGTTCACGCCGCGGGGAAATTTGCCTTCTTCCACTCCGACGGACACATTGAGGCCATTTACGGTGACCTCATCGAGGTCGGCATGGACGCGATCAATTCCCAACTGTTCTGTATGGATATCGAGGAGCTGGCCGGGCGATACAAAGGAAAGGTGACCTTCTGGGGAGAGATCGACCGCCAAGCGGTGCTTCCCTTCGGCACGCCGGAACAAGTGGCGAACGCAGTGCGGCGCGTCCGCGCGGCACTGGACGACGGCTGCGGCGGAGTCATCGCACAGTGCGAATGGGGCAAGGGGAATCCCGCCGCGAATGTCGAGGCGGTATTCAAAGCGTGGGCTGAATGAAAGGATTGGCGAACGTCCATTCACGCGAGGGGATTGTACCCCGGCACACGCTCGTGCGGCGTGTCCAGATAGACTTTGGCTTCGGGATGGCCGCGAAAACGGCCGTGGCTCCAGCGGACCTCGACATGACCATCCACGGCATGTTCCGACCGGTTCGCAGTTCCGCGCACCAAGGCGCGCCAGCGGACCAGTGGCTGACCTGCTCCACGATCACCCCATACGTCGAACGAACGGAGTTCGTGCCGCTGCCTCCAATCCCAAGGCGTCTCAATCCGCAGACGAAGCCACTTATCCCCGGATGCCCCAAGAACGAAATAAGGCGCACCGGCAAGACGAAGCAGTCGCCATAGCATTTCCTCTCGATCCTGCAA
>Ga0210029_1001545_pt1 | contig 13545 bp, 10 predicted proteins | sample CryGeymeta201521_FD_183985 | JGI IMG/M metagenome (GOLD analysis project Ga0210029, IMG submission 183985) | Groundwater microbial communities from Crystal Geyser aquifers in Utah, USA - Crystal Geyser metaG 2015-21 (SPAdes) (version 2) | ecosystem: Environmental > Aquatic > Deep subsurface >... | reverse complement strand
ATCGCCCATGCCGGGCGCACACGAAAAAATGGCTTGTCAAAGCCATAATTTGACAAGCCATTACAGGGGCTGCCCTAAGTGGACGCTATTCAAACTTTGAGATGTTGAAGAGGTTGGCGAAATATATTGCTGAGCTGGTGTAATATGCCATAATGTCATATTTTCAGCAAAGAACTTCAGCTTTGCTTAAGCTAAGTGCTTAGATTTGCACTTATTCGAAATATTAACAGTAGTTGACAGATTGATCGCCTGAATATCTCCTGATGAAATCTGATGTAGATTGGTCTAGGAGTCTAAAATAAAGTGTGCGCATTCTGAGCCAAATCAAGATTCTTGCTCTGCAACAACGCTTATGTAAAATAGAAGTATGTGTCCAACTAACTTTGTTTCAGCTGAGGATAATGAGATCGTTTAGCTTGGTAGATCACAAAGTTGCAGAAGCTGATTTTTTCTTAAAAAAGCTTTCAGAATGCCATTCTGATTTCTTTGCCGCTCGTTGCTATGTTGGTGCATTCATATCTTCCGCTCGCAGCATAACATATGCATTGCAGTCGGTTCTTGGTGACCTTGACGCCTTCAGCGATTGGTATGGGGAACGACAAGAAATGTTAACAAATGATGATATCTGTAAGTTCTTGCGTAAATTTAGAAATCTGAATCAACACATTGGTGAAAACCTGGTTTCTGGTGGCAGCTATAAGCATGGAAATAAAGCTGAATACTGGTTTATGCCAACAAACGAAATTAGAGAAGTTCCTAGCATTGATGTGGAGAGCGCCTGCGAGAAATATATAACGGCGATAATTTCAATTATTTTCGATTGTTACACTAGGTTTGGCCCACAGTTAGATGCTCAACAGTATTATACTGCAGAATATTTTCAAGCAATCGGCAAATCAATAGAAGACGCTGAAGAAGAGCTCGGTTTTCCGCGAGGTTGGACAGATATTGGTGACCCAGATGCAACCCCCTACTGCTGGCAAGCATTGCGCGACACAGTTGCGGGATGTGAAATAAACCATCTTTTTCAAGAATATATCGGTAAGATCGTTCCAGCACCAAAGCGACTTAAGGAGTATCAAAATCACGACTAATAAGATTTAATCAATTCAAAAGATTTTATAAACTAAATCTTTGCTTCAGCTTTGCAACTAAAGTGTACGGCTTACGGAAGCAAATTTTTGTAAAGGGATCAATGGATACCTTTATGCCCGGCACCTATTCTCGGGCAAAAATCAGCAATGGAGCACCTCCTGCAACCCGGTTTATGAGCTTTGCATACTTCCCTCCCTAAAGAAACCATGTTAACGTGCAGTGAAAACCTTAAAGCTTCTGGGATTTTTGATTGAAGTCGGTCCATATCCTTCGGGCTACAACTACGATCTGGTCTTGTGGGTTTAATCCAACCCAACCTTCGGCAAATTCGCCAGCAATGCGTGTCTACGGGAAAAACTCGTCGATCAAGAGAATATAGCATAACGCATCTTGCGACTTTCTTGCCAACACCGGGAAGAGATGTTAAAAAATTCTCGCATTCAGCATCTGACATCTGCTTGAGTGGTGCTAACGTAGGCTTCCCAAAATGCTTTATTATTGCCTCCAAAATCTTTTTTATAGCGTCTGATTTTTGATTATAAAGGCCACCAGGCATCAGTGGTCTTGCAATATACTCTGCAGGAGCTTCGGCAATCATCTGGAATGTGGGGAACGTTCGGCGAAGATCCTTATAGGTAGATTCATAGCTCTTATCACTTGTTTTGATGCTGCAAATAATAAAGAGCAGCTCATCCAAAGGATTCTGCCGATTATTATGGGCAAAATCATGGTATCTTTGCTGAAGTTTTTCTGTTACCTCATAGACATGGCACAATGCTCGTTTTGACACAGAATATAATCACCAGATGCTTGCTGATTTTGACGTTTCTCTCCGAGCCTAGTTTCTGTATTAGTCTTTAATGATTCTATAAAACCGAGCAGCGCTTTCGCAACTTCCTGAGCCATAACGTATGGCACTCCATTGGAGATCATTTTGAATTTGTGGCTAAGAGAAGCGTTGGCGGGTAGAGCATATTCATCCGGGACTGTCTGTATACGAAGAGCCTCTCTAACCGACAGTCTACGAGGTTCAGTCGGGTGAAGGTGTACTTCATTATTTCCATAGCATGTTGTTGGGCTGTACCGATAACGGTGCAAGCGTTTAAACGAGCTCTTTAATGTATCGCCTTCGTCTACATGCCAAAACCTCTTTGAATAAGCATTAAACACATCGGTCCCATTTGGAAGCGTTGTTGGCTTTGGATCATCAAACAGTAATGGATAAACGGTGAGTTCAATCGGTATATTATCTGGCTTTAACGGATTACCCCCAAACTTGTCAGTCTTTGGCCAATGTTTTTCTTTAGGGTGCTCATACTTAGGCACAGGCCATATAAACCAATCATCATCAATTGTTATTTCATTAGTCAAAGTAGGTGACAAAAAGTCTTTCAGAAATCCAATCATAAAAAGTCGTTCTCGGTCTTGTGGGGCACCGAGCTCAAGCGAGTTAAGAATCTTAGTGCTAGTTAGATAGCCACACTCTTCTAGCTGCGCTCTAAGACAGTCAAAAAATGGACGATGCTTTTTCGTTCTGTATAGTCCTGGAACGTTCTCCATAACAAAAAAGCTTGGCTTTATTGTTATAATGAGCTCGATAAAAGTCTTAGACAGCTTTCCATGTATACCGTTTTCTCCTTCGTTTTTACCTCTCACGCTAAAATCAGGGCAAGGAGGGCCGCCGATTATGCCAAATAGCTTAGGCGTTGTATCCTCGAAGGCTTCGTTAATTACATCTTTTGCATTTAATTCTTCTATGTTTTTTCTATTACTAATAAACGCGGCATTTGCTTCTGGGTTTTTAGATTTTCTCCACCGAGCTATCGCATACTCATGCATATCTGCAAACGCAGGGTTGAACTCATTAGTCCAGACCACATCGAAACCTGCGTCCTCAAAACCCATATCTAGGAAGCCTGCGCCTGTAAAGAACGAAATTATTGGAATCTGCATCTAACTTGTACTCCTACTGTTTGAAATATCCGATACTAGGATTTACCATGTCTCCTACAACAAGTGCACGGTCCAGAAAACGGTTGAATTCTTCACATGCCGTCTCGGGTACGAGGGCACAGTTATGGCAAGCAGCCAAGTTGCAGGAGTCTGGTCCTTGGCCACCACTGTTACCCATCTCCATGCATACTGGATCGGCCGAGCACCATTGAGCAGCCTCAAGTGCCCTACGTACCATTGGCTCCAGATAACCCGGTTTGCCCATCCGTACCAAACCACCCATAGTTCCTTCCGAATCGCCTGCTGCGGTATAGATTAGCATACCAGCCATTGGTGCTTTAGGGTTATCTGAAATATACAGCCGCTCCCTTAAAGATGCTGAACCGTAACCGCATTCGAATACTAAGCGGTTCATCAGAATGTGTGCGAGCGTATGCATCAATACAAAACGCGGGCCTAGCGGGCGATTTTTAAGGTGCCTACCTTGCTGTATTTCTGAATAATGTTTAATAAGCGGCGCTAATCTCTTCTCAATTTTTTCACCGCTAGTTTTCATCCATTGCACTAGCCTGTTTTCATCGAGTTCGAGATAGATGCCTTCACCGTAAACAATATATGCTGGGAGCCATACGTCGCTTTCTTCAGGAACAGAGCGCCACATTAACGATTTCAGACTATCTATACCCCGACCATTTTCAGAGAAAATGCGGGTAAAGCCTACTAGAGCTCGCGTTTCTCTTAGCTTTTCCACCAGCATAACCCTCGAGAAGTATTTGTTAACGTCTTCTTTATATTCATCTAGACTAGCAAGACTTATTCGAAGATGCTCTTCATTTCTTTCCGTTCTTAGTACGTTAAATTCCGCTCGACGAAAGCTTGTTTCTTGATCGTCGTCCTCAATCTCAGAAATTTCTGTAGATAATCCCGCCTTCTCCTTGGTTGTCATGATTTTGATCGCTGCCGCTATCTGTTCATCCGAGAATTCTTTTAACAGGTCCGGTTGCTGTCCTCGTATTGTTTTTGGATCTATGTCTTGGCCAACCTGCAATAATAGCTTTATAACCGTTGAGAATGGCGGTCCCTCTAAAAGTGTAATTAAATCCGACAGGGCGCTACTGTCGCTTATAGGCAGATAAATCGCACTGCGTACTTGTGAGTAGTAAACATTAGCAGCGCTCCTAAGTGACCCCTTTAATGGAAGCCCACACGGCTCATCTTGGTCTAAACCCAACCAAGGCCTCTGCCCTTGACATAAGTAAGGTCTATCAGGACAATCTAAATGCCTGCTCAAATATGTACCGCTTGCATCAGGTCCGGTTGTAATATTTGCTAGCGATCGATTTGCTCCACAACTACATTTGACTCTTTGCCCAGATAGAGTAGCTCCACCGGTTGCAACAAGTTTCAGATGCCCACCGCATGTCGGATTTGCTGTTTCGTGTGCCCACTCTACCCAAGGAAAGTCCTGGATATGGCCATGTTCACACATAGCAACAAAAGGCACTTGAACTAATACGTTGTTTTGTTTTTTATCGTTGCACTGTGGACACATTTGCCGACCATGCATCGTCATAGGTAGCTTAGTTAGAAAACCGCAAAAAGTGCAGTAATGCCATTGGGGAAACCGCAAAAACGGTACCGTTAAGAATCGGTTTGGAACATCATGACTTTGATTCCAGCCTCTATAGTCGGGTGGCAAGCGGAAATGGTCAACCCTAAGCAATCTCTGTAACCGCCACTCTGAAAACATGAATTGTGTTAGATCGTCACAGCTAGACCCATCCTCTCTTTGATACCAATGATCCAATCCACAGGATATTAAAGATGTTCCGTCTCGGACAACGATCATGGCACCAACCCCGAAAGGTGCAATTAGCTGCGCTCGACGTATAGGTCCGCTAGTCATCGTGCACAGCCCCTTCCTGCAAATAAAGCATTGTTATTTCTGCTTGGCATTCAGCATCAACATTTCGCATGGACATTGGCGTGGCCCAAGAATACCGAGTTTGCTTCTTTGTTGCGTATGCGCCAGCTTCTCTTAGGAGAGGAACGTTCTTGTCATCGTGCACTCTCCTCCAATATATGGGTTGCCAGGTTCGCCACTGGTCTAATCTTTTCCTAAGTATCTCCTCAGTGTTCTCTAGCTCATTAGGGTCAACTCTGTCTACTCTTTCAATAATGATATTATGGAATTGCTGCAGTAATGTTTCAGGCAGCGGGTAAGGAACAGAATCGATCCTGCCAAGCTGGCGAACATAGGTAACCATTGTCGCGTGAAGCGCACGATCCAAAGCCGGGGGTGAAAATGGTGTTACGCTTGTCGGTTCCACCTGCGCATATAAACGCTCATGATAGCTACGGAATTTCTCGAAATGTGATCGATCCCGGGGTTTTGATGCGCTATAAAGAGTTAAAACCAGCCCAGGACGCTCTTGCCAGCGACGACCAACACGTCCAGTGACCTGGATGTACTGAGACGTAGTTTTAGGTTGTCCCACAACAGCCATCATCGATAAACGATCAATATCAATTCCTACTTCAATAATGTTTGAGGCCAGGCAAACATCGATTGGACGTCTGCCTGGCGTAGTGCATGTTGTTTCTAGATCGGCGATTGCTTTCGGTATATTATCGCTGTGTAAGCGACCGGTAAGCTCAAGAATTAGTTGAAGTCGTCTTAGTTGATTATTATCAAGACCCTTGCGGTTCCGGATAACCTTTAAATAATCAAAGATGTCTGATTGAAATAGAGATAATGTGGTTCCTAGCTCTCTCAGACTGTTGAAGAAAGTAAGCATGGTCCACCATGGGTCGCGCTCATTGTCTGATAGCTTAACTGGCGCTTGGAGTACAGCCGAGAATGTGCGAACTTGCGCCGTTTGCATTGATCCTAACCCTACTCCATGAATGCCAACATATTTTCTCCCAGGCTGCAGTTTTCCATCAGGATACCTAGCATACCGAGCAAAAAAAGAATCCTCAATATCAAGGCCTGGCGATGGAAACAAAGTTACTCTTTCGCGGCCATATAACGCTTTAATCTGATCGGCGTATTGACGAATTGTAGCAGTGGAACAAACAAGCTTTGGATATACCGGCATGGCGCCTCGACGATCAGTGCAGAAATCCTCGATAACCGATTCATACAAGCCCACCATTGACCCAAGTGGCCCTGAAATGAGGTGCAACTCGTCCTGTATAATAAGACCTGGGGGTGAGTTAAGTCTGCTACCTTCTTCTCCGAGACCAAACAAGCTACGTGCTTCTGGCCGCCAAGCGAGCATCGCAAATTTATCAACCGTACCAATAACAAGGGATGGACGGTTTTCATAGATATCTTCGTCGATTATATACACAGGTAACCCTGAACTAAACTCGCAATCTTTATCTGGGCATTTAAAAATTACTGTATTGTCTCGCTGCTCGTATCCTAATACGATAGAATCTGATTTTTTACTTCTGTTGTTCCCTAATCGGCGCCCCATTTGAGCACCGCACCACGGACACCGATTCAAAATAAAAGGATTGTCTTTGTAATTGCTGGCTTTCTTCAGTTCCCTTAACGCATCAAGCGCTTTGTCCCGACGATTAGGTGTTGTATCACCCCCTACCCATATTCCAATCGAGAGCTCTGATACGCCGAGTTCCTTAATATTTTTCCTGCGCAAGTATTCCATAGCACAAAGCAACCCCGAAGCACGCTGAAATTGCTGTGCAGTTAAAAGCCTAAGGGTATATCGCATTAGAACGTGAACCCCAGTATCGGCAGAATTATTTAGACGCCTCAAGAATATGGAGAAGGCAGCTAATCCTAGATAGGCTTCTGTCTTGCCGCCACCGGTGGGAAACCAAATGAGTTCTACGATATCCCTATCTAATGACTCACCATAAGCTGTGGACTCAACCGACATTAGCAAAAACGCAATTTGAAATGCTCGCCATCGGCCTCGATCACTTGTGATTATGGCAGCGTCTGGCTCTGGGTAAGGATCTTTGAACCTGAGACGTAATGCCTTCTGGTCATACTGAACTAATCGCGGTTCTTTCGGGCGTGTTTGTTGGAGTAGCATTGCGTGGTTCGTAAGTTGAAAGGCATGGAAAGCAATGCTATTATTACTTAAGTAAACCAAACCCTTCTGCATCCTTTTAACACAGCTGCCAGCCTCAGCGAGATGCCTATCGGCTGCTTCTTTATAACTGTCATCAAGCAGACGTGCTTCTTTTCTTCTTGACTCAATCCACTGAGTGTATAGTTCGATGACTTCCTTTAGTTCGCCTAAGCCATCGTTCCCCGGAACTAGTCCCGCTAATGCTGCCATGGAGACCTCTACTGGGGAATCATCATCGCGCTTGATATCTGGAGTTATACTGGGTGTTTCGATGATAGGCAGGCACTCTGCACTTACCCAGCCGATTGTGTGATTCTGCGGAAAGTCATCCCACCCTGCAGCGCAGCCATGTCCAACTGCATATGTTTCTGCTTTGCGATACAATAACGATAGCGATCTCTCCTCAGGATCTGGCTTACCCATTTCAGCTTTTGGGTATGGAAAAATTTTTGGTTTGCCATCCGGCGCTTTAATATATACCTTGAAATGCGATTGGAACAGACATAAATTATCTATAGGGCAGTCTTGGGGTCGAAGCTTGCGATTAATAAGGCACACGGTTAAAAGTCGGGTATTCGTATCACCGTAAATTCTTGAATAGACTTCGATCGTTAAATCGAGTCCTTCCGTATTATCAACCTTCAATGATGCAGACGGCACTTTTACATTGCTAGCAGCCAAGATATCATTTGCAGAAAACGTGGCTTGCATAGATACGGGGCTTCTAAGCCACCAAGTATATTCATTAGCCTCGACCTGAACTTTCTTGTTCCGATAGCGCCCGCAAGAGGCTTCCACAACAAGCATGGATCCTTCGGGAAAACTAGCTAAAAAACTGATTCCCATACTACTTGGTTTATAAGCGTTTGCCGTTGACAGCTCAAAATCATCTTTATCAGCATCGCCTTTTGCCCACCCGCTTCCCAGAGTAACAGTTTCTATATCTGCAGTACCATCGTTTGGGCTAGGCCTTAAGGTATCCCGGTCACCAAGACTATCGCTTTTATATATGTTAACTGCTGATTCTGATTCCATCAGTTCCTGTTCGCTACCTGTCGTATCCGTGTCTGTTCCGCAAGGATACAGGACACCAATTCCATAACGTACAGTTGGCGAATCTCGCAGAATAATTTCTTCACCGGAACCCTTCTGTCTCCATGGTCCATATGAATCTGCCTTTTTCTCAAAGCGTATATCAAGTGAACAATCGATTTCAGTACCATACGGCGAGGGACCAACTAGCTCTTCGCGAAGCTCATTGATAATCATATCCCTATTCGTAAAGTGATCGGCCACATTAACCCCCCTGCATATTGCGGTTTGCAATTTCTCTTATAGCATTTGCAATTTCAACCTTCGCTGTGTCTTGCATGATAATTATAAGCCTTTGAAGTGCTCTGGTTATTGCAATATAGAACAACGATTGCTCGTATAAACCGGCGACTCGATCAATATCAGTCACAACTATTGCCGGTGCTTCCAATCCCTTAAAAGAGTGGATTGAACAAAATCCGATACCCATTCTTTGTGTTAGGTCCATAGGATGGAGCCTACTTCTCCAAGGCTCTTCATTTAAATGTCCAGCGCAAGATCCTGCTCCTTTCATGGAAAGTATTGCGATATCAGACCCATGAAATCCCTCATCGTACAATCTCCCCAAGGTTTCTACAAGTATAAGCTGCTGGTCTTCTTGACTAGAATAGAAAATAATCTCGGGTTCTATTTCATCATCAGACCGCAAAACTCGGCTGTAACTTGGATCGAGACCTCCGAGCAAGTAAGTAAACAGCGCTATACGTGGTGTATTCCGACAATTAATTCGCAAACTATATTTTGGAGCATGGCCTCCGCGAGTTTCTAAAAACGAGTCAAGGGATAAATTTGTAGCCCCGTATATCGACTGTTTTTCAAAATCACCAAACAAACGCCACCTGCCAGCAGCTAGGCCACCTTTCAGACTAAGGTCGAGAAAATCAAGATAGGTGTTGCTAAGCATATCTTGTGCTTCATCAATTAATAACTCGTCAAAGAGGTTATCCTCACGTGGATCATCTAAAATCTTCTCTATTGCTAATGATGGGAGTTGACCTTCCCAGAAATCCTGCCGATCGATAGGTTTCACACCAGCAATATTTAGCATATGGCTATGAATGGTCCTCGCGGTCGCTATGGGGCATAAATCGGAAACCTGAGATTCAAGCCATTTGCCTAGTAAACGGTTGTAACACAGCAACAAGGTCTTGCGTTTGCTCTCTTGATTACGACGGGCAGACTCTATAGCTAGTAACGTCTTCCCTGTGCCGGCTGGACCAGTGAACGCAACTCGTGGGTTAGTTTCCATAGCATCTAATGCAATAAACTGTTCCTCTGTATACTGTCGGATCTCCTCATCTCTTCTTCGAGTCCTAGACTTTGGGCTTTCCAAGAACTCAAAGTCTGGCCGTAGAGTGTCAGCAATAGCGGCGCATTGATCGGGATAGGGTTCCTGCGACTCAGGGTAAAACCAAGATGCGCTAGGACAACTTTCAAGGAAATTACGAGCGTTATCCAAAACAGCTTCAAAGAGCTTGCTTAATGGGGATGCGCGAAACCCCTGTAAATCGATAACCTGCCACGGATGCCATTCATCTGATTTCAGTGGAAAAGATAAATATGGGAAAATAACTGCCGACCAAAAAACTACTCTTGATAAATCTGGACGCCTTTCCACAAGGCGTGAACGAAGGCTGTGCATTGCCTCTGATGCTTGCTTAAACGGCCCTCGTGCGTCCGGAGAATGCTCTGATCCATAAAACCAGTTACCAGCATCTCGACGAACTTTGGAGCATGCTTTTACTTCAACACATAGGACACCTTTGAAGGGTATGATAATGACAAAATCGATTTCTCCAGATATTTGCTTTCTATGATGAGCAATATCTAGCGAATGCAAAACAGCCCAATCGTCTGTTTCCATATCGTTTTTTAACCTAGTAAAGATCTCTTTTTCACCTTTACTAATACATCCGGCGTGAATGTGTGATGGAATCATTTTTGCCATATCAATCGAACCTCGTAAAAAGCTGGCCAATTCTATTAACGGGCACGAGAGTCTCCTGGGGTGAAATATCGGTTATCCTAAATGCAGTTAGACTGCCTCCATCTGCTTCTGGTAATTCAAAATTCATCTCACCTAGCCGTTCGAGCTCAAGAAGGTCAGCCTTGACAACTTGCCTTAGAAGCAACGTACGGATATGATATCCTGCTTTCCTATGCGCCCGATCGATCATGGTGGCTATAATCCAGCAATCTTGGATCTTGTCTTCTTGCCTTATTAATTTCATAATAGCCGAAAAATCATTCATATCATGAGGTCGAATATTTTTTAATGACATCCAGTTGCGAACATTCACTTCATTTGCGCGAATCGACCCCAGGTCTAGTAGTTCTATGCTTGTTCTAAACAGACCTTTATCCCTGACGGCTTCTCTAAGGAGTCCTTTCCAAAATCTCTGAACTTCCCGAACATGAACTGCTTTTTCTCCAAGAATCTTATCTGCGAGCGATTCGATATAGTCACCACCGCCGCATGTGCGCAGTAATATAAACATCCCCGGCTCAACATCGCAAACAAGTATCTTTTTTAAGATGCTCTTAGTCTGCATCGTTTGCTCTTGTTCAATACCTAGAATCTCTTCCAAATCTATAGCAAGTATCTTTGAGCTTTCATCCGACTCCATAAAAACAGCTTTATTTCCCTCCAATAAGAAGAGTCGTGCTTCAACTTCATCAATGTTCTGCTCACATTGGCCTCGATCTGCATATGTTCTTGAGAGCTCTTGCCAGTCTAATGTGGGGATTAACTCGCTAGCGTCGACTAGATCCTGGCTGCTAGATGCTCTTTGTTTAATTTTATCTTTACTATCTAACGTTTCATTCTCTTTAATACTATTGTCCCCATCACCAAGGCTGCGCACAAACGCAGGTTTTTCTGTCCAACGACTCCTTGACCAATCGTACTGCACTATATGAATTTCATGTGTGCGCGGTGCATTGAAAACATAGTCTGGAAATAAGAAACTTGGTCCTATGATAATGAGTTTGTTATATATATTTGTGGACCGAAGATGCGAAGCGATTATCATATCTGCCTTTAATAGACCCGGCTTCTTGATTACTAGTTCGCCTTCACGTGCGATAAATTCGCTTCTTGTGGCTTTTATCATGCCCGACCCATATAGAAGCACCGCCGAGTGTTTACTAATATATAGTGATGAGTTGCTTAGAAACTCGAGTAGAGGATTCTCCCGCGATTGGATAAGGTTATCCACCATTGCAACAAGATTTTGCGCAGGCTGTGTAAAATTGGGATATAACTGATCACAGTGCTTGAGATGTCGTGCTAAGTCCTCAATCAAATCCAGCTCGTAAACTTCTGGATGACAAAATGATATTGGGGCTATTGCTAGTTTAAATCGGAAAGATATTAGCTTTCTTAGAAAAGGTCTCCAGTATTCATGGGCAGCCAACTCACCCAATTCTCTCCTAAATTTGCTTAAGCTTTCGCAAAACATTATGAACTCAAGATGCTTAACACTGTGGTATAGAATGTTGCTACTAGTGCCACATTCATAGACATTAGTTGCTGAAGATAAATTCACACCGCTTAACGTCATTGCTTTTCTTATGCCGCTTAGCATTGTCGCTCTTCCTCAAATATAATAAGCTCAATACTTTCAGGTTTCGCAGGGATATCGCCACACCAATCGTTTTCAACTCTATTCTGTATGTATTCCTGATTGACCATATCGCAAGCTTCTACAAATAACTTTTCAGTCCTATCAAGCAGAACAACCCAGTGAGAGTGGCGTAGATAATCTCGCCATTTCAGAAACCCTGCTGCGCTGTCGAAGATAACTAGATCCGGCACGCTTTGCAGAAAGAAATCCGGAATCCGCTTTGCAGTTACTGTATAGACATCTGATCGAAATGACTTTTCACCGCCTAGGAATTTTCGAATACGAAGAATGTCATGCAAAGATCCCTCGAAATAATCATTTTGTTGTCGAATAGCAAACCGAGTATTTTTTGTTTCTTGACTTAGACGATTGATGTTTCCAAAAATAGCGCACTCAAACCTTGAACATAATGCAAATTCAAACACATCGATATCGCTTAGTACTTTTTCTAGGAAGCCGGGGCGCTGTATAATGAGTCGGCCAACTTGGTTTTTAGGAAGCTGTCCAGTATTAGCAGGTGATACTTCCACTCTGAGAGAACGCTCTGGTGGAAGCCAATCAATTAGGTTACCACCGTCTTTGTTATTAGTCTGGATACCTATACAATCCCTAGAGATGTTACCCCAGCCTCTCCGTTGACACCCAATATAGATTCCCCTTTTGTTTCTTTTGCCGCTCCTAATAGTCACCGGTGTACCGATTGGGAGTTCCTTCAATCGAGCGAAATGTTCCTCGGGACCAGTCTGGCTAACTGGAATGCTAGACCTTTTTATAACTGCGCCCAAAGCTATCAAGGAAGCCGCATAGCTTCTGATTGGCGAGGAGATACCTATTATTAAGCGGTTATAATCATTGGGTATTACTGTAAGCGTTCCTAAGCCCATATAGAAGCGAGCCCATAAAGGTAGTGCAACCCACCTGTCGCTATCTGAGTAATAAATACTTTCAAAGTCAAGATCCATAAGCGCGCTCCATGTACTTGAGGACGCATTCCAATTAATTTGCCGACCAAAGCAAAGACAAACCTATATACTTGTACTACGAGACTTTAAAGGCTTACTTTAAAAGTTACTATTATGGCAATCAGCTGGTCAGCAGGTATCATTAACAAATATTTGGTTTACCATTATGCGTTGGTGCCACCAAATAACTTCGATTACCCGCAATTGGATATAATTGGTATATGTGCGCTAACTGCAGTTATATTAGGAATACTTTTCATATACAATATACCGCTTGTTCTAATAACTACTAAACTATAGTATTACTAATAACGTCTGATGCGAATTAGTTTTACAGCAATTTGGCCGATTAAGTGGCTTGAAAATTAAAGAAGGTGTAACTTGGTACAAAAACTTTACCCTGACGAGGTGAGAAATGTACCAGAAATTAGACACCTTCTTTACAGCATTATACACAATAGTAGACGACATGACCAAGAGAAATGTGGCGAAGTTACTGTCAACGTTTAGTAGGCGCATCTCGTTGCTTCTTTATGCGAACGCCGCCAGCCCAGCGATATCGCGCAAAACAGAAACCCACATGCGGTTACTATGCGGCCCAGTAATCGCAGGCAGGTGAGCTTGCATCCAATCGCCGGGAACTTCTGGTAGTGAAATAGCGTTCGACGAAACTGCAGCAGGAAAGCTAGATGGTACGTGGCAGTTCTG
>Ga0210029_1001535_pt1 | contig 13600 bp, 10 predicted proteins | sample CryGeymeta201521_FD_183985 | JGI IMG/M metagenome (GOLD analysis project Ga0210029, IMG submission 183985) | Groundwater microbial communities from Crystal Geyser aquifers in Utah, USA - Crystal Geyser metaG 2015-21 (SPAdes) (version 2) | ecosystem: Environmental > Aquatic > Deep subsurface >... | reverse complement strand
TGCAATGCTTATTGGACAGATAATTTGGATACAAGAGCGGAACCATCGCGCCTATTTATCACACAGGCGAAAACGGATGCGAAAGCTTCTCAAAGAGCAGTAAGTAACGTTGTAGGGCTATTTGCGCTGATCGTTTTCCTATCTCTTTTTGAAACGATTCGTAAAAGTGATTCATGGCGTTCTCATAATGATACACAACAAGTTATTCTAAAGTTTCTGTATATCTCCGCCATCCATGGGGTTCGTGAAGTTTGCTACAACGACGAGGTATTTCTTTTGTCATCGCATACATGATCTATCGAAACCTTAGAACCCAATTAACCATAGGAAATAACATATAATATCTTGACAATTTTTTCGCAACCATTTATTTCTATCCTTCCGTATATCATGTCAATTGTAATGTTATCTGAGTTCGGAGGATGTCACATGCTTGCTATCCCGTCAGTATTACAGTCAAGATTTGAGGAGCATTTACGGAACAAGACCATTCCAGATCATTTACAATGGCCATATAAAAAATGGCTCCGCTATTATTTAGACTACTGTGAGAAGTATCATTTTTCTCCTATAGATAAAAGCAGCCTGCCTCGATTTATCGGTAAGTTGCGTGAAAAAAAGCAAACAGAACAACAACAAGGTCAGGCCGCTGAGGCGATAAAAATGTATTATGAGATCCTCAGCCAAGATGACATGCCCTCAAAAGCGCCGCTGCCCCAACCTATTCATCATGGAGAGGAAAACTCTTCCAAAGACGGCAAGCATGTATTCATCCACGAGTCACCGGCCATAGCGATTCAGCACAAAAAAGTCGTACCGGTGCCCTTACGTGGTTCCGTCCCGTCACACAGCATCCAAAGGTCTTCAATAACCCTTGGCGTTTCAGGAATATCGCCCATTGTGCCGCAAGGTGTAATTAACGCTTCCTCTCTTCAAGCAAAACGCGACGACGGGTCTTCCTGGAGATCGGAATATTCCCGACTGGCGGATGAAATACACGTCCGGCATTATTCTAAAAAAACATTGCAAACCTATCAAGGCTGGACGAAAAAATTTCAAGCATTTACACAAAGCAAGAAGCCGGAACTGCTCTCAACGAACGATGTAAAAGAATTTTTAGAGAGGAGATGACAGGGTGGACGATGAAAAATGGGAAATTATCCGTACGGCATCGGGTATGACCAATGCGTACATCATTATGGGAAGGTTAAAGACCGAAGGTATCCCCGCCCGATTGAAATACGATGTAGCAGGTACAATCTATGCGGTCACGATTGATGGTCTGGGCGAAGTGGATATCCTGGTTCCCGCCGCTTGTCTCGAAAAAGCCAGGGAGGTACTCTCTCAATCTTACGAAGACGAAAACTTGGGCTGGAAAACCACCGTAATCCCTTAGAATATCCCATCCAGCGTGGCGCCGCATTGAGGGCAACTTGAGTCCTGGAGATGGATCTTTTCAATATAGAATCCGTAACGGTAAATGAGAAGTTCCCCACTGACGAAAAAGAATAGAGAACTCGGTAAGCTTCTCGTCCGTGAGCAAATCCCGGAATTAATGCAAAATCCTCTGAAAAGGAAAGAGTGACTGATGAAATTTAATAAGCAAGGGGTACTGGTATTTTTGTCTTGTGTTTTATTTTCTGTTTGGTTAGGGGGGGCCTCCTGTGCAAAACCAGCAAAACCGATCTTTAATGGGGTCTTTAATGGGGATTTTGAGCTCTTTTCTGATCAAAATCCACCCTCCGGTTGGGAGATGTGGGGAGCCCAGAAATACAAAGAACCTGACAATTATGTTAGAGACACCACCAATCCCCATTCGGGTAAGGCCTGCCTGCGTATTTACCATCCGGCAGGAACAGACGGTTATATCGTCTCTTCACCTAAATATCCTATTCGGACCAAAAAAGGAAAGAGCTACTCCATTTCTTTTTGGGCCAGGGCTGACAAACCAGGCCGATCTTTATTTGAGCTAACTGGCTATGAAAGTATAAATCCTTTTGTGGATGCCCCGGCCCCTACTTTTTCTCCTATCGAGGTTGGTCAGGAATGGAAACGGTTTGCCTTTGAGATCAAGGAGGGGTTGATTTTTTTGCTGATCAGGCCCGGTATCTACTTTTGACTTTTAAGACGACCACCGTTGCCCAGGAGGAAAGGACCTTATGGATCGATGATGTCATCGTTACCGAAGGTGAGTTAATCCCTGGCCAAAGCTTAATTGACGAGAGGACTTTGTCCTATGCACCACTTCAGCACAGATTGAAACCAGGTCCTGAGCTGGCCTTTACCGTAGATGTCCAGAATCGTCTTCGACGGGTGCCTCAGACCGTAGGCGGCGTGGCCTTCCATCGTCTGGCCGGGTATACCGGTCAACCGTTCAATCAACAAGGCCAATATACCTTGTCCCCGGTTTTGGAAAAGGCCATTCATGACCTGCAATTGCCCATGACCCGATTTTTTGGTCTGGGAGATGAACACTTCAGCCTGGAAGAGGCCATAGATAAAACCGCCGAAGTTTGTAAACGCTTAGGGATTCCGCAGAATCAAACGGTTTTGGAATTTGAACCTCAAAATGGGGGCAAATTGGCCCCTGAAGTCTGGGCCCGTGGGGTAAGCCATTCCCTTAAAAAAGGCTATAGATTTCGCTATTGGGAGATTGCCAACGAGCCTGAACGGACCAGTCGGCAGACCGTTAGGTTAAAGCGAGAGGGATTTCGTTCCGCCGAGGATTATTTGAATCATTTTCTGCGGGTGAGTAAAGAAATTCGCAAACTGCAACCTCAGGCCCAAATTGGACTCCCGATTTCCGATCCACCCATGTGGGGAAGTTATCTTTTGAACCGGGCGGCCGGGCATTATGATTTTGTCGTCGGACATTATTATGCCGTTTCCAAGGCCCACTTGCGGAAATTGGAAGAAGTGGCCTTGACTGAGAATTATAAGACCCTGGATACGATATTGAGAATTAATGAATTGATTCGCTTGTATAATCCAGGCAGGGAAGTGTACCAGCTCGATACCGAATGGGGTATGCATAGCGGCGGGCCCAATAACGAACCCCCGGATGAAGTCAAACGGAACGGCAACATATTCGGGATCCTCCATCGGGCCGTGCGCTTAATCTATTATGCCCGTGAAGGTCTCTTGCGGGGAGCTACGTCCTGGAATCTATTGTCCCATGCCTATGAGCCCGGATTTGGCTTCGTTTCCCAGGAGGCCCCTGACCAGCGATTTATGATGTACTGGCTTTACTATTACTTTAATCGGCATCTGGGGGAATGGGCGCTCGATCTTTCGGGGACGGCGCCCTATTTCTACCCCACCCCGGAAGATGATCTAAAAATCAAACCGGGAACGTTCAGCGGACCTGTTACACCCACTTTGGTTACCCAGAGCAGGGATGGTAAAAAACTCTATATAATCATTGCCAACGGCTCATGGAACCAGGCGGTCCCCTGTCGAGCGAGGATAATTAATTTTAAAGTCATAAAAGCCGAAGGGATTTTGCTATCCCATCCGGATCCTGATGGGAACCCCCTGTTAAAACGAAAAGAAGAAGCTATTTCCCCTTATTCGGTGTCTATTCAAGACCAAAATGTGGCGTGCATCATTCCACCGCATTCGGTAGTGTTTTTAACCTTATTTTAATCCCCGGCCGGTTTTTGGATAAACCACTTCCAGCACAAGAAACGATATAGCCTTATCTTGGCCACTATTTTTCCTTGAAGGACTTGCAGGTGGAAATATATGGATATCTGATTGTTCTGCTCTATTAAAGCATAAAAGGTCATCTTCCGGCCCAATCTTTCTTCTGCCCCCTTTAACATGATCCATAGCAGGGCTTTTAGCATTCTAAAAGACCTGAAGGCCTTGGGCCTGGATGTTTTAATGCTTTTGTAGTCAAAGCAATAGGCTTCATCCGACTTCAGGTTGATATGAAATCCATCGGTCTTGTCTCGAAATAAACTGGCGGAATAAATCCAGGCATAATAGGCCACCTTTTCGCCCCAGAGGGCTCCAAACATCTTAGCTCCCTGTGTCCATCTCTCCTGAAGTACCTTGTCGGGTATCCGAATATCATTGGGCAGGCGCCAAGCCTCTTCAGGGGTAATCTCCCGGATCTCAACCCCGTAGCCCTCGGGAATAACCAGGTCATAGTCAGGAAATTTAAACCGTATCATGAAACAATCGGTTCGGCCGATAATTACTCGGAGGGCTCTTCGAAATAGACGTTGGGCCAAGTAATAAGGCCCCTGCTCTTTCAAAAGTTTAAGAAATCTTCTCTTGGGCATCTGTAAAATATAAAGGCATTGTTGACCTCTGTAATAACAGTGTGATAGTACTTTTGCAAGAAAGAAACTATCATCAACGAGGTGAAGGGATTAGAATACAAGGAGTTTACCTCAGATGAAAGAAAAACAGGCGATGGTTTTAATTGCTGAAGGAATCTCAGGGGCGGATGGTTTGCTCAGGGACCTCCTGGAGCAGCGAAATCTGGAAGTTTTGGAATGTAGCGATGGAATTGAGGCCGTACGGATCACCCTCAAGGAACAGCCGGATATTGCCATCCTTGATACAACCCTTCCACGGCTCAACGGGTACCAGGTCGCACGGATACTCAGAAATGATCCTGTCGGAAGTTCCACTTCCATTTTTCATATCGGTGCTTCCATCAACCCTGTGGAGAGGTATTGGAGCAAGCTGTGTGGGGGAGATGAATATCTCCAGAGACCTGTGCAAGAAGGCGAGATAGAAGTTCTGCTTCGTCGCTTCCTTCCCAGAAAAGGGGCAAGACGGGGACTGCTCGCGCCCGTCAGCCCTATTCCAAATTTGGATGACCATGCCATCATGGCCTTAGTAGTGTCACTCCTGGAGAAAGACCTCCTGAGGGCAAACATCCTGAACGAAATCAATATTATTGATGTATTTTACACATCTACACAGGAACTCGTTGCCGGTGCTATGGCCATCGTCCGCTCGCTTTTCCAATTTTCGCTTGGGGCTGCGCTACTTGTCTTTGATCACCATGGAGAGTTCTTCTTCTACCGTAATGCTCGGGTTGAAGAGGCTCGTTTGGGTAAGATGAGGAGGCTTATACTGGAACACCTGAGGCGTCAGAATGATATCTATTTGCAACAGGAAGAAATTCGAGAGTACTCGCTGCAATCTGATCTACTTGTAGAGGACGGATCTGAGACGGACGAAGTCTATGTGCATGTCAAAGAGGCTACACCCGTCCGAGCTGTTTTGGCCTTTGAGAACATTGGATTTGAAAATTTGGAGTGCTATGAACAAAGACTCCTTCTACTCGCCCTCGACCTTGTCCAGAGAATGCTGGAAAAAAAGATGTTCCTTGAGATGGTACAGGAATTGTCCATCATCGATACGGTCACGACAGGGCACTCCATGACCTTCTTCACGGCATGCCTGGAAAGGGAAATCGAGAATGCAAAGAGGGTTGGGTATCCTATGACAGTATTTAGTGTAGGGATCTCTAATTTAAAGGAGATCGCAAAGGAGTTAGGTATGAACCAGGGGCATAGGATTATCTATGACGTTATCCTCAAGACCCTGCGTAAAGCGGACATTGTAGCGAGGCGTGAGATGACAACCTATGTCTTCTTGCTAACCCACACCCCTCGGGAAAAGGCGATTATTGTTCAAGACAGAGTGAGAGATCGTATCAGGGAGGGATTGACCGCTTACCTTTCACCACTGCCCGAATTAGTTATAGAAATGGGAATCAGGCAGTACCAAACAGAACAAGACGTGACCCCTGAGCTTTTCCTTGCCAACATGGAACCAAGGAATAGAGATGACTGAGCAGACAGGTAAGACGAGAATCGGTGAATTGCTTTTAAAGGAAGGTCTCCTTACTCCGGAACAGTTGACCCAAGCCTTAGCGGTTCAGAAGACTCAGACCGCCTACAGACCTCTTGGGGAGATATGTGTGGAAATGAAATTCATTTCCATGTTGGAACTGCAGCGTATTCTCAAAAAGTATAAGAAACGCATACAACTGGGAGAGTTGTTCCTGAACCTGGGGCTGCTCACTCGAGAACAGCTCCAGACAGCTTTGGACAAGCAGAAGGTCGAAGGAGGAAAGCTGGGACAAATCCTGATCGAGATGGGAATAATCACGGAGAACATGCTTGTCAATACCCTTGCCATCCAGATGGGGATACCCAAGATCACCCCTGACTTTAGTCTTATTGACAGGAAGCTCTCACAGGGGATTAGTATGCACTTCTTGATGAAAAATGAGGTGATCCCTGCCTTCAAAGAAGGCGATGTCCTTACCGTGATTATGAGCAACCCCCTTGATGAAGACACTATTGAAGATCTGAGAAAAGTTTTCCGATGCAATATTGAACCGGCAATCGCTTCAGCAACCGCAATTCGAGATACCATCAGAAGAATACCTGAAAATGTGTCATACAAGGGCAAGGTCGAATAAAATGATTCCAGGAAAGACCTGATCATCGGAGACATGAATCTCTCGATAGAAAGTGGGGACAACATCGTAGCGATTCTTGACTACATTATCAGTGGTGCGATCATAGAGGGAGCAAGCGACATTCATATCGAGCCTAAGGAGAAAATGCTAACCGTCCGCTATCGTGTGGACGGAATATTGCGACATAAGACAGATATTCCCATCTACCTTGCCCCAAACCTTGTCTCCAGGATCAAGGTACTTTGTGGATTGGACATCGCGGAGAAGAGGAGACATCAGGATGGTCGTATTGAGGCACGGGTCAATAACATTGAAGTAGATCTGAGGGTTTCTGTCTACGTTTCCAGTCACGGAGAAAACGTGGTGATTCGAATCCTCCACCGCAAGACTCAGTTTATTAACCTGGATGCCTTGGGCCTCTCTCCTGCTAATAGGATTAATTATCAAAGGGTGTTGGATCAGCCTTCAGGGATCATCCTGGTAACAGGCCCCACGGGGTGTGGCAAGACCACGACCCTCTATGCTTCCGTGAACTACCTGAATGATGGCCAGAAGGCGATTATCACCGTGGAAGATCCTGTAGAATACATCATGGAGGGGGTTGTCCAGGGACAGCTCGATACAAAAATAGGGCAGACCTATATGGATTTCCTGAAGTCTATGATGCGACAGGATACTGATGTCATCATGATCGGAGAAATCAGAGACCAGATAGCAGCAGAAGCGGTGATCCAGAGCGCCCTGACCGGCCATAAGATCTTGAGCACCTTTCATACGGAAGACACGACAGGGGCACTGTTGCGACTCATGGACATGGGAATAGACACCTTTCTTATATCCTCTACGCTGGTGTCCGTCATGGCCCAACGTCTTGTCCGCGTTCTCTGCAAGCGGTGCCGAAGACCATATCTCCCGGACCAGCGTCTTTTGGCCTGTTTCAATATCGGTTCTATGGACCTGAAGAGCTTTACCATATATGAGGCAGTAGGCTGCGATGATTGTGGAGGCACAGGCTTTAAGGGACGGATAGGAATCCATGAGCTTCTCCTCTTAAACGATGACATCCGGGATGCCATCCTGGCCAGGAAGACCTCCAGCCAGATCAGATTCGTTGCCAGGGAGAAGGCCGGCCTCACCTCTATGCGCGAAGATGGCTTTTATAAGGCCACACAGGGGATTACTTCCCTTGAGGAGATACTTCGGGTCGTTTTTCACAACCAGGGGGATACCATCTATCCTCGCGCGGCAGAAGATATCATTGCCCTTTGTGAAGGCCGAAAACCCGCTGCCCCATCGGAACTCATTCCGGTTGGAGTTCAAGATATGAATCCCCCGGAAGAGGAGAAGGTCCCTGTTTCGATCAGGGTGACAGAGTCGGCTTTCCCGGAAGGTGAGGCCTACAGGGTCCGTTTTGAAACCTCCGCAGTGGAAACAGAAATACAGGGAATTATGGATTTCTTTGATGCCTATACAGGTCTAATGGAGAGGATGGGCCTCGCAGTTGACCATGGAATGGCTGAGAGCTTTGTGGATACTATCATCTATCATGTGAAACGCCTTGAGGTTTCCATGAGGGCGGAGTTTGTGGAACTGGTCCTCCGGGTGAGGGATGGAAAGGTAAAGATTGAGATCGAGACGTTGGTCACGCATGAACCTTTTCCTCTTCCGAGGGTTGCAAGCAAGGAGAAAGGGCTGCGGCTAATCAACTTCCTGATGCCTCCATCGGGCATAGGCCATGCCCTCATCGCGGAAAACAATTTTATGGGAAAGAGGACACCTGCACAGAAGAGGTCTTCTCTCGTCAATATTCTATCGAGCCGCATGAAAGAAGAAGATATGGGTGGACCCAAGGTACAAGAATTTAAAGCATCTTTGCCCAAAGTGATCTCTCCCTTGTATAGAAAGCATTTAGAAGAAGTAGAGGTAGGCGTGATTCTTAAATGATTGCCCCATACCTTAAAAATGACAGGAAGCGGAGTGTTACAGGACCTTACGGAGGAATTGGCCGGTGAGGGATTCTTTTAGCTCTGCCACCTCTTCGGGCGTGCCGGAGGCCACGATCTGACCGCCGCGGGGTCCCCCTTCCGGGCCGAGATCAATGATATAGTCGGCGGATTTGATAACGTCCAGGTTGTGTTCAATAACGACCACCGTATTCCCCATATCCACCAGTCTCATCAGGACATCGAGAAGTTTATGGATATCGGCAAAGTGAAGACCAATGGTCGGTTCGTCAAGGATATAGAGGGTGTTGCTGTTCATTCGTTTCCCTAACTCTCTTGAGATCTTGATCCTCTGGGCCTCTCCCCCCGAAAGGGTCGTCGCCGATTGACCCAGCCTGACATATCCGAGACCGACGTCAAAGAGAAGTTGAAGCTTAGACCTTATGGTAGGAATATTCTCAAAGAAGGAGAGGGCCTGATTAACCGTCATCTCGAGGACATCAGCGATGCTCTTCTCCTTGTACTTGATCTCGAGGGTATCCTGATTGAATCTCCTCCCGTGACAGACATCGCAGGTTACATAGACATCGGGTAGAAAATGCATCTCGATCCTGAGCAGACCGTTCCCCTCACAGGACTCACAGCGGCCGCCCCGGATGTTAAAACTGAAGCGGCCGGGCTTATAGCCCCTGATACGGGATTCGGGAAGGCCGGTGAAAAGATCCCGGATATAGGTAAATATCCCGGTGTAGGTAACGGGATTGGAACGGGGGGTACGTCCTATGGGCTGCTGGTTCATCATAATGACCCTCTCGATCCCACCGAGGTCTCTGACCCGCCTGATCTTCCCCATGCCACCCCTCCGCTGATTCAGTCTCCGGGCAAGGATATTATAGAGAGTTTCAATGACCATGGTGCTCTTTCCCGAACCGGAGACACCGGTCACGACGGTAAACACCCCCACAGGGATCTTAATATCTATATCTTTCAGGTTGTGTTCACAGGCCCCTTCGAGGATGATAAACCGATCGGCGACGAACCTTCGCCCCCTGGGGATGGGGATGGACAACCTCCCGGACAGATACATACCGGTCAGCGATTTATCACTCTCACAGATCTCCTCCGGTATCCCGTGGAAAACAACCTCCCCCCCGTCTAACCCGGCGCCTGGCCCCATATCAATAATATCATCTGCGGACATCATCATCTCCGTGTCATGTTCCACGACCAGCACGGTATTGCCCATATCCCGGAGCCGCTTGAGGGCTGATATGAGCCTCATATTATCCCTCTGGTGCAGGCCTACCGTCGGTTCATCGAGTACATAGAGCACCCCAACCAGCCCGGAGCCTATCTGGGTCGCCAGCCTGATACGCTGCCCCTCTCCGCCGGAAAGGCTGCTCGCTGACCGGTCCAGACTAAGATAGTCCATGCCCACGTCCAACAAAAATCGGAGCCTCTCCCTGATCTCCTTGAGAATCCTTTCCGAAACAAGGGCATCCTGATGGGAGAGTGGAATTACCTCAAAGAATTCAAGACATTCACCGATGGACATCCGGCAGACATCATATATATTTTTGCCCGCCACGGTTACAGAGAGGCTCTCCCTCTTCAGTCTGGCCCCCAAGCATGTGGGGCACTCCCGCAAGGCGATGTATCGCGCCAGCTCTATCCTGACCGCATCGGAGTTTGTTTCCCGCCATCTGCGGTCGAACTGGTTGAGTATCCCTTCAAAGGGCTTGCTATAAAAGAATCTTTGACCGTTTTTGTCCAGATAGAATTTGATCCTTTCATCCCCCGAACCGTGTAAGAGGACGATTTGCACGGCCTTTGGCAGTTGATCGAAGGGGGTGTTAATGTCGAACTGGTAATGCCGGCAGAGGGCATCCAACATCTGATGATAGTACATGGAATTTCGACCTGCCCAGGGGTCAATAGCCCCTTGCCTGATCGAAAGGCCCGTATCAGGGACGACCAGGTTTTCGTCAAAATACGTTTTGTTGCCCAGTCCTCCGCAGTCCGGGCAGGCGCCGTAGGGGCTGTTGAAGGAGAACACCCGGGGGCTCAACTCCGGGATGCTGATACCGCACTCGATACAGGCGTACCTTTCACTGAAAAGTACCTCTTCCCCATTAAAAAGATCAACCCTTACAAGGCCCTCTGATAAGCCGGCGGCAATCTCGAGGGAATCTCTCAGGCGCTTTCGGATCCCTCCTTTTACGATAAGCCTGTCAACGACAACATCAATGTTATGACGTTTATTCCTGTCGAGGACGATCTCATCGGTAAGTTCCCTCATTTGGCCATCAATGCGCACGCGGGCAAAGCCTTCCCTCAGGAGTTTCCTTAGTTCCTTTTGAAATTCCCCCTTCTTTCCCCTGACTATAGGAGATAGGAGCCCGATCTTTGTATTTTCGGGAAAGACAAGGATGCTCTCGACCATCATGTCTATGGTCTGAGATTTGATTTCCCTTCCGCATTGTGGGCAGTGGGGTACGCCTATGTGGGCATAGAGGAGGCGGAGGTAGTCGTAGATCTCCGTGACCGTCCCCACGGTGGAACGGGGATTCTGACTTGCCGTTCGCTGTTCGATAGCAATAGCGGGGGAGAGTCCCTCAATCGCCTCAACCTCAGGTTTGTCCATCTGACCGATGAACTGCCGGGCATAGGTAGATAGCGATTCTACATAACGCCTCTGTCCTTCGGCATAGATGGTATCGAAGGCGAGGGATGACTTGCCGGAACCGCTGACACCGGTGATGACAACAAGCTTATCCCTCGGTATATCTATATTTATATTCTTTAGATTATGCTGGGAGGCCCCTTTGATTCTGATATAATTCATCCCTAAAGTTTTATCTCGATGTGGGATTTCTTTCTCAATTCTCCAATCCATTCTTCATACTTCTTATCCATTTCTTCCCCCTCTATCTTTTCTTTGATCTCTTCACGGACGGATTCGAGGGGCTTAAGCCCCCCCCCTCTCTTATCAATGACCATGATGATATGAAAACCTATGGAGGACTCAATTACGTTACTGATCTCATCTTTTCCCAGGCTGAAGGCCACCTCTTCTACCGCAGGAAGGATCATCCCCCTTCCGATAAAGCCGGTATCGCCACTCACAGATCCTTCCGAGTAAGTTGCCGCGGCAAGATCAAAGGATTCCGCCGTATTTATCTGTTTGCGGATCATTTCGGTATCGGCCTTAAGCTTTGCCTTCATCTCCGGATCGCAGTCCTTTGGAATGGGGATAAATATCTGTTTAATCCGAACCGTTTCTCTGCCCTCGTAATCCTCCCTGTGCTTACGGTAATACTCTCCTATCTCATCCTCACTAACCGTAACCTTGGGCCTCAGCTCCCGTCTGATAAATCTCATCCTGGTCATCTGATCTCCGATCTCTTTCTTGTAGACCTCAAAACTGGAACCTTCCTTAATAAGGATTTCTGCAAAATCCTCCCTCTTGATATTTCTTTTGCCAAGAAGACCTTCGATTGTCTCTATAACCTCTTCATCTTTGACGGCAATCCCCGCTTTTTTCGCCTCCTGCTCGAGCAGGTAACTATCAATCAGCTTATTCAACATGGCGACCTTAGCCTCGGCAATAACACCATCCTTATCCCGTCCCCTGTAAGATTCTTCTATCTTTTTCCGGTATGAGGAAAGGGCGCTGTTTAAATCGAACATGGTGATAACCTCATCATTTACAATGGCCACGATTCTGTCTGCAATTTCGGCATATACCGAAGTAGTTAGAAAAACCGCAAAAGAAAGGACCACCCAGGTCTTTAATATTTTTCCTGTCATTTTCACTCCCCCCAGTTGGGTATTGTCAAAAGTTTTTTGTTTACCTACTTTAATGTGACCCTATGATTTTACCAGTGAGACTTGAAAAGGTTTGACTTAAGAGATATTAAGAGATCGTTCCCAACACCATGCCGTTTGGATGATATATTCCAATTCGTCGTGTTTGGGAGTCCAACCGGTTAACTCCCTGAGTTTCTTGCTGTCAGCAACGATGACCGGAGGATCGCCAGCCCGGCGTCCGGTTTCTTCAACGGCGAAATCAACACCTGTGACTTTTTTCGTAATGTTGACCACCTCTTTGACGGAGAAGCCGTGTCCGTAACCGCAGTTCATAACATTACTTCTGCCCGTTTCCAAGAGGTATTCCAATGCCAATATGTGTGCCTGTGCCAAATCATCCACGTGGATGTAATCCCTTATACAGGTACCGTCTGAAGTCGGGTAGTCTGTTCCATAAATAGCCAGCTTAGGAAATTCGCCTTTGGCCGTTTTCAATGCCCTTGTGATTAAATGTGTCGTTTCTTTATAGGCCTGGCCGATTCTTCCCATGAAGTCGGCGCCGGCTACGTTGAAGTAACGGAGGGCAATGTAATTGAAGCCACCAGCGTGGCTTAAGTCCTGGAGGGCTTTTTCAACCATAACCTTTGATGCCCCATAGGGACTAATAGGATTCAGGGGCGTTTGTTCGGTAATGGGAATTACCTCTGGTATGCCATAGACAGCGGCTGTAGAAGAATAGATGAAATAATTGATTCCCAGTTCACCCAGGACATCGAGGAGATTAAGGCTGTTGGCAACGTTGTTCAGATAGTAGGCAATGGGTTTGCGTACCGATTCCTCTACCTGGATCGAAGCGGCGAAATGAATGACCCCGTCAGGCTTGAAATTGGATAGGGTTTCTTTGAGTAGCTTTTTATCGGCCAGATCACCCTGGATTAACGTGCCATAGAGGACGGCCCATTCATGGCCGGTGGAAAGATTGTCGAAAATAAGCAGATTGTGGCCCGCTTCTCCTAAGGCTTTGACTACATGACTTCCGATGTATCCGGCGCCGCCGGTAATGAAAAGGTTCATTATGGTTTATTCATTCGGCTGTTCGGTTTGGCGCCGTTGGACGAAATGGGACAAATGGGGACAAATGGGGGACAGCGCCCGTATTTTGTAATAGGCGAGGTACCACTCCACGAATTTACGTATGCCTGAATTGATGGATGTGCCGGGCTTGAAGCCGACGTCGCGGATCAGGTCGTCCACGTCGGCATAGGTTTTCGCCACGTCTCCAAGTTGCAGGGGAAGGAACTCCTTTACGGCTTTTTGGCCGAGCGCTTCTTCTATCGCTGCGATGAAATCCATGAGCTTTACCGGCCGATTGTTGCCGATATTGTAAATCCTA
>Ga0210029_1001515_pt1 | contig 13690 bp, 12 predicted proteins | sample CryGeymeta201521_FD_183985 | JGI IMG/M metagenome (GOLD analysis project Ga0210029, IMG submission 183985) | Groundwater microbial communities from Crystal Geyser aquifers in Utah, USA - Crystal Geyser metaG 2015-21 (SPAdes) (version 2) | ecosystem: Environmental > Aquatic > Deep subsurface >... | reverse complement strand
GACGATCTCCTCACAGAGCAAAAGCGAAAAGACCTTTTACTTGAGCAGGAACGTATGCGCAAGTGGATAGAAGAAGACGAGCCTCCGCCGGTCAAAATGTCCTGCAAGCTCAGCCAGCACATAGTGGCCAAAGACACGAAAAAAGATTAATCAAAACCCCTCGCTTAATTTCAAAACCATCACCGTTGCGGTTAAATGCTGACCCACGGCTAACTTAATAGTCCGCGCATTGACAGCGCTTGACGGCATACCTAGCGCAAGGTATCATTGTCACTACATCAAGTCATACGACGTTATAGTGTAACGACACAGAAACTTAGGCATATGAATACTCTATTAGAAACGCCTTCAAAACAGGGAATAAGGGTTTTCTTCTTATGGTATCGCTTTATAACTCTTGGCTATGTAGTCATCCTTGCTCTGACCGGTTTGAAGGTGCTATCAGTGTGGCTCCTTGCTATAGCGATTCTATACAGTGTTCTCCTTTATGTATTCAGATATACGACCCTAAACTGGCTTCAAGCGCACCCTTATCTCCTACTTATCGATGTATTCATAGTGCATGCGTTTCGCGTAGCTTCGGGTGCATATGAATCGCCGTATCTTCTTTACACGTTCAGTCCGCTGTTTCTTGCAGCATTTCTACTTAGCTACCGAGGCGCTTTTATATTTGCAAGCGTCGAGAGCGTGCTTCTTATTGCCGGAACATATATGGGCGGCTATTGGGTAACATATCTGGCGGAATCGGGCGAGCATATTTCAACGTATTTTCTATTTTATTTCTTTATTGCTTTCGCCATGGCGTATCTGGCTGATTTATTAAACAAACTCGAAGCTATAAACAAGAAAAAGGCCTGCATTAATAACGATCTCGCAAGGGGGAGAAAGTGCCTTGAGATATCATTAGCGTTCAACCGGTTATCCGATCGTGAAGCACAGGTGCTGATGCTCTCATCCGAGGGCAAAACAGTCAGTCAGGTTGCATCTGAGCTGGGGATTTCTGAGAACACAATTAAGACATATCTGAAGCGCATCAACGATAAGCTTAGCGTTACCTCAAAGAAAGAAGCAATATCAAAGATTACCGGTCAGGAGGATTGACTTGCGTGATATAAAAGCAAATCTCCTTCACTTGCTAATAATGCGCTGGCTCACGCTCGTCAATATAGTGCTTCTTTTTTCTTTCAAAACGAGACCTGAATCGCCATACGTCTTTACTTTTGCTGTATTGTATTGCTTGCTTCTCACCTTATTCTGGCGCAAACTAACTAAGCTTCTTAACCGTTATTTCGCTTTGCTGGCACTGGACATCACGATCTCAGGCATATTGATGGGGCTTAGCGGCGGCAGTTGGGCAAGCCCTTATTTTCTCTATGCGCTTACAAGTATTCTTATTGCTTCATACTATTCCAGCAGCATAAAGGTCGCATTTTTATCAACGGGCTATTTCAGCATCTTATATACTCTAGGCATTGTCTTCAATGACCAGACCGTAGCGACGATCATTAAACTGAATGATTTTGATATCCTTGGCTCCGGTTATCTGGCATTATTCTTGCTTACCATATTCTTCGGCTTCCCAGCGCATGTTATCCGTAAAATCGAGCAAGCGCAAAATGAGGCCGCTCAAGCAGAAGCTGAGCTTCGGCAGGCTGAAGAGCTGATCACGGTCGTAACGACCACAAATCTCTCGTGCCGCGAGCTTGAAGTACTATCCAGTCTAAGCACAGGAAAGACAAACCTTCAAATCGCGCAAGAGCTTTTTATCTCCGAGAAAACCGTTAAAAACCATCTCTATAAAATCTACAAAAAGCTGGGTGTATCCTCCCGGGAAGAAGCCATCCTCTATTTCCACGCTTCCCGCACCTCAGAAGAGTAAGTACTAGTATTTCTAGTACTCATCAGCTCATCGTCTACGCACTATTAGGACTTTTGGGTGACACAGTTTTTCGTGTTTTTGAGTCTTTTGGGTGACAGACAGCTAAACCTTTTTTGTGTAGGCTTAACCACAAGAAATAGAAGCAGCGGGCGGAATCTTGTTGATGTCTTAATGGAATTGCTAGGAACAAATCATTACTATCCTAATCGCAGTAGGCACAATATAAGTCGGGCCTCTTGGCCCCTCTAATTAACGTATTTTGCAGGATTCAACAAACCCTGTGAGATGAGAACGGGCATGCCACGTTTTCCAAACAAAGCGCGGTCAAGCTATTAAAAGCCTAGCGCTACAGAGGTACAAAAAGAAGGGGGGTAATTATTTTGAGGGTCTTAGGTAAGGCGGAAATATTTCGCCAGAATAATTGAAGCTACCCATTGGACACGAGCTACAAAGCTCGAGGCGAACCAAAAGGTGGCTTTCTAAGTGTAGCAAAACAATGTGGCTGTATTTTTAAGGAGGATTTCATGGATAGATTATCGAAACTTATAATATGCGTGCTAGTTATTGCTATGTTAACAGCAGGCATGGCCCCAGCTTTTGCGCTTGATACCGTTCAGGTTCAAGCAACTGGAGGTTGACAAACAGGCGGTTCAGACGAGGCCAAGTTTGGCCAAGTAACCTCTGCCGTAAACCTTTCGGCATCCGATTCATTGATTAAGCAATTAAAAGAAACTGACGATATTAGGCAATTTGAGCATAAAGGCGGAGAAGTAATTGGTTGGCATGAAGCGCAACTGGTTACTTATTGCGGCATCAAGCTGCAAGCGGTTGTGGCACCGATTAAAAGCGCCACTGCGAATACTTCTAAATCATTGCTAGCTTATTATTGTCCAGAGAAGAAGCTGTTCATACGTGTTCTAGTTTTTGCGATGTCTTTAACAGACGAAAGTGGCCAGCCGATAGAATGTTACAACAAAGATTTGCCGCTAAACGGAAGCATGGGTTTTTATGATACTCAAGGTAATCTTATCTCTGGAGCCCGGTATGAAAACGATCAAGTAGTTAGCATACTCGGAGATGAGCCAGGCACTGTTTCTGCGCTAGGCTACTGGGACTGTGTAAGGCGGTGCTTAAGTTCAATATGGACCTCGTTACCTAATTGGTTGAGGTTTTTATGCGAGGCTGCTTGTGGTAGTTGCATTTTTGGCCCTAACGTTTGGAGTTGTGGAGGGTGCGCATCATGTTTGGGCGGCTATGCCACAGGATGCCTTATAGGATGTTATTAAAAAGAAATAGGCACCTCCAATAAAGAGATGCCACCTACACATGAACCCCGCATAAACCTACCCTAAGAAAGCAATTACGATACTCAGCAATCATTAAGGCAAGTGCGGGGCGAATGTGTACTCTATCTCAACGTAAATTATTAGTGAAACTAACTTGATTCTTTATTACAGTTACCGTAATTATTGGACTTTAAATATAGTGCTTTTTTGCTTTTCTGCTAACATTAGGAAGATTTAACCATTCTATTAAAACGCTCCTTGAAATGAGTGATCATTTATGAATACTGGTAAATTAGGATTTATGCGCTGGGCTTTATGGATTGTTATTGGGGTAATTGCAGCTATAACGTGGCACTACAAATACGATGATTGGGCGCATGCCTTGTTTGTTATCTGGGGAATAGGGCTGTTTTACCTATTTAATTCAACAATGAAGGCAAAGGTACCGAATAATGTCCAAAAATACATATTAGGATTTATGGTTGTTGTTATATTTGTAAGCGTTGTTCTTGCCGTGCTTAATTCTACCCGATGAATGTAGAAAGAAAAAGAAGGGGTTGAGTTATTGAACACTATCTTGTTGGTTTTCGCATAGCGGCCGGTCAAGTCCCAATTTTTCTGTAAATTCGTTCCTCAAGTAATATGCCTACGCGAGCACTAGATTTGTCTCCGGCTGTATGTCAGCTGCCCCCTCGATCCTCTCCGACATATCCAGGTATTTTTCTACCCGAGAGCCACTCGTCGGTTTGCTCTGCCGCCAAGGCGGCGATCAGCCGAAGCGCCGTATCCTCGTTGGGGAAGATGCGTACCACTTTTGTTCTGCGCTTAATCTCCTGGTTAAACCGTTCCAAGAGGTTTGTCGTTCTCATCCTCTTGCGGTGAGACTCCGGCAGATAAAAGCATGCAAGAAGGCAATCTTGCTAAAATCTACAAAAAGCTGGGTGTATTCTCCGGGAAGAAGCCATCCTCTATTTCCACGCTTCCCGCACCTCAGAAGAGTAAGTACTAGTATTTCAGAGCTGGCCGGGTTTCTCTGGACAGCAAAAATCAATTCTTAGGTGATAAACCGCTTTAACCTAAACCGCTGTCGGTAATTGCTTCAATGTAGCAAAGTAAACCTCATCCGGCGTTAAGTCGTCAAGACCTTGATGTCGGCGCCGTTCATTGTACAGTTCAAAGTATTCTTTAAGCTCTCTTCGTGCCTCAGTTATCGATCCGTATGCCTTAATATACACTTCCTCGTATTTGACGTTTCTCCACAGCCGCTCGATAAAGACGTTATCCATCCAACGTCCTTTACCATCCGTACTGATCTTTATTTCGTTTTCGAGTAACAGCCCCGTAAAGTCTTCAGAGAGTGCAAACCAAAGGTTTGAAAGCTTCAAAAAAGACCTTGTCGAAGGAGCGAAGATTGAGGTTGTTGATCCTACCCTTCTTCGATAAAGTATAAAGAGGTTACTGCTGCCTCAGAAGACACTACTCTTGCCATTGAGACAGCCAGAATTAATTCCTTATCGGTTTGCAATCTATTGGCAACTACAGTAGGATAAATACGTAACTTGACACCATATAAGCAGATAAGGGCACCAATGAAATCCTCGTTAAGAACATTTGTGTTTGGCCTTATATTTATCCTGCTTGCGCTATTTACTATACTCACTATCTACGTCTATAATCACCCGGCAAACGCTTTTGACCTTAACGCGGCAAAGTTCTTCCAAAACCAGAAATGGGCAAGTTTTTTTGTCACAACCAATGCGATATTTAAAGCATCCGCTTTTAGACTGATATACATCGTCCTTGTCGGATTGTTTCTCCTGAAGAAACGTTATGTACCAAGCGCCCTCATTGCTGTAGCCCTGGCATCAGAGGCGCTCACATTTGTAATAAAGGAAATAATCGCTCGTCCCAGGCCAACATCAGCTCTGGTTACCCTCTACGATCACAGTACCGGCTTCAGCTATGTATCGGGCCACACGCTTGAATACACGCTTCTCTTCGGGTTCCTTGGATTTCTCGCCCTTTTGAGCGCCGAGGGTCGAACAAGCAGATATGTGCTCTCAGCCGTGTCTTTTCTAATACCGCTTATTGTAGGGTTGGGACGAGTTTATGCGGGCGCTCACTGGGTAACGGACGTGGTGGGCGGCTATCTTCTTGGAACCGCGATTCTCTTAACGCTGGTATGCGTCTGCAGGGGGGCCTTCGAACCGAAACACCGGTCTTATGTCAACTGATATGGCACGCTCGTGATGATGACGTTCGGCCAGAACATCAAACGAGTTTTTAGAATAAAGCCGGTCTGGTTGTGAAGCAGGCGCTGCCACCACTTCTTGCAGATAAACTCAGGCACAACGATAGTGATAAAGTCGTCCGGATTTTCCTCGTGGATCTGCCTGATCCGCTCAATAATCGGCCCTATAACATCCCGGTACGGAGATTTGACAACCTCAATGGGAGTGCTAAAGCCGTACTTCTCCCACTTATTCAAAAGATCGGTCGGCGGATCGGAACTGATATTGACATATATCACACTTACGTCATTGTCGCCCGAGATCATCTTGGCATAGCGCAAAGCCTGCAGGGTGCCGCAATGCACACCGCCGATGCACATAATAACCCAGTTTCTGACGGGCTTTGGCGCGCGCAAGTTACAAAGAGAAAGCTGCTCGGCAATGCTGTTGTAGTGCCTTTTTATCGCCATAAAGATGAAGATAAGAATCGGCACGATGAGGACGACGATCCAGGCGCCATGCAAAAACTTGGTCGAACCGATAACCAGTAAAACCACAAATGTTGTGACCGTGCCAAGGCCGTTGATGATCGCCTTGTTGATCCAACCCGGACCGCGCTCCCGGTACCAGTGCTTCACCATACCCATCTGGGAAAGCGTAAAGCTCGTGAAAACGCCGACCGCATAGAGCGGAATCAGCCTATGGGTCTCGCCGCCAAACAGTACGAGAAGCACAATTGAGAAAAACGCGAGCGTTAAGATCCCGTTGGAGAAGGCAAGTTTGTTGCCTCTGTTCATAAGCTGGCGCGGCATAAACCCATCCGCCGCCATAAAGGAAGAGACCCTCGGGAATCCCGCAAAGCTCGTGTTCGCCGCCACAACAAGAATGAGTGCCGTCGTCGCCTGGATATAGTAATAAATCGGCCCCGTTCCAAATACGGTCCTGCCAAGCTGCGAGAGCACCGTCTCACTATGGCTTGGCACCAGATGATACACGCGTGCAAGCTCGGTTATCCCCAAAAATATCGAACCCAGAATAAGCGCCATCCATAGAAGCGTAGTTCTTGCATTCTTGGCCTCTGGCTGTCTAAAAGCGGTAACCCCGTCGCTTATCGCCTCAACACCGGTGAGAGCCGCGCACCCCGACGAGAACGCGCGCAACACTAAAAATATCGTGATCGGCTCAAAGGTCGAACTTGCGATACGTGTGCTATCAACCTGCGGGTGGCCGACGTAGTATTGCACAAACCCAAAGCCCAGCATTATAAATAACACGGAGATAAACGAGTAGGCAGGTATAGCGAAGAGTTTTCCGCTCTCTTTTACCCCCCGTAAATTCGCAAACATGACAAGAAGCACAAATGCGATACCAATCGGCACCCGGTAATCATGCAACATGGGCACGGCCGACGTGATGTTGGCAACAGCCGATGCGATACTAACAGCAACGGTCAGTGTATAGTCGACGAGAAGCGATGCCCCTGTGACGAGACCCGCCTTGTGCCCGAGGTTCTCAGACGCCACAAAATACGCCCCGCCACCGTTAGGATAGGCGGTGATGACTTGCCGATACGATGCGATAAGGATAGTAAGAAGCGCCACAATCGCCACGGCGACCGGAAGCGAAAGCGAGAGCGCCCCGGCCCCGGCCAGGACCAGAACAAGCAGAATCTCCTCCGTTGCATAGGCAACCGATGAGATAGCATCCGATGAGAACACTGCAAGCGCAACCGTTTTTATCAAGCGTTCTTCGTTATCACGCTCGGTTTCAATAGGCTGACCAAGCAAAGCCCTCTTTAAAGTTTGCGTTACCATATATGACCTTGATTTGTTCTCATATCTGAATATAAATAATCGGTCTACAGCAGCTAGACCTTTAATAATAACTAAATAAATATACTCCTATTTCACCAAGCTGAAAATATGGATTTACCAGGCATTTTAGGATTGTAACTCAAACTTAACACGGCCATAAACGGATTGCTAACCGTCTGTTATCTCGTTTACCGTCCGGTAATTCAAATATAAGCACATAAGCAAAAACTGGGTGTCGGAGTAGAGCAGTAGCTTTTACCGATTAGTTAAGTTGACGTTGGCATAGTTAGCACAACCAGCTACCAGGTAAATAGGCAAAGTCTCTTTCGTTTTTTGGAATAGGATTTGATACGTATTGATAATTGCCGCAAGCCTGATGGTAAAAGCAAGGTCTAAAATATATGATAACCATATGCGTTACTTGAAACCCTATGGTAATCTAAATCATTAAGAAAGTTGTTTAATAGTTTTACTTATTGGAGCCCAAAGCATTAAATATGTTAAGAATATGGATGATAATGTAGATATCCAAGACAAACCTAGCAAGCTAAGGTTTGCTACCAGTCTTGGCGCTATCGGATTAGGTATAGTAGGTTTCATACATGGCGACGCATGGATCATTGCCGCAGTGGTTATCTTGGGCCCTGTCTGGTCAGTTGTCGCCCTCAGCGTAGTTATCGCAATAATAGCTAATGCGATACTGATTCTGCTAAGCCTTAGCAACCCCTTTGGATTTATCCAGACGCTTAAATTACGACTAGAGAAAAGCCAAAATAATCTAAGTCCTCTTACACTGAAGGCCATCAAGGTCAGCAAACTATTGGGGATTCTGGTCTCTTCGATGGTAATTGGCGCATTTCCGACTGCTTTGCTAATCCATACCTTGGGATATCGCAGGCCATACAACCATCTATTAGCTACCGCGAGTAGCTTACTGTTCTCATTAACCTGGGTGACCATCTACAGCGGAGCGTGGGTTGGGATTAAGAGATTAACGTCTTAATTACTGCTGTTCTTTTTAGACAAACGGTAAGCATAATCGTGCACACCTAAGGCAAGCGCAATAAAAGTAGCTGAGGTAACCTTTGGATTCCACAAGCTCTTCAAGATAAACCGCGTTTTCTTTAAGTCAGTGCTCATCAGGCTCTTTATGGTAAATAAAATGCGACCTTTGGTGGCAAGAGCCACCTTATTCCCCTTGTCCCTTATAAAAGCGCCTTCATCCCATGCATTCTTCAACCTGCTATATAAAGCAGGATAATCGTTAATCTCTTGTAGAAACTGCCTACGATACCTGAGTAATTCTTCGCCAGACATCATCTTGGGCTCGATGCAAAGATGGTCAACGTCATAATATTGCCAATTACCGTTTACGATTCTTTTTTCCTCCATCAGGCGATCGTATAGCTTAGTTCCGGGGAACGGGGTAAGAATGTTAAGCAGGGCAAACGCAACATTACTGTCCTTAACAAACTTGGCTGTATCTTCAAATATTTGAGCATCATCCGTATCCATGCCTACGATAAATGAGCCGAACACACCGATACCCGCCGACTGGATCTTTTTTATTACTTTTTTATATCGTTCGACATTATTGACTTTGCTCTTATTGATTGCATCAAGGCTTTTTTGTGATACCGATTCAAGCCCTATTAAAACCACACGGCAGCCTGCCATATATAACATATCTAAGATTTCATCATCGTCTAGCCTATTAATAGATGCTTGAATCCAGAACCTGATATTTAGCGGCTCTATCGCTTTAAGGAGTTCTCTAGCATAGCTTGGCTTGGACAACAAATTATCATCGGCCATGAATATCAGTTTCTTTGGGTCCAGGCTTTTCAACAACTCGATTTCCTTAACGATATTCTCGATCTTTTTATGGCGGTAATCGCGGCCGTTAAACGCATGGACCGAACAGAAATCACATTCAAACGGGCAGCCCCTGGCGGTCTGCACAGTGAAGTGGCAATAGGCGTCTGTTTTTAACAAATCCCATCTCGGGATTGGAGCATTCTCAAGGCTCGGGTTATGCTCTGCTTTATAGAATCTCTGCAGGGCGCCTGCTTTAAAATCACTAATAAGCTTAGGCCAGATCTCATCTGCCTCGCCGATCACTACAGAATCAACGTGCTCTATAGCCTCTTCCGGGCACATTGATGCATGAATACCGCCCATAACAACCGGTACGCCCTTACTGCGGAAGACATCTGCAATTTCATATGCCCTGGGCGCAAGAGATGTCAAAGCTGTGATGCCTATTAAATCCACCTTTTCGTCAAAGTTTATGGGCTCGATATTTTCATCTGTTATTACGACCTCATCATCCGCCGGAGTTAATGCTGCTAAAGTGGGAAGTGCTAACCAAGTTCCCATGGTCTTACGCCCGGTCAGCTTTACGAAAGGTTCAAGATCCCAAAAACTCTCGCCCCATTCTTGCTTTCGAGCTGGAGCTATCAACTTAATCTTCATATTTTCTCACCCTCAGAGATTTATTACTATTTCCGCTATATAAACCAGCAATCTCTTTCCTATATTTATTCATAATTTCCTGGCGTATAGGAAACCCTTCATCAGTCATTGTCCCATCTTTTTTAGCAAAAGATTGCCCGATTAAAACAAAGTTCCTTATTTGCTCATAACGAGCAAAGTTTGCAAGGAGCCTATCTATTTCTTTTTGAATAAACGCTCTAACTTTCTTATCGTTTAGTAATTCTTTCTTATCGCGCTGTGGAAACAAAGTGGTTAGCTTAATAGCATCGGGGACGATTAGCGCTGCGATACTTTTCTGACCATCTCCTACCACAGCTACTTGCTCGATAAGGTCACTTTCAAGTAGTTGCGATTCAATACTGCTCGGTGAAACATTCTTCCCTGTTGAGAGGATGATCAATTCCTTCTTCTTGCCGGTTATGCTAAGAAATCCATCCTCATCAAAACTTCCCAGGTCACCGGTCTTGAACCAACCATCAATAAAAGACAGCTTATTCTGTTCATCATTTCTAAAGTAACCTGGTGAAATACTTGATCCTTTTATCAATATTTCGCCATCGTCCGCAAGTCTGATGTTAACACCAGGGATGGGATGGCCGACTGTGCCAAAACGGTAATTCTCCAACCTATTTACTGAAACAATGGGAGAAGCTTCTGTTAAGCCATATCCCTCCAACATTGGAATCCCTATCGCTTCAAAGAACCTGCCAAGCTCTGGTCTTAGACTCGCCCCGCCTGATATCAATAAACGAAGATCTCCGCCCAAATTATCCCGGATGTTTTTGTATACTAGCTTTTCTAAAATATGATCCACAAGGTAAGACCGTTGCTGTTCGTCTTGAAACGCTAAATCAAAAATAAATCTGTTAAGCTTCCCCTTATTCATCCCATCAACTATGCGCTGATACATCTTTTCATATAACCTAGGAACTCCTATAAGAACAGTCGGCCTATATTCGCGGGCTGTCTTGGTGAACCCCGATAAATCAGTCAAATAGCTTATTGTTGCCCCGGAAAACAGGGGAACGTAATACCCTGCCGTCTCTTCGAACGCATGCGATAAAGGTAGAACTGAAAGAAACCTATCGCTTTCCCATATGTTGACTGCTTGGAGTGTCCCTCCAACATTAGAGATTATGTTACCGTGGGTAATCTGTACTCCCAGATACCGCCCATTAGCATTAGGTGTAAAAAGTATCGAGGCAACATCAGCAGGGCTTATGCTAGTAAGCTTGTTTTCATAGGACTTAGCATAGTCCTCATGCGGTAGCAGCTTTAAAGCCGAGATAAAATCAAAATCACTGCAAGAAAACTCATTGCCGCTTCTTGATTGCAAATCAAGTGAAATAACCGGCACTTGGGTTTTTAAAGTCTTATTAACGGCTCTAGCTTTGTTAAAGGAGATAGCGTCTGATACCACAAATAGAGTCGGCTCAACCTCATAAACAATTGACTTGACTTGTGCAACAGTGGATGTTTTGTGAATTGGCACCAATATCGCACCTAGACTTTTAACGGAGAGATCAGCTACTACCCATTCAGGTCTATTCTCCGATATCACAACAACCCGATCGTTTTTCTTAATTCCTAATAGTTCCAGAGATAGCGTGAAATTCTCGACGAGGTTGAGTAAGCGCTTATATTGGATATATCCAAACGTATGGTCTTTTTTGTATAAGAGAGCCGGTTTTTCGGGGTACCTTTTGCAAATCTCTAGGAATTTAGCTGGAACCGTAGCCCCGGTTGAAATACCTGGTGCTATTAACGTATTCATTGCTTGATCGATCTCCGGTATACTCATCATACAAAATCTTCCTTAGGGTATAAGCGCTGTTTTTATAAGCTTGTTTAATACGTGCTAAGCGAGCGTTAACTAACCAAATGTTAGCTGGAATAATTTACCATTATACCATAAGTCATTAATTGTACAAATAGCCCTTTTGAGCTATCACCTATGCCTTAACATATAAATTGAATGTTTGAAACCTATGCCATGGATTGTTCTTTTAAACTACCGGTCACAAGAAAAACTATGGTATAATATGATAGCAATTGCGTAAAACTGATCAGTAATTTTATATGAAAGAGAGTTATGATCAAGTTCGAGAGAGTCCAGACCGAAGAAGATAGAATCGCAATGCATAAGCTCCGCTACGATGTATTTTGTCTCGAAAAGCAATTCTTAGACGCCAATGATTATCCCGAAGAAATGGAATACGACGAGTGGGATGAGCACTCCACGCATTTCATTGCATCGGGCGAGATGGGCATAATCGCAACAGCGCGGCTAATCCCTAATGACATAATTAAGCTCCCGATCGAAAAGTATTTTGATATAGAGATACCAAGCGATTCCTCAAAGATATTTGCCGAATTCTCTCGGCTCATCGTGCACCCTACGTTCAGAGGCATGAGCTTCCAAGTAACGGGAGGCCTTTATGTCGCAATGTATAACTACAGTCGCAAGGAAGGCATTACAGATTGGTATGCAATTTTAGATAAACATCTACACAACGCATATTCACAATATGGGTTTCTTTTTAGGCAGATAGGGGAACCAAGACATTGTTTCGGTGACGTGACCGCACCCTATGTTGTATCCCTTGAAGAAGCGCGCACCTATTTTAAAACGCATAATCCCGCATTATACAAATTGCTTTTAAGGCCTTGATTCACCGCTGCCATCAACAAGCCAGACAAGATTGTACTCCAAAAGCTCCGGTATAAAAATCTGACCATAGCGACAAGGTGTCGAAAATCAAATAGCTTGCCTTTCTTGCCACCTATTTCTTTAAAGTTCCTGCTCAAAATGTCGATATACCGTTGTATCTCAGTGTTACCAAGTGGAATTTATACTTATGATAACAGTTAAAGCCAAAATGAACGGAATAAAGAAAACAACCATCGCTTTCATCCTCTGTTACGTGCTGACATTTGCGCTTGTCAGCATGGCGTTAACCGAGCTAAAGCCAAGCATACGATTGACAAGTCTCGTTATAAGAGGTCTTTACATCTTACCTATCGGCGGTGCTTTTGCTGCGTCATTATGGGCCTCTAGGAAAACGATCTCGTATAAACGATTATGGCAACTGATGACAATTGGTATGTTCCTGTGGTTCTCAGGTGAGGTCACATACCTCGGGTACGTGCAAGTCTTAGGCACATATAACGTACCATCCCCATCCCTTGCAGATGTGTTCTTAATAGCTTACGTGCCGGTTATGCTTGGTATATTATTCAGCCTTGCAAAGATACGGCCACCTTTCGATAGTGAGAAAAAGCAGTTTTTGACCAACGTCTCAATGGCATCGCTAGCCGTGTTTCTTCTGTGCTATAAGTTTATGCTCATGCCAACATGGTACTCCTATCCAGAGATGGCTTCCGTGCAGAGGATTTTCACCATAGCATACCCTGTGCTTGATTGGATTATTTTGGTATCGTTGTTATTTGCCTCGTACAGGCTAAAGGGGAATAAAATCGAGGGTTGGCTGCTTCTTTTAGCTACCGCATTTATTTTTACGATTTTTGCAGATATCGCTTTTTATCTATCCGGTAATCAGAAGAATTATTACACAAACCTAGCATTGATCGTTACGGCTGCATCTATAGCTTTAGCGGCTATTGATGAAGTTACAGGGGCCTTCATGGGCATTAGAAACAGACAGCGTACGAAAGTCAGTGACATTTCCGATGCTCAAGCTCTAACACAGAATCCATGGCATACGCTTTTTATTCCACTCATAACGTTTCTTGTTATCGCGATGGTATGGATTTCCTACTTCCTTAACGGGAGTAAAATAGAGATACCTGTTCTAGGAGTAATTTCAACGGCGATATTTTTACTGCTAATCTACAGGAACCACTTACAGCTTTCGGATAACGCCATCCTTCTAGCTAAGACCCTACGCGATGGCCTTACGGGCCTTCATAACCATCGTTATTTTCAGGAAGCCCTCGACAAGGCTATTTCAAAAGCGGATAAAA
>Ga0210029_1001491_pt1 | contig 13864 bp, 12 predicted proteins | sample CryGeymeta201521_FD_183985 | JGI IMG/M metagenome (GOLD analysis project Ga0210029, IMG submission 183985) | Groundwater microbial communities from Crystal Geyser aquifers in Utah, USA - Crystal Geyser metaG 2015-21 (SPAdes) (version 2) | ecosystem: Environmental > Aquatic > Deep subsurface >... | reverse complement strand
GTGCTTCTTCGTGGGCAAGGATTTTCGCGGGCAGGGAGTCACGGTTCAGTTGTTGAAGGCCGCGGTCGCGTATGTCAAATCGCAGGGCGGGCGAATCGTTGAAGGTTATCCCGTCGAACCGCGCGGCAAAATCCCCGACGCCTTCGCGTACACTGGCACACTCTCCGCGTTCCAGAAGGCGGGCTTCAAGGAAGTCCTCCGCAACTCGCCCACGCGGCCGATATTTCGGTTTGTAATATCGCGGTAGGGGCGCGCCTGCGATGAAACCATCTTTCGTGAATCCAAAGAAACTCACCTTCAAAGATTTCCAAACCCTTTCTGCTCTCAGCCTGCTGGGACTCGCCCTCGCGGTGGGATTGCTGACATTTAATGGGTGGCTCGCGGGACAATACGGCGCGGGCGCGGAATTGGAGGGGGGGGGAAGAATAGATGGGTATAATAGAACTATGCCTACCCGCGTAGATATTTCTCTGCCACCCATTCGAAGCGATTTCCAGGGCTTTACCACACTGGTCAATTTGGCTGAACGCGTGAATTCACTGGAATATTCGCCGATTGCGCTCGACATGTCCGCCGCGAATTGGGTGGATGCCAACATGTGCGCCCCGCTGGGAGCGATTCTTTACCGTGCCAGCCATCAATTGAATATGGTTCGATTTGAACACCTGACCGAAAGGGTTCAAAAAATCTTCCAAAAAAATGGCTTCCTGGGTTTTTACGGGCATGCAAAAAAAGCAGACGAATGGGGAACCGCCATTCAATATCAAAGTTTCGAAACCAAGGATGATCGCTTTTTTGGCGCTTACATTGAGCGACATTTCAAAAATAAAGCCATCCCTGAAATGTCGGAAGCCTTACGGAAGAAATTCTGGGAGAGTATCTTTGAATTATTCAGCAATGCAGTCATTCACTCGAAAACAGAGCTTGGTATTTTTACTTGCGGACAATATTTTCCCAACAAAAAACACATTGATTTTGCGATCGCAGATCTGGGAATTGGCATTTCCCAAACCCTGATCGACAAAAAAGGATTGAATCTTCCTCCTGAAGAAGCAATTGATTGGGCGATGGAAGGCAGGAACACTACAAAGACAGGATCAATCCCTGGAGGCCTCGGGCTAAAATTATTACGTGAGTTTATTCGCTTGAATCGAGGGCGAATTCAAGCTGTATCATTTACAGGCTATTGGGAACAATGCGCCGACGGCGCTATTGTCAAGAAAACTCTTCCTTATCCCTTCCCTGGCACAGTAGTAAATATTGAAATCAATACAGCAGATACTAACTCATACATTTTATCAACTGAACATAAACCAGAAGATCTTTTCTAAAAGGATAATTCAATGAGCGATATTATCACTCTCCGTATTTACGAAATCGTGGGCAGCAATCTGTGTGTAGCCTCCCAAGATGGTCAAAAAGTCTTCGAACAAATCCAGCAGGCACTCAAAGACGGAAAAAATGTTCGTCTCTCCTTCCAGAATGTTGAAAGTCTCACCTCAGCATTCTTGAATGCTGCCATTGGCCAACTTTACGGTTTCTTTGATAACGATTTACTCAAAGAAAGGCTGTCTGTTGCAAATATAGAAAAGGATGATCTGGCGCTCTTAAAGCGCGTGATTGATACCGCCAAGCAATACTTCAAAGACCCCGCCGTTATTGAAGCAGTACGGCGTGAAGCGATGGGGGATGACGATGAGTAATGCAATTGACATCACCGCCCATCAATTCATCAAAACGGACAAACTGTTTTTTGATGCCAATATCTGGCTTTCTCTTTATGGGCCGCAGGGCGCGCCAAATGACCCCAAGACTCAAATCTATTCCAATGCTCTTGCAGAAGCCATGCGGGCAAAAAGCCAAATTTGGGTGGATGTGCTGGTAGTTTCTGAGTTTATCAACCGCTTTGCGCGTATCGAATATGATATCCAATATCCAAACAAATCCCGCCGTCCAGATTTTAAGCAGTTCCGCAACAGCCCCGACTTTCAACCCATCGCGCAAGCCATTGCCGCCGCTGTGCGAAATATCTTGAAATTTGCAGCGCGTATCGAGAGTGGTTTTTCAACTATCGATATCAACGCCTTGCTGACAGAGTTTGAAACCAGCCCGAGCGATTTCAATGACCAGATATTAACAGGCCTTTGCATGACAAACAGCCTGGTGTTGGTAACCCACGATTCGGATTTTAAAGGCAAGGGGATCAACATTCTGACCGCCAATCGAAGAATTCTAAATTAGGCCGCTCTGGAAGATCCTATTTGCGAGTCCACTGCAAAAACCCTAAAGTTTTCCGAAACCTTTAGGGTCTGCCATGAAATATGAAAAAACGCTTTCTCACGGTCAAAGAGTTCCGGGCGATCCTCGCCGTCATCTTTCTCGTTTTGGTGTTGGCGGCGGGACTGCTCGCGCTGAACTGGCGTCTCGCGGGACAATTCGGGGCGGGCGCGGATTTCCTCCCCGCCTGGCAAGGGACGCGCGCTTTTCTCTTTGAGCAGACCGATCCGTACAGCCGCGCCGTCGCCGGGCAGACCCAACTCGAAGTCTACGGACGCGCCGCCCACGCGACCGAATTTCCCTACGCGCTCGACATCCCGTTTCCGCTCCTGGTTTTATTTTTTCCCTTTGCGCTCCTCCCTGACCCTGTCTGGGCGCGCGCGGTTTGGATGACTCTTTCCGAACTCGGGTTGCTCCTGCTTGCCGCCCTCGCCCTGCGCCTCGCGGGTTGGGAACCGAAGCGCGCGTTCATGTTCCTCCTGCTGGCCTTCTCGCTGGCGTGGTACTACAGCCTGATCGCCCTCGCCGACGGGTCGTTTTCCATTTTGCTGGCGCTGGCGCTGGTCGGCGCGCTGATGTCCATGCGCGATTTCCACGATGAGTTCGCGGGCTTCCTGCTGGCCATCGCCGCCATGAAATGGGAAGTGACTCTCCTGCTCTGGCTGTTCATCCTGCTCGGCGCGTATTCCGCCAAACGCTGGCGCGTCTTCGCCGGGCTGGGCATGACCTGGTTCTTGCTCAACGCCGTCGGCTTTCTCTTTTATCCCGATTGGATCTGGCCCTACCTGCGCGCCGTCACTGCCAACCTGCGCGCCGACGATACTTTCACGCCCGTCCTGTTCCTGCAAAAGTGGATGCCCGAATACGGCGCGCGCCTGGCGCTTCTGCTGGTTGCCGTTCTGCTCCTCATTCTGGTCATCGAATGGTTCAACGCCTCGCGCGGCAAAGATTTCCGCCGCGTGGCCTGGGTCGCCGCGCTGGCGTTGGCCGCCACGCCCCTGCTGGGATTTTCCAACACCTTCGCCAATCTCGCGCCGCTGGTTTTTTCGTTTACGCTCATCCTGCCCTTTGCGTGGGAACGCTGGGAAAAACGTCCCTACCTTACGATCTCGCTTTTTCTCATCGTGTTTTTTGCGTTGCCCCTTTTCCTGCGCTGGCCGACAATCGCCTCTCGCGTTCCCGCCGACGGGCTGGCTTTCCTCCTGCCGCCCGCGCTGACCCTGCTCGGCCTATATTGGGTTCGCTGGTACGTCCTCCGCTCGCCGCGCACCTGGCTGGATGAGGCTAGACGGGAGTTGGGGAGGTAGACAGGTAAACACGGAACACGAAATACGTAGACAAGTACACAAGTAGACACGGAACACGCAACACGAATCCCCTATCTCCTAACCCGCATCTCCTATCTCGCATTTCCTATCTCGCATTTCCTATCTCCTATCTCCTATCTCGCCACCCTCCCATGACCCGCCGCGACCTCCTCCTCCTCTTCCTCCTCGGCCTTGCCGTCCCGCTTGCCATTGCGCAATTCCAGTCCCTGCCCGGCTACATGGATGCCGACTACTATTTCGGCGGCGGGATTCAACTGGCGCGCGGCAATGGCTTCACCGAACCCTATCTCTGGAACTACCTCGCCGGCCCGCAGGGACTCCCGACTCCCTCCCACGCCTACTGGATGCCGCTCGCCTCTATCATTTCCGCGATTGGAATGTGGCTCACGCGGCAGGCGAACTTCGCCTCCGCCCGCCTCGGATTTATCCTGCTCGCGGCGCTCGTCCCACCCCTGACCGCGCTGCTCGCCTTTCGCCTGACCTCCAGCCGCGCCCTCTCGCTTCTCTCTGGACTTCTGGCCTGTTTCCCCATCTACTACGCGCCCTTCCTCCCCGTCACAGATAACTACGCCATCTACATGGTTTTGGGAATTTCTTTCTTCCTCCTTCTTTCATCCCTCATCGAATCCACCACGGCGGACCAATTACCATTTACCAATTACCGCTCTCTGATTACTTTTTTCCTCCTCGGCATCATCTCCGCCTTGATGACCCTCGCCCGCTCCGACGGCCTGCTCTGGCTGGGCATTTCGTTTCTTGTCGCGTTCTGGTGGGCGGGTAAACAGGTAGACAGGTACACAGGTACACAGGGAAACAGGGAAACAGGTACACAGGTAGACAAGTACACAAGTACACAGGTAGACACGTACACAAGTACACAAGTAGACACGAACACAGGTACACAAGTAGACACGTACACAGGTACACAAGTAGACACGAACACAGGTACACAAGTAGACACGAACACAGGTACACAAGTAGACACGTACACAGGTACACAAGTAGACACGAACACATCGCAACCCGCAACCCCTAACCTGCATCACGCAATACGCAACACGCAACACGCAACACGCAACATTGTATTTATCCTCCTCGGCTACCTCCTCCTCCTCTCCCCCTGGTACGCGCGCAACCTGTCCGTCTTCGGCTCCCTCATGGCGCCGGGCGGAAGCCGCGTCCTCTGGCTGACGAACTACGACGACACCTTCGCCTATCCCGCTTCGCAATTGACCATGCAGCGCTGGCTGGCTTCGGGCTGGGACGCCATCCTGACGGCGCGTTTTTCCGCCATGCGATTTAACCTGCTCAACGCCTTTGCCGCGCAGGGAGGTATCTTCCTCTTCCCGTTTATTCTGATTGGATTGTGGCAACTCCGTAAGGACGCGCGCATCCGTTTTGCCGCGCTGGCGTGGATCTTGCTCCTCGCCGCAATGACTATTGTCTTCCCGTTCGCGGGAGAGCGCGGCGCGTTCTTCCATGCAGGCGCGGCGCTTCAACCTGTCTGGTGGGCGCTTGCGCCCATTGGTCTGGATGCGGTGATCGCCTCGGCGCGGCGGCGCGGCTGGTTCGATGAGCGCGCCTTCGTCGTCTTTCGCGGCGCGCTGGTCGGCATCGCCGTCCTGGTGACGGCGTTCCTCTTTGTTTTACGCGTCCTGCCCGGCTGGGAGCGCGAGGACGGTATCTACGTGGGTTTGAAGGAACTACTCGCGCAGGCAGGCGCGCCATCGGATGCTATTGTCATTGTCCGAAACCCACCTGGCTTTTACCTCATTACAGATTACCGTGCGATCACTTTACCGAACGGAGATCTCGACACCATTCTCGAAGTAGCCCGGCGATACAATGCCCGCTATCTTGTGGCCGAGCCAACTCGCGTAACGGGTGTCTTGTCTGACTACAGGCTTAATCAGGCCCCCTTCCGCTACCTCGGAGAATCCAATGGCAACCGCCTCTATGAAATCCTCCGCTGACCTCGACCGCCGCGCCCTGCTTATTCTCGCGGCCGCCTCCGCGTTCAGCCTCGGCCTCTATCTCGCGGCCAGTGCGTTCACCTTGCGCCATCTCGACAGGCTCGATGTACCACTCGGCTTTCCCCTCGACGACTCGTGGATCCACCTGACCTACGCCCGCAACCTGGCCCTGCGCGGCGAGTGGGCCTTCCTGCCGGGCGTCCCCTCCGCAGGCTCCACCGCGCCGCTTTGGTCGGCCCTGCTCGCCATCGGTTTCCTCATCCGCCTCGCGCCCTACGCCTGGACGTATTTCCTCGGCGGCCTGCTGCTCTTCGCCCTCGCCACCCTCGCGGAAATTTCGGCGCGCCGCCTGCTGGCCTCCTACCGTCCGCGCGTTCCGCTCATCGGACTTTTCTTCGCCTTTGAATGGCACCTGGTTTGGTCGGCGGGATCGGGGATGGAGACCCTGCTCCACGCTTCGCTCGTGACGATGGTCCTGGTCCTGCTGACCGATCCCTCGCCTCGCCCCCTGACCCTCGGCCTGCTGGCCGCGCTATCGGTCTGGGCGCGCCCCGACGGTTTGACCCTGCTCGGCCCCGCGCTGTTGACCCTGTCCCTGCGCGAACGGCGCGTCTCCTCACTGACGCGTTTCTTCATCGGCTTCGGGTTTTTATTTGGGCTGTACCTGCTGTTCAATTTGACGCTTTCTGGTCATCCGTTCCCGAACACGTTCTATGCCAAGCAGGCCGAGTACGCCGCCTGGCAGGCGAAACCGTTGCTCGAAAAACTTGGCCTGACTTCCCTGCAAATTTTCACCGGCCCGTCGCTGGTGTTGTTGCCGGGCGTAATTATTTGGCTGGTGAAATCCGTCCGCGAGCGCGCTTGGGGTACGCTGGCGGGGATGCTCTGGTTCGCGGGTTACGTTCTCCTCTACGCGCTGCGCCTGCCGCCGTATCAGCACGGACGTTATCTCATGCCTGCCATGCCGATGCTCTTGTTGTGGGGACTGCTCGGGGCGGCGCGAACCTTCGAGAAAACCGCGACCCGCCCGATGGTCAGGTTGATGCGAGTGGCCTGGGCGGCGGTCATCGTCTGCGTGTCCGTCGGCTTCGTCGGGCTGGGGGCAAAGTCCTACGCGCAGGATGTGGCGCTGATCGAATCGGAGATGGTGGCGACCGCGAAGTGGGTGGACGCCAATCTTCCGCCCGACGCGCTGGTGGCCGCGCACGATATCGGCGCGTTGGGGTATTTTGATCATCACCCGTTGATTGACCTGGCGGGGCTGGTCTCGCCGGAGGTCATCCCGTTTTTGCGCGACGAGGCGCGCATCGCCGATTATCTCGACCGGCGCGGCGCGGAGTATTTCGTCGCGTTCCCCAGCTTGTATCCCTCGCTGGCGGCGCGCTCAGAATTGGTTTTTTCAACGGGCGGACAGGTTTCGCCAACATTGGGCGGGGAAAATTTGTCGGTGTATCGCTGGGTTTCCAATGGGGCACATTAGACGGCTGCTCCATGAAAAACAAATCAACCTCCCAACTATCCAGCATTGACTTGCTTTGGCTGAGTCTCGTCTTACTCATCCTGTTGAGTCTCGCGCTCTTGCTACCGCTTACCCCGCAGGATTACTGGTGGTATCTGCGTCTCGGACAGGATATTGCGAATACGGGTTCCGTCCCAGCAGTTGATACTTATAGTTACACGCGAGCAGGCACACCGTTTTTCTATCAATCCTGGCTGGCAGCTTTGATGCTCTGGAAGGTTTACTCGGCCGGCGGATTGACCCTCACATTTTTCCTGCGCGCCCTCATCGTTGCAACGACTTATGCCTGGCTTTGGCTTTTGGTAAAAAATGCAGGCGCAGGGACGCGCTTGGCGAGTTTGTTGATCTTGCTGGCGGCATTGGCGGGCAGCAGTAACTGGTCATTTCGTCCGCAATTATTTACGTATCCGCTTTTTGTTTTGGCTTTGTATATTTTATGGAGTTGGAATCAAGGCAGGCAACGCGCTTTATGGCTCCTGCCTTTCATCTCCATTTTGTGGGTTAACCTGCACGGATCATTCCCACTATTTTTCATACTCGGATTATTTTTCTTCCTCTTTGGCCGCGGCAATAAAAAACGACTTGCTCTTTTCCTTACTGTTTCATTTATTGGGCTTTTGATCAATCCGCATGGGATGAAGGTTTTTGGATATGTTCTGAACATGCTCGGTTCGCCGTCAAATCAACTTTATAGCATTGAGTGGCTTCCGATGGTCAATCGTGGCTGGCAGGCGAACTTATTTTTTGCGTGGTTGCTGGTTTTCGCTCCGCTGGCGGCCATGTCGCCTCGCAAATTATGCTTGCTCGAATGGGTTCTCTTTCTTTGCTTCGGCTGGATGGCGCTCGTTGGAGAGCGCTACGTGATTTGGTTCATTTTTATCCTGGTTTTTGCCACCGCCGCGCTTCTCGCTGAATGGGACGCGCGCTTTATCGAAGGTCCGCTCCAAAACGAGAGACCAGTCATCAATATTTTTGCGGCATGTCTCTTGCTTTTATTGCCCTTCGCGCTTTTGCCGGGCTTTCGCGATTCTTGGTGGCCGGGTGCGCCGCAGCCTTATAGTGAAGCCAACCCGATCAAAGCAACCAAATGGCTCGCTGCGCATCCCGAATTGGAAGGCCCACTTTGGAGCGACTTTAGCGCTTCGAGTTACCTCATCTTTGCCTTGCCCTCCCGCCCCGTGTGGATTGATACGCGCTTCGAACTTTATCCGCCCGAACAATGGGATGAATATGTCGCCATTTCGAGCGCCTCCCCAAATTGGCAAATGCTCCTTGATAAAGAAGGCATCCAACTCGCCATGTTGTCCACTCGCGCGCAAGCACAATTAATATTGGCCATGCAAAATTCGGGCCAATGGCGCAATGGCTATCGAGATGAAGATGTCGTCATCTTTTACAAGTATCCATGAAATGTTTTGGGTGTAATTTTGAAACTGTAAGAACGAATGTTTGGCTCATATAAAAAGGAGAATTCATGAATCTCTACAAGAAACACCCGTTGTTTATTTTAAGCATCGCACTTGTTGGCCTCTCACTCATTATTCGATTTCAACTTAAAGAATTCACAAACCGCGATATGTTGATCTTTGAAAAATGGTACGCTCATTTATACAATTACGGCTGGGCAGGGCTGGCAGATGGGGATTTTTCAAATTATCCGCCCGCATATCTTTATTTGCTCTGGCTCTCAACCTTATTATCGGGTTGGATGGGACGCGTCTACGCGATCAAACTCATCCCAACGCTCTTTGACTTGCTATCGGCTTTCATTATTTTTCGTATGGCGCGCTTGCGCTATGATGACGACACCTCTTTTTTTAGCGCGGCTAACTTCTTCATCCTGCCAACAATCATGTTCAATAGCACAGGTTGGGGACAGATAGACAGTTTATACACATCATTCCTTTTGGTTTGTGTCTATCTTTTATTAAATGAAAAACCTTTTTGGGCAATGGCCGCATTCGGTATGGCATTCTCGTTCAAATCGCAATCCATTTTTCTTTTACCCTTTCTTGGAATATTGTTCTTAAAAGGCAAAATCCGCTGGAGTCACTTTTTATTGATCCCTGTAGTTTATGTAATTATGGGCATACCCACCGCGTGGATCGGCAGAAGCTGGGCAAGCATTCTTTCCATTTATGTTGAACAGGCGGGTCAATTTCGCGTTCTTTCCTTCAACGCTCCAAACCTGTATATCTTCATCCCTAGTGAATTTTACGAAACAGGCACGGCGGTCGGTCTCATCATCTTTTTTTTCGGCATGGCGGTATGGGGATGGAATAACTGGAGCGCAAATTTCCCATTAACACATCGCAATATTATTCTCACGGCTTTCACCTCGCTTGCGCTTGTCCCGTTCTTGCTTCCTAAAATGCACGAACGTTATTTTTACCCCGCGGATGTTTTTTCACTGGTTGCAGCGTTTTTCATTCCAGAAATATGGTTTGTGCCAATTGCATATCAGGTAATTTCATTGCTTTCCTACACTCCCTTTTTATTGGGCGCGAATTCACAAAAGGTTATTCCAATTGCGGCGCTAATGAACACGCTGACAATTGGATTCCTACTATGGAAGCAGTGGAAGATAGCCCAGGAGAAAACAACATGAAAACATTTATAAAGATCGCGGGGATTCTGCTTACCATCGCCTTGCTGGGCGCCATGATCCATCTGCGCGCGCTAAAAAACCTCCATCTTAAGGATCAGTACCACGGATCGAATTTCTTCACATTTTGGCTCTCCGGTTATATGGTACTAAAAGGGGAAAATCCATACGACCAGACCCAATACCTTGCCGGGCATGACGCCTTCGGCGTCACATGGAAGCCAAATAAGATATTCCCTTATCCATTACCCCTGTCGCTTTTTATGGTTCCACTGGGATTGCTCCCCTTTTCCAAATCTTATTATCTCTGGCAAATTATTTCTCAAATCATTATCGCAATCACTGTGTTTGTACTTTTGGAGCATTGGAAAGAACCCGCGCACAGCCGTTTGTTTGCGCCGCTGATGGTCTTTTTTCTATTCTTTGTACCCGTGTATCTAACCTTGCAAGTTGGCTCCATTGGAGCGTTTACCTTGCTGGTTATGCTAATTTTCCTGCTCTTATTTGAAAAAGGAAGATCATTATTTGCGGGAATTGTCCTTTCATTGACCATCCTAAAACCACCACAAGGGCTCACAATACTTTTACTCGCGGGAATTTGGTTCTTAGCGCGCAAAGATTGGAAAGCGATTCAAGGTGTAACTTATGGCGGACTCGCAATACTCATCAGTGGCATGATCGAAGACCCGCTATGGATTGTCAAGTTTCGCGAAGCAAGTCAAGCCGTAATGAATCGCTCTTTGGGAATTCATTCGAATGTTTGGTCGTATTCATACCTGATATGCAGCGGAAGTTCGCCATGCGCAACGATACTCGGCGGCATGGGCGCGTTGACCCTGCTCGGACTGGGTGGGTATTTTCTTTGGCGGAATCACGCTCAACTATCTGTATGGGAAGCGTTTAACATTATTATCCCCATCGGCTTCGTATCCACGATCTATCTGTGGGTTTACGACCAAATCTTATACGTCATCCCAATTGTGTGGATCGTCAGCACACTTGTAGAGAGAAAGAAAAGTTACATTCAAGCATTTATATTTTTAATCGTACTCGGCCTCGTCTCATTGACCGCGACGATACTTCACGCATATACGCTAAAAGATATTTGGAATCTGGGAACTACGATCATTGTGCTTGGGATGGTTTTGCAACTTCACCATTTGAAACAAAAGTATCCCATTGACAAAGGCATGGCATGAACACAAAAAATACACCATTCACCATTTTTTCTTGCTTTACTGCCCGCCTGTAATCTTCCTTCCACGCCCACGCCTGTTGAATCGAAACCAACGACGCTGACCCCAATTGTGGAAATTGCGTCCGCGCTCAATTCAGTAACTTATGTTCCAGCCGCCGTCCTCGGTGCAAGGAGCAACTTGCCTGACATGTTTTGCGTGCGCACTACTATAAACCGCTTGCGCTCAATTCTGTGTTAAAATTCAACAGGAACAAGACCAAAGCGGGTTTCCGATGAAAAAAATTTCTCTCCTCATTGTGGATGATCATCCCCTGTTTCGTCAGGGCGTTGCGGATTCCCTGGCGCTTGAAGCGGATATGTTGGTAGTGGGGCAGGCGGCCAGCGGGGAGGAAGGGCTGGATTTGATTCGCGCCCTCAAGCCTCAGATCGCGTTGATGGACATCAACCTGCCAGGCATGAACGGGCAACAGATCACCCACCTGGTTGCGCAGGAAAAACTACCCACCCGGGTTTTGTTGCTGACGGGGTATGATGAAATGGAGCAGGCTGTCCACGCGGCGTTGGCGGGCGCGGCCGGTTATCTGGCCAAGGAGATTGAGCCGGAAAACCTGGTGAAGGCGATCCGCGATGTGGCGGACGGGCGATTTGTGTTCGGGGCGCGCGTCTTTTCCCGCCGCGAACTGGACGACTGGCTGATCAGCCGCACCGAGGGCGCGCGCCGCTCTTACAGCGAACCCGGCAATCCATTCCATCCGCTATCGGACCGGGAAATGGAAGTGCTGAGGTGCGTGGTGCGCGGCATGAGCAATAAGGAGATTGCCAACCTGTTGGAGATCAGCCACCAGACCGTTAAGAATCATGTCACATCCATCCTGCGAAAATTTGGGGTGGACGACCGGACACAGGCAGTGATTTATTCGCTAAAGCGCGGATGGGTTACTTTAAAAGATACAACAAAAGATCCCACGAAGCAGGAGTGACTGGAATGACAAAGAATGAACTTGAGGCTGTCCCCTCCAGTGGCGCAGGGATGGATTTGCAGGTGGAGCTCGAAGAGACCCAGCGCGCCTTGCGTGAGGTGACTTTAATGATCGAGCAGAGCCAGGGCGAGTTATCGAAACTATCGCAACGCAATGCGGCCATCACCGCCCACCTGCAACAAGCACAGGGGCAGGTCAATAAGTTGCCGCCGGAAGAATTGCGTATGGCCTATGATTCTGCCCTGGACGCGCAACAGCGCCTGCTGGTGATGCGCGGCCAGCTGGAAAAATTGAAGAATGACAAGAACCACCTCGAAAAATACAAGGCAGTTTTGGAGCGCATTAATTCGCAAGGCAGCGAGGCGGCCTCGAACGTGTCGGCGGGTAAGGGCAAGATGGCCAGTGTGGAGATGTTGGTCAACGCGCAAGAGTCTGAACGCCAGCGTTTATCCCGTCAGATGCACGACGGGCCCGCCCAGGCGCTCTCCAATTTTATTTTACAGACTGAGATTGCCATGCGCTTACTGGAGGTGGATCCGGCGCAAGCGCGTGAGGAACTCGGCAATCTCAAGGTCTCGGCCATGGGAACCTTTCAAAAGGTGCGTAACTTTATTTTTGAACTTCGCCCCATGATGCTGGACGATCTTGGCCTGGCGCCGACCATCCGCAAATACACGGAAGCATTCCGCGAGCAGACCAATTTGGAGGTCAGCGTCACGGTCACTGGAACGGAACGCCGCCTGGAACCTTACATCGAGGTGATGATTTTTCGCGCCCTCCAGGAACTCATCGGCAATGCCTCCCGCCATAGCCAGGCGACAACCGTCAAGGTGCTCCTGGACATGGGCGATCAGTTGATTCGGGTTACCGTTGATGATAATGGAAGGGGAGTGGATACGGAAATACTGGAACAGGGCAATAGTCTGGGATTGAAATTGATCAAAGAACGGACCGAAATGCTGGGCGGCGCTTTTGAGATTGATAGCGCGATCGGAAAAGGGACGCGAGTCGGTTTTTCCGTCCCCGCCCGCGCAGTGGCGTAACGCGTATTTTGAGGGTTGTTCTTCGCCGAATCGAGGATTTGCAGGATTTTTGGACTAACATTATTGTTAGTGAAATGCCATCCCTGTGTCTTGCATTTTTGACCATACGGTTTATAATGCAATTAAATCTGAGGCTGGCTCCTCGGAAATCTAAAACGAAAGGAGAAAAATACCATGTTATTCGCCCCTAAAGAAAAAGGCCAGGGACTTGTTGAGTACGCGTTGATCCTTGTTTTGGTCGCTATCGTTGTCATTGCAGTTCTGACGCTTCTCGGCCCGCTCATTGCCAACGTCTTCTCGACCATCAACTCCAGCCTCTAGGATTACCCTGTCCGTTTGATCTAAGTAGGACTCTGTCGAAAGATAGAGTCCTACTTTTTTACCAGATAGGATATTGCAATTTTTCCTGTATAATGCATGTGATATAAACAGTTTGCCGCCTTTCGGCGGTCTAATAAAGAGAGGAGCTCCTATGCGTCGCGGACGAATTTTCATCTTCCTGGCACTTATTCTGCTCATCGGCCTGATTGTGGCCGCGGTGGCTTTGCCGCGAGTATTGCCCTTGTTGCGGCCTGCTACTCCAACGGTTACGGTTTACCGGGTCTATTATGCCTTGCAAAACATTTCGCAGGGTACCCTCATCACCGAGGATCTCCTGGATGTATATACTCTCCCGGAAACATCCATTGCCGACGTGATGTTCACGGAGCAGGAGAAGTCCGGCCTGGTGGGGCAGAAGGCCAAGAATAACATTGACCAGGGTAGTATTATTACAACGGGCGACGTGGTTTCTCCTGAGACCGGCCTGGAAGCAGGGGGCCCGCCTTGGGCGTCCATCATTGCCGCCAGCAAGAATGCCATTACCATCCCCATTTCACGACTGGCCTCCGTAGGCTTTGGCGTCGCGGACGGGGCGCACGTCAATGTGATTGCCTGTATGC
>Ga0210029_1001473_pt1 | contig 13931 bp, 9 predicted proteins | sample CryGeymeta201521_FD_183985 | JGI IMG/M metagenome (GOLD analysis project Ga0210029, IMG submission 183985) | Groundwater microbial communities from Crystal Geyser aquifers in Utah, USA - Crystal Geyser metaG 2015-21 (SPAdes) (version 2) | ecosystem: Environmental > Aquatic > Deep subsurface >... | reverse complement strand
CAGGCCCCTGCGCGTGGTGGCGCACAGCTTGACGTCGTTGTTGAAGCTGATTTTTTGACTTGGGCACACGGGCGCGCAGTCGCCACATAGCACGCAGCGCCCCAGGTCAATGGCCACGGCATCGGCCGTTGACGCGTTCAATTGGATGGCGTTGGACGGGCAAATGTCGGCGCAGGCACGGCAATTGGGTGCGCACGCGTCAGTGGCAATGACAGGTTTGCCCCGAAACCCGCTGGGCTGAGCCGCACGCAGGTCGGCAATGTATTGGGTGCCTTGGGATTTACGAACGGCGAGGGTCTGGAACATGGGGTGCGTCTTCGGGTCGGGTTACAGGTCGTTGCCGCAGTAGGAGAGGTCAAAACTCTTGTTGCAGATCGGAAAGTCTGAAATGGCCTGGCCGCGCAGGGCAAAGGCTTCTCCGTACCAGTTGGCCAGTGACGGGTCTTGCACTTTGGCGTGCGCCAGCTGGCCCGACGCATCGGTCTCCAGCGCCAGCAACACCGGGCCGCGCACGCCCTCAACCAGCGAGACGCAAAGCGCCTGCGGAGCCAAAGACCAGCCGCCGCTGCAGCCACCTGGGGCAGAGGGAGCCAAGGGCGCGAAGGGGGCCGGCGTGTCGGCCAAGTTCAGGGCGGTATCGGCCAGCCGGTCGATCAGCCACTGGGCGCTGGCTTGGGCCTCTTGCATGCGCTGGCTCATGCGCGCCCAGCAGTCGCCGCTGGTTTCGGTGTGGGCCGCTGGCGCAAAGGCCGCGTACACCGCACCGGGCAGGCTGTGGCGCAGGTCTAGCGCCACACCGCTGGCGCGCGCCACCACGCCGGTTACGCCCAAATCGAGCGCAGCCTGCGTCGTCAAGGTGCCCACGCCCTGAAACCGGGCTTGCACGCTGCGGCTGCTGCGCATCAGCGTGTTGACCTGCACAAAATCTGGCAAAAAGGCGGCTAACGTGGCCAGCAAGTCTTGGCGCAGGGGCTCGCCGATTGGGGCGGCGGCGCCGGGGCGAATCCAGCCCCGGCCAAAGCGGTTGCCACAGGCGCGCTGGCTGGCGTTGATGATGGCGGTGCGCAGGCGGCCATAGGTGGCCGCAGCTTGCAGGTAGGCGGTGTCGGTGGCCAGGCCGCCCAGTGTGGACAAATGGATGGCCAGGCGTTCAAGTTCCAAACCAATAGCACGTGACGCAATGGTTGCAGGGGCTACAGGCCGATTTGCCAATGATTCAAGGCCGCTGTTGAACGCCCAGGCGTAGGCCACGGCTGAGTCACCCACCATTGATTCCACCAACGGGGTCAAGTGCTGCGGCGGCTTTTTTAGCAGCAGCGCTTCCACGCCGCGGTGCTGGTAGCCGAGCTGGATTTCCAGGTGGTGCACCCGTTCGCCATGGCACATGAAGCGAAAGTGGCCGGGTTCGATGACCCCGGCGTGGATCGGGCCGACCCCCACCTCGTGCACCTCGGCGCCACGCACTTTGAAGAAGGGGTACTCGCCCATCCGGCCCTGGCGCGCACCCTCATAACGCACTGGTTTGAGCCACGGGTGGCCGTCGGGCACCAGGCCGGTTTGCTCCCACAGCTCGCGCTCAAAAATCTGCGCGCCCGCAAAGCTGGCCGTCAGGCTGGGGTAGTGCGCGCCGGGCTGTGCATGGCCACGCAGCAGCACCAGCGGCTGGCCCGGTGGCAGCAGCACGGCGGTCACTACCACGCCAGCGGGCTCGGTGGCCAAGGCGGCACGGCCAAACCAAGAAATAAGAACAAAATTGGCCTCTAGCCCTTGTATACATTGCGCAACTAGCTCTGAAAGTGATAGCAAAGGAAAAGTCTTCAGATCGACTTGTGCCCAAGCTTGCCGTGGGGTGTGGGTCATGGCTTCAGCCTCCAATCGACACCGCTACGGCGCGCAGCAGGTCGGTGAACAGGTCGGGTGTGTAAGTGCCCAGCATCACCAGCACCGCCACAAAACCCAGCTTGGGCAGCAGCGTGATCCACGACTGGGGTGGCACCTTGACAGCGACTTTTTGCGCCCCCCAAAGCATTGGGAACAGGGTGCGGCCAGTGGCCACAAAAATCACCGTCAACATGGTGCACATCAGGGTGAAGGCCAGTAGCTTGCCAGACTGGACAATGCCCGAGAGGATCAACATCTCTGCCAAAAAGCTGGCGAAGGGTGGAAAGCCCAGCAGCGCAAAAATGCCCACGGTAAACAGCATGCCGGTCAGCGGCAGGGTGCGGATCACGCCGCTCAAAGGGCCCACCTGGTTGGTGCCATACACGGCGCGCATGCGCCCGGCGGTCAAAAACAGCAGCGACTTCACAAACGCGTTGCTGACGATGTACAGCACCACGCCGTAGGCGGCAGCCTTGCCCACCGACAGGCCCAGCGCAATCACCCCCGATGAGCTGACGCAGGCGTAAGCCACCAGCCGTTTGTAGTTGCTGCAGGCCATGATCTGGACCGCGGCCACCACCAGCGAGAGGTAGCCCATGACCAGCAATTCCTGCGACACAAACCCGGCTTCATGGCCATGAAAAATCTGCAGGATGCGAAACACCGCCACCACGCTGATGTTGAACTGCACCGAGGCCAGCAGCGCACTGGTGGTGGTGGGAGCGGCTTCGTAGGTTTCGGGCATCCAGCCATACAGCGGGGCCAGCCCCAACTTGCCGCCTAGCCCGAACAGCATAAAAGACAGCCCCAGGCGTTGCCAGCCATTGGCTTCGGTGGTGAGCGAGTCGCCGAGTTGATCCACCATGAAGCTCACCTCCAGGCCGCGCAGGTGGGCCGACTGGGTGAGAGCCATGAAGCCCAGAAAGGTGATGGCCAGCGTCATGCTGGAGTAAAGCATGTAACGCCAGGCCACGGCGCGCGGGTTGCTGCCATCGCCGCGCGCCACCAGCGGCGCGGCGCACAGGGTGCTGACCTCGATCAGCGTCCACAGCAGCACCAGGTGGTTGGCCATCAGGCCGAGGTTGATAACGGCCATAAACAACAGCATCAGCGCCGCCCGTGAGCGGATGTCCAGGGTGAGTGCCGGGGTGTGGCGTTCGCGCGAATAAAGGTACACGCAAATGACCAGAAACACCGTGTTGATGACCACCATGAACAGCAGCGACGTGGCATCGAGCACCAGGTAACGGCTGGCAAAGTACAGCGGCAATTCGCTTAAGGGATGGGTCAGGAACACGCCCATGGCCGACAACCACATCAGCAGCGCCACCCCGACCAGGGCGGGCGATATCCAGTGTGCGCCGCTGCCTGGTGCGGCTGATGAGGCTGAATTTGCTATTGAAAGTGAAGCTGTCATTGCCCGTCCTCTCTGGGCTGGGTGGCTAAAACACCTGAAACATCGGCACTGCGCACGAGCCAGCAGCCCACCGCCACCGTGCCCACATACAAACTGCTGATGGCGATGTGCACCGGCAGCGGCCAGGGCTCGGGCATCAGGGATTCAAACAGCGCCAGCGCGTTTTCCATGAACAGCAGAGCCACCAGTTGCGCCACCGGTTCGCGGTTGGTGGCGAGCACCAAGAACGCAATGGTGACGGTGGCGGCAATCACACCGAGCGTCAAGGCGCGCACATCGGCGCGTGCACCATCGCCAAACTGGAACGCCAAAATGATCAGTGCCACCGCCACGCCCCAGGCAAACAGGTTAGACGGCATCACGTCGTGTTGCGCCGCCTTGAGGCCTTGCAGGGTGCGGCGCAGCAGGTGCGGCACCAGCCAGGCGCGGATCAGCAAAATCTCTAACCCGGCGGCCATGGCGTGGACATCTAGCTCGTGGTGTTTGTTCAGGGTGATCCAGCCCAGCGCCAGCGCTTGCAGGCTGAGCCAGGTGGGGGTGATGGCCAGCTTGCCAAAGAACACCGGAATCACGGTGGCCAGCAGGCAGGCGATCAGCGCCAGCGTGGGGTTGTGCGCAAGGTTCACAGGCCACCTCCCAACACACCCACCGTCAACGCGGCTGCGGCTGCCAGCCAGCCCGCCAGCCACACATAGCGCGACACCTGGTGCATGGGCAGGCGCGCCATCAGCGACTCAAAACAACCCACCACCACCGCCACCGTCAGCATCAGCCCCACCGATACCGCCGTGGCTGCCAGTGGTGCAGCCAGCGGGTCAAAGGGGTTGAGCAGGGTGGCGATCAGACCGGCGTAAAGCGTCATCTTCAGCCCGGCGGCGTACTGCATGGCGGCCAGCTCGGGGCCGCTGTGGTCGAGGATCATCACCTCGTGGATCATGGTCAGCTCCAGATGCGTCAGCGGGTCATCCACCGGCACCCGGGCGGCTTCGGTCTGCAGCAAAATCAGCAAGGCCCCTGCCAGTGGCAGCACGATCCAGGCGTAATAGAACGTGTGGTGCAGATGCCCCAGCATGTCGGCAAAACTGCTCAAGCCAGTGGCCGCGCCCACCGTGCCCAGCAGCAAAAACAGCGCCGGTTCGGCAAACGCGCCAAACTTGGCTTCACGCGCCGCGCCCATGCCCTCAAACGGGCTGCCGACATCCATGGCCGAGAGCATCAACACAATGCGCGCCAGGCCTAGCGTGTAGGCCACGGCCACAAAATCATGGGCAAAAGACAGCGGCGCAAACTGACCCAGCAACGGTACAAACGCCATGGCGATCAGCGCGCACACCAGCACCAGGTAAGCCCCCAGCCGAAACAGCGGCGTGGCCGTGTGGCTGACCACCGGACGTTTGCCAAGCAAGCGGCGCAAATCGTAGAACGACTGGAACAAGCCCGGCCCCTTGCGCGCCGCCCACCACGATTTGGTGCGGTTGATGACACCCACCAGCAAAATTGGCATCACCAGCACCAGTGTCAGGTGGGCCAGCGTCAAGCCCCATAAAGTGGTGATGGTCATGGCAGGGCGCCTTCGGCCAGCACCACCAGCGCGGCAATGACCACCACCGCCGCCAGGCCCAGGGCGAAGGCAATGCGGGGGTCGTCTTCGTGCATGAGTTTGGAGATCAGTGTGGCCGAGTCGTCACCGTGGCCGATCACGTTGTACAGGCGGCGCTCCACCGCGTCGACACAATCGGTGATCACATAGGCATCATCAGGAAAGTAACCGGTGGGCGCTTTTTTGCGGTTGAGCAACACCATCACACCTTTGTAATGCTGTGAAAAGTCTTTGGAGAAACTGCTGGCGGTGTATTGCACCCGGGCACTGCCTGCCGTGTAGCCGCAACCCCAGGTGGGGCCTGCGGCAGCCGCCGGGTGACGCAGGGCGCGGCGCACTAGCCACACGGCAGCCCAAGCCAGCACGATCAGCGCCGCCACGCAGGCCGACACCACACTTACCCGGCTCAACACCTGCTGCACGCCCAGCATGGCCTCTGCGGTGATGGCATCGGGTACCGCGTGCAAAAACAGCTGCGTGGGTGCCGTCACCAGCACCAGGCCCAGCACCGGCAGCAGGCCTAAAACAACCGTGCCTGCGGTGTGGATCAGCAGCGGTACCAGCATCCAGGCGCTAGGCTCATGGCCCGCGGGCAGCGTGTCGTCACGTGAATTGCCCATGAAGATCACGCCGTAGGCGCGGGTGATGGACAGGGCAGACACCGCGCCCACAAAGGCCAGCAGCATCGCTACCCCGGCCAGCAGCAGTTTGGCCCAGACGCTGATGGTTTCGCCGGTGAACAAGCCGCTGTAAATCAAAAATTCGCTGGCAAATCCGTTGAACGGTGGCAGCGCTGAAATGGCAATGCCACCCACCAAAAAACTCAGAGCGGTGATGGGCATCAGCTTGGCCAGGCCGCCCAGGCGCTCAATGTCCACCCCGTGTTTGGCTTGGTAAACGCAGCCGGCGGCATAAAACAATTGGCATTTGAAAAACGCGTGGTTCAGGATGTGCAACAGCCCCCCGGCAAAACCGATTGCCACCAGGCCGGGCACGTCCCAGGCCAGGCCCAGTGTGCCAATGCCAAAGCCAATGCCGGCAATGCCCACGTTTTCGGTGCTTGAGTAACCTAGCAGCCGTTTCAGGTCGCGTTGGCCCACGGTGTACAGGCCGCCGATAACGGCCGAGGTGACAGAAAACGCAATCAGCGCCCAGCCCATCCAGGCATCGGGGCGACCCTGGATGTACAAAAAGTGCAGCAGCGCAAACAGCCCGGCCTTGTGGATCACGCCTGACATCAAAGCGCTCACGTTGGCCGGTGCAGCAGCGTGGGCGCGTGGCAGCCAGGAATGAAACGGGAAGAACGCCGACTTGAGCCCAAAGCTGGTCAGCAGCAGCAAAAACACCGTGTTGCGAATGGTGCCGGGGTGGGCGCTCATCCAGTCGCCAAAGTCGTCCAGGTACCAGCTTTGCGTCTGGGTGTACAAAATCATGAACGCGGCCACCAGAAAAATCAGGCCGATGTGGGTGGACACCAGGTAGTTGAAACCGGCAAAGCGCACCTTCTGGCTGGTGTAGTCCCAAATCACCAGTAGCCAGGCGGAGAGTGCCGCAATTTCCCAGCCCATCAGGAAAGTCACCGCGTGTTCACCGGTGTAGACCATCAAAAATGAGAGCGAAATCATGTTCAGCAGTGCAAAGTGCACACCCACATGGCGCGAGCCGTCAAAGTATTTGCGCAGGTAGCCCACAGCGTAAACCGCGCCCAGCAACGTCATCGGTAACGACCAGCTCAAAAAGAAAGCCCCCAGTGCATCCAGCCGAAAATGCAGCGCGCCAATTGGGTAACCCCAGGGCAGTTCCACATACGGCTCTTTGCCGCCAGCAAGAACCGGTACCACCGCCACCCAGGTCAAGACAGTGGCGACAGACTGTGACACGATGCCACAGGCGGCACGCCAGGTGTTTTTTAACGGCAGCAAGGCCAGGCCAGCGCCCACAATTAGAAGTAAAGCCGCAGCCAGTAACTGGTTCATGCGGCCTGCCTGCTGCGGTGACGAAGGGGAAAAAAGAAAAGGGCAAGGACAGTCATGGGTTCACAACAAAAATAAAGAACAAGAAATGCTCAATATATGTGTGGCGGCTCAACGTGGCGCAGACGCATGTCAAAGCGCCGTCGCTTGGAGGGCATCGACATTTGTTCGTGAGTGGGGGGGCGTGCAAGCCGATTCATAGAGCGGCAGATTTTACGCTTGCGAGCGGTAGGTCGGGTTGGGGTGAGGCTTCACCATTTCAATAGCTTGGTCTGCCAGCAAGCCCCCCGATTGAACGGCTCTAGCTGCTGCGCTACTGCGCAACTGCGCTACTGCGCCCGCCCACCCTTTGCCATGGATCGCCTTCGCAAAGAAGGGGGCTGCTCTGGTGTACCGCTGTGCCAAGCAACGCAGCGCGCCCACCAGTGACAAGCCAGGTGCGAAGGTAGACGAACTGCACCTCACACTGCTGGAGTTGATCGACCGCATTGCCGCACTGATGCCACCGCCACGCACGCACCGGCGCAAGCGTTGCCATTGCCCGTCCAGCCTGCGCAAGCCGTCGTGGGTGAGAGTTCGCCAATCCAGGGTGTGCCGCCGAAGCGCTCACCTTCCCACTACCTGTGGGCAGTGTTGATAGCCCGCATCTACGAGGTTTCCCCGCTGCTGTGCCCAATTTGCGGCGGGCAGATGCGCAGCATCGCAGCACGTCGGCTATCGGGTTTCTGGACAGAGCTTTTGCTTGCTGAGACCAGCTAGGGCAGGTGAGTGGCATGCAATTCGAGGGTTTCCATGCGGATCGAGGGCTTCTTTGCGTTGTGTTATTTAACCTCATGCGCTTGAGTTTTCTATCCGCTATCCGTTTCAAAGTTTGTGTGGCAGCCCGTAGTGGCGCAAGCGCATGTCAAACTTGTCGACGCTTGGAGAGCATCAATATCTGAGTTTGTGGGATGGCGATAAAAAGCTGCAATATGAGACGGTGAGTTTTACACGCCCAAACAGAACGCCCAGTTGCCAGGGTGTTCAAGCAGTGGGTGTGAGCCAGCCCAGTCTCAGCCAAGACCAAAAGTTTGGACTGGCCAACGCACCACTATCAATTGTTTGCTTATCTGGTTAGCAAGACATTCACGGCGACAAGATCTTCAGCATTGAGTGAGCCATTGGCTTGGCGCAGTTTCAATCCCCCCAATAGCACGTCGTAACGCGCCTTGGATAGTTTGGCTTTGGTTTCAAACAAGGTTGTCTGGGCGTTGAGCACATCAATGTTGATGCGTACGCCGACTTGGTAGCCTAGTTTGGTGGCATCCAGTGCGCTTTGGCTGGACGCTTCTGCGGCTTCAAGTGCCTTGACTTGGCCTTGACCGGATTGCACACCAAAAAAGGCGGTGCGGGTCGCTTGTGCCACGCCACGTTGTGCACTTTCCAGATCGCTGCGTGCTTTGTCTTCCAGGGCAAGTGTTTCTTTAATGCGGTTTTGTGTGGCAAAACCGGCAAACAGGGGCAGGTTGAAACTCAATCCCACGGCAGCTGCATTGGTTCGGTTGTTTAGTGCCGGATTGCTTGAGCCATCGTATTGGGTGACGCTGTAGCTGCCGGTCAAATCCAGCGTTGGTTTGTGGTCAGCTTGGGCTTTACGGGTTTCAAGTTGCGCCACATCCAAGCCCAGTTTGGCCTGGTTGATGCTGGGATGAATAGACTCTGCCTGAGCGACCCAAAGTGCTGGATTATCAGGAACTATTTGTTGAATGGTTACAAGAGCTTCAAGCCGTTTTGGTTCAATATTTGTTTTGCCAGTGAGTAGTTCAAGCGCAATCTTTTTGATACGTAAATCATTTTCTGCAGCAATTTCCTGTGCCAGCACCAGATCAAAGCGAGCTTGTGCCTCGCGGGTATCAGTGATGGTGGCGGTGCCAACTTCAAAGTTGCGTTTGGCAGCGGCCAGTTGTTCGGAAATGGCATCTTTTTGTGCTCTCACAAAGGTCAAACTGTCGGCCGAGGACAGCACATCAAAATAGGCTTGAGCAACACGCACGATCAAGTCCTGGTCGGCGGCTTGAAACTGAAGCTGCGCAATCTCAGCTGACTTTTTGCCTTGTGCGGCGATAACGACGTTGACCGGTCGGTACAAAGGCTGTCTGGCGCTGAGGGTTGCATTTTGCGTGTTGGTGGAACTGCTTGTGAGGCCAAAAGTGGCAGCATTGCTGCTGCTGCGATTCACACCCAAACCTAAGTTAACCAACGGGAAAAGTCCGGCTTTGGCCTGCTCGGCCTTGAATAGGTTGGCTTCATACAGTGATTTGGCCGACTGGTAGGTGGCATCAAAGCTGCGAGCTGCATCGTAAAAGTCGACCAGACTTTGGGCTTGAGCGGGGATCGTAAATGCGGTAGTGAGAGCCAGAACAAGGGGAAGGGCGCGCAAGTTCATCATGGTGTGCGGGAGGTTAAGTTGCCAAAAAATCGGTGCAAAGCGTGGGTTCAGTAACGTGGCACGCTGGGGTCAACTTGAGCAGACCAGGCGTTGATGCCACCGGTCACGTTGGCCACATGGCTGAAACCGCGCGCTTTCAGAAAATTGGCAACCTGCATGCTGCGTGCACCGTGGTGGCAAAGGCAGGCCACAGGCTGATCGGGGTCCAGCTCGGACAACCGTGGCGGGATCACGCCCATGGGCATGGTGATGAGCTCAAAGCCATCGGCCTTGATGCGGGCAATAGCCAGCTCAGAGGGTTCACGCACATCCAGTACCACCGGGTTGCCGTGGCCGCGCACGGCCTCCAGCCAGTCTTTAAGTTGCAGGGGGTGGATGTGTTGAACCATGTTCAGAATTTGAATGGGCTGGGTTGCGGAAAGTTGACCAGGCGCGGGGCGTTGTCGTCCCACTTGTCAACCGATGTGAAATTGGTGTCGCTGGTGCGGGTGATGACCTGAGCGTGCATGATGGGCTCGCTGCCCACGATGCCCACCAGTCGACCACCCACTTTGAGCAGGTTCAGCAAAGACTGGGGCACTTCTGCCACCGAGCCGCCGAGCACGATCACGTCAAAAGGTGCATCAGCCGGTGTGCCTTTAGCCGCGTCGGCCAGGCGCACTTCAGCGTTGTGGATGCCTGCGCGCTGCAGGTTGGCGCGCGCCATGTCGGCAATTTCGGGGTTGATTTCAAGCGCGATCACGCGTTGCGCCTGGCGCGACATCAAAGCCGCCATGAAGCCCGAGCCGGTGCCAATTTCAAGCACCTTGTCGGTGGCCTGGATAGCTGCATCCTGCACCAATCTGGCTTGCACGCGGGGGGGGAGCATGGCTTGGCCGCCGGGCAAAGGAATGGCCATGTCGGTGAAGGCCAGGGCTTTTTGTGCCAAGGGAACAAAGTCTTCGCGCTTAACCGTGGACAGGAGCGCCAGCACAGCGGTGTCTGACACGTCCCAGGGACGGATCTGTTGCTCGATCATGTTGAAGCGGGCTTGTTCCACGTTTTGCAAGTTCATTTGGTACTCCAGGGGGTATGTTAACGGAATCTTTTAATTTTAGCTGGCGGGGTCGTCAATGGCCCTTTTTTGTGCAAGGGATGGGGTCGGTTTGCGCCAAAATTTAGCCAACCATTGCGCCAGATCATCCATGTAGCAGTACACCACCGGCACCACCACCAGGGTGAGCAGTGACGAGGTGATGACACCGCCAATCACCGCCTGGCCCATGGGCGCGCGCATCTCGGCACCTTCAGATAGAGCGAACGCCAGCGGCACCATGCCGAAAATCATGGCCAGCGTGGTCATCAAAATCGGACGCAAACGCACACGTGCAGCCATCATCAGCGCGTCATGGCGACTCGTACCGCTGGCGCGGGCGCGAATGGCAAAGTCCACCAGCAAAATCGCGTTCTTGGTCACCAGGCCCATCAGCATCACCACGCCAATCACCGAAAACATGGACAACGTGGAGTTGAACAGCATCAGCGCCAGCACCACGCCAATCAGCGTTAGCGGCAGCGCGGTCATCAGCGCCAGGGGCTGGAAGAAGCTCTTGAACTGGCTGGCCAGCACCATGTAAATGAAGATCACCGCCATCACCAGGGCTGAGAGCGCATAGCCAAAGGCTTCGGCCATGTCTTTGACCGAGCCGCTGAATTTGTAGCTGTAACCCGGTGGCATGGCGATGCTGTCCATGGCTATTTTGATGTCGGCTGATACTTCGCCTGCCGAGCGGCCCGAGACGTTGCCGGTGATGGCCACCTCACGCGTCAGGTCGCGCCGGTTGATCTGGTTGCTGCCGCTGGATTCCACTATGTTGGCCACTTGATCGAGTCGCACCACGCGGGCGCTGCCATCGGCTTGCTGACCCACGGTAAAGGGCAGGGCGGCCAGGTCTTGCGCTAGCTGGCGTGACTGGGGCGACAGGCGCACATTCACGTCGTAGGTTTGGTCATCTGGGGCGCGCCAGTTGCCCACGGTTTGGCCCGCCACCAGGGTGCGCAGGCTGGTGCCGATTTGCGCCACGCTCAGGCCCAGGTCAGAGGCCAGGTCGCGGCGCACCTGCACGTCCAGCGTGGGCTTGTTCGGCTTGAGGGTGGAGTCCATGTCCACCAGCCCCGGAATCTGGCGAATTTTGTCCAGAGCCAGCGCGTTCAGGCGTGACAGTTCACCCATGTCTGCGCCTTGAATCGAAAACAAAATCTGCTTTTGTCCACCCACCGGATCCAGCAAGCCGACGTGGGTGACGCTGATGCCCGGCACCTCGCGCAGGCGCTGGCGCAGCACGGTGGACATGGCATCCACATTGCGTGTGCGCAGGTGGCGATCCACCAGCCGGATGTAGATGCTGGCGTAAATTTTGCCCTGGGCGTTGCCGGTGTTGATGGTGGTCAGGGTGTAGTTGACCTCGGGGAAGGAACGCAAAATACCCTCCACCTGACGCGCCCGGGCTTCGGTCACTTCCAGGGACGAGCCCACCGGCGTATTAAAGGTGAGGTTGGTCTCTGAAAAATCTGACTTGGGCACAAACTCGGTGCCCAGCAGCGGCACCAGCGCCAAAGAGCTGACAAAAATCACCAGCGCCAATGCCACGGTGCTAAGTTTGTGGTTCAGCGCCCAGCGCAGAATGCCCTGGTAAACATCGGCCAGCCAGTCGGTGCCCACGTCAAACAGCCGGGTGATGCGGCCAATGGTTTTGTCGTACCAGTTGCGTGGCGCATGGTGCTGGCCGTGGGCTTCAATGCTGGGGTCGTGCCAGAGGCTGGACAACATTGGGTCAAGGGTGAAGCTGACAAACATCGAGATCAGCACCGCTGCCACAATCGTCAGGCCAAATTCGTGGAAAAACTTGCCAATGATGCCGCCCATGAAACCAATCGGCAAAAACACCGCCACGATCGACAGCGTGGTGGCAAATACCGCCAGGCCAATTTCTCGCGTGCCTTCCATGGCGGCCTCAAACGCATTGCTGCCCAGCTGCACGTGGCGCACGATGTTTTCGCGCACCACAATGGCATCGTCAATCAGCAGCCCCACGCACAGGCTGAGCGCCATCATGGTGATCAGGTTGATGGTGAAGCCCAGCAGGTTCATGAAGAAAAACGTGCCAATCAGGGCAATCGGCAGCGTCAGGCCGGTGATCACCGTGGAGCGCCACGAGTTCAAAAACAAAAACACGATCAATATGGTGAGCAGTGCACCTTCAATCAGCGTTTGCCGCACGTTGGCCACCGACACCCGGATTTGCCGCGAGCCGTCGGTGATGGACTGCAGCTTGATGCCCGGTGGCAGTTGGGTTTGCATCTCGGCCAGCGTTTTGTTCAAGTTGTCGACCACGCCAATGGTGTTTTCGTCTTGCGACTTTTGCACGTTCAGCAGCAGCGTGCGCTGGCCGTTGTAGAGCGCCAGGCTTTCAATTTCCTGCTCGCCATCTTTCACCTGCGCCACCTGGTCTACCCGCACGGGTGCACCGTTTTTGCGCGTGATGATGATGCGGCCAAAGTCTTCGGGGCGCTGCACCCGTGCTGCAATCTGGATCACCCGGTCTTGCACGGCAGAGCGGATGCTGCCTACCGGATAGTCCTGGTTTTCATTGCGTACCGCAGTAGCCACTTGCTCAGGCGTGAGGCCAAAAGACTCCAGCGCCTGTGGATTCAGATAAATATTGATCTCGCGCTTGTTGCCGCCCACCAGCACCACCGAGCCGACACCGCGCACGTTTTCCAGTCGTTTTTTAAGCGTCTGCTCGGCCCAGTTGGTGAGTTCTACCGCGTTGAGTGCCTGCCCGACGCTGGTATCGGGCAATACCGCCACCGACCAGATGGCGCGGCTGCTGGGGTCAAAGCGCAGCACCTTGGGTTCTTTGACTTCGGCGCGCAAGGTGGGGCGCAGAATAGCCACTTTTTCGCGCACATCTTCGGCGGCTTTACGGCCATCGATGTGCAGGCCAAATTCAATGATGACCACCGACTGGTTTTCATAGGAGCGTGAAGTCAGGGCGTTGATGCCGGCAATTGAATTGACCCCTTCTTCAATTTTTTTGGTGACTTCGCTCTCGATGATTTCGGGCGAGGCGCCGGGGTAATCGGTGCTGATCACCACCACTGGAAAATCCACATTGGGGAACTGATCCACCTGCAGGCGCTGCATGGAAAACAGACCCAACACCACCAGAGCCAGCATGAGCATGGTGGCTAATACCGGGTTGTGCAGGCTAACGCGGGTGAACCACATTCATGGGGCTCCGGCACCGGGTGCGGTGGTTTTGACCAGCGTGCCTGCACGCAGGCTGCCCACGTTGCCGTCAATCACCAAGCTGCCCTCGGGTACACCGGTGACCGCCACCATGGGTGTGCCACCTGATTCACCGCGCGTGCCCAGGGACACGTTCACATGCTGCACCTGGTTGTGGTTGACCACTTGCACGTAGGGTTGTGGCTTGTCGGTGCGCACCGCACTCAGGGGCAAGGCCAGGGTGGTCAGTTCGCCCACTTGCAAGCTGCCCTGGGCAAACAGACCGTGACGCACATTGGCACCCGGTGCAAGTGATAAATAGACCAACACGGCTCGGCTGCCTGCTGCGGCAGAGGGGTTGA
>Ga0210029_1001442_pt1 | contig 14102 bp, 21 predicted proteins | sample CryGeymeta201521_FD_183985 | JGI IMG/M metagenome (GOLD analysis project Ga0210029, IMG submission 183985) | Groundwater microbial communities from Crystal Geyser aquifers in Utah, USA - Crystal Geyser metaG 2015-21 (SPAdes) (version 2) | ecosystem: Environmental > Aquatic > Deep subsurface >... | reverse complement strand
ATCACGTCACGGTCACGTGGGTCCATGCGCTGGTGCGCGCAGCCACGGGGCGAACCGCCGGCTCGCGCCAGCACGCCCGCAACCGCCCGTGATTGCGGGCGTGCGATTGCCCCGGGTCGCCATGGAGTGGCTGGCAGGCCACGCAGGGCCGCCGGGTAGGAGCCACGGCGACCCTGCGTTCGGTCTCTCTCATTTACGGTGTCGACGGGCTTTCCGTGGGCTTGCGGGTGCCCTTGGCAGACTCCGGAATGGTCTTGTACTCCGACGAGCCGGTGCCTTTGTTGATCGCGACCTGGCGCCGGTAGTTGGCGCGGGTCGTTTCAGCGTTCTTGAGGAGCGCGTCTCGGGTGGCCTTCTTCTCGTTGGCCACTTGCAGGGCCGCGTCGTACTCCTGGATCGCTGTCGCGAGCTGGTCTCGAAGCGCCACAAGGTCGGTCAGCTCTTGGCTACCCACGGCGAACGCGTCGCCCATCCGCTGGCGCCAATGGGCGACCAGTCGGCCCAGCAGATCCGTGGCCTCACTGATGCTCATCCTGGCCATGTTGTCACCTCCTTCCGTCCCGAGGATTTGCAGTAAACTCGCGTTTGGCAGTGTGCGCGTCGCATCTGGCAACGCGCACGTCGGTTGCTGAGTGTACACGCTGTGTGCGCGACATACAAGCATGCTTGTGGCTCTGAAAGACTGTGCATAGCCACGCACATCGTGTTGGCAGCCATATACGTCTTGTTGACCACATGCGCGTCGCGCGCCTGCCACACAATGTCTGATTGGACGCAGACACGACTTGCTTGGTTTCAGGCGAAGTGCGCGTACCCCTCGAAGGCTTTCCCGTTGGCGTTGCGCACGCTGCGCTATCCAAACACGGCGTGCCACGATGCCTCGGCCGGCTGCCTGATGTCGGCACTGCGTGCAGCCGCCTCGCGAGCGTGGGAGCAGCGCATCGTAGCCCTGAGCGCCAACGAAGGGATCCGCAGCCGCCTCGCGAGCGTGGGAGCGGCTGGAGTTCGGCATGAAGGTGTACGAAGCAGAAGTCGTGGGAGGCGTCGGAGAGGATGAGGCGAGGGGAATGAACCGAGGCGAAACCGGCTCTTACCACGGCGCGCCTCGTTTGGTGGCGCCGGGAACGGGGCCGTGGTACCATCGGCGAATGTCTGCGCCGATTCATAATGAGGTGCCATCGTGACTCCTTTCTCCGTCCGCCTTCACAAGGCGATGGACTTGGCCGCGCTCGCGCACCGCGACCAGTTCCGCAAAGATCCCGACATACAGCTCCCGTATGTCGCCCACGCCTACGCCGTCGCCTACCTGCTCGCGGAGCACGACTGCTCGGAAGAGGCCGTGGTTGCAGGTTTGCTGCACGATGTTCTCGAAGATCGACCCAGCATGGCGGACGCTGTTGCCGAGTTCGGCGAGACCGTGCTAAGCTTGGTGCGCCAGGTGTCGGAGCGCGAGAAGTACCGGCAGGGCGAGAAGCTCCCCTGGAGGGACCGCAAGGCCGCCTACATTGAGCATATCCGGGCTGCCTCGCCCGAAGCCAAGGCGATCTCATGCGCCGACAAGATCCACAACATGCAGTCCATGCTGCTCGCCCTGTCGCGTGGCGCCGACATCTTCGCCCAGCTTGCCGCGCCGTGGGCAGAGCAGGTAGCCCGGTTCGAGGTGTTGCGGGAAGCACTGGCCGATGGCTGGGTGCATCCGCTGTTGGCGCGCTACGATACCGTCCTCGACGCACTTCGGCAAGAGGTTGCCAAGCACGATGACTCGGAGAACGGGAGCGCGCCCTGAGAACTGAACCCCGCTCATTCGGAGGACCCCATGGGAGAATTCAAGATTGACATGGACGCATTCAAGCGGCAGGCTGAGGCATACGCCGCCGTCCGTCCGCAGTATCAGGTCTTCGCTGACGTGCTGCAGGAGATCCTCTCGCAAGCGACAAGGGACCTCGGTCTGATGGCCATCGTGCAGTCGCGGGCGAAGGCGGTTCACAGCTTCGCCGAGAAGACCATCCGCAGGCGCGACAAGTACCCGGACCCAGTCAACCAGATGAAGGACCTGTGCGCCGCCCGGGTGATCGTCGAGACGTTAGACGATCTTCAACCGGTCCGCGAGTTCCTGGAGGAACACTTCGACATTGACGAGGCCGAAGATGCGGGGGAGCGATTGGGCGTCGCCGAGTTTGGCTATCAGTCGGTCCACTTCACCGTGTCGCTGAAGCGTGACGAGTTCACCGAGGTCATCAACCGGATGGCGCTCCGCCGTGGCAGTGAGGGCGACAAGTTCCGCGAGGCGGTGGAAGAGTTGTACGCCCGCCGCTCCCACGAAGACCCGGCGAAACCCAGTCTGCAACCGGGGCCGAAGTACCTGGCCGAGATCCAGGTTCGTACCCTCCTCCAACATGCCTGGTCGGCAGTCGGGCACGACCGGATCTACAAGAGCAACTTCGAGGTCCCGGACGCCTACGAGCGAGACGCCAACCGCGTCGCCGCCGCCTTGGAGGAAGCGGACCAGTCCCTGGCTCGCGCGGCGCGAGGAGTCGACAGCTTGCGGACGGAGTATGGCGCCTATATGTCGGCGGAACAGCAACGCGAGGAACTCGAAAAGCTCGAAGCCGTGGCCCGCTACGATGCCGACAACCTCAACTTGGCTCTGCAAATCGGGCGTCTGGCAGCGACACTCGATGACTGCGGCAAGGTCGTGGAGCGCTTGGAGCCGTTCGCGTCCCAATGGGCAGCCTCCGCCGAAGCTGCCAGAACGAGGGAGTGCTGGAAGGTCCTCCAGAATGCCGGCGCAGGACAGGCCGACCGGGAAGAAGCTCGACGTGCGCTGCACCGGCTGCGCGACCCGCAGATGTCCGCCGTCCTGCGGCAATACGGGCAGGCATTGCTGCGCACCGGCAGCAGGGATGGCCGCGACTACATCGAGTCTGCTCTCGCGCTCGACCGGGGCAATGTCGAGGCCCATGTTGCCTTGGCACGGGCTTGCGAACACGCGGGCGACAACGGCGCCGCACTGAAGCACTTCGAGCAGGGATGGAAAGTCGCCCCTTCCGACCCGCCGGCTCTAACAGGCTACCTATTCCGCCGCCTTGTGGACAAACGGCAGACCGACTTCCTCGCCCTGCTCGCCCCCCAGTTGCAGGCCGCGAGCCAGCGGTGCCGCGACCTCGCCAACGTCGATGTCTACCTGCCACATGCCTTCTACGACCTCGGGTTCTTCGGGCTGCTCCGGGGCGACCCGTGCGCGAGCCTGTGCGCGTATGCGAAAGCGGTCCACATGACGGAATCGGAGGCGCTCTTGAGTGGACACCGTGCCCGCCTCGAGCAGCTCCACGAAGCGCTCGGAAATGGGCTTGAGCACCTCGACTGCGTGGCGCGCTTCTTCGCCGTGGCCACGGTCGCAAAGCTGCTCCAGCGCGCGGGGACGGTCGATGAGCCGGACCGAGAAGAGGCCCGCCGACAGGCGGAGGCGGCTCGCGAGGAACTGCTCGGCCGGTTCCGCTCCCCCGACTTCCCCGGCGTCGAGACTCCTGTTGTCATCGTCGCGGGAGGCGCCGATGCGGAGTTTGAGGAGCAACTGCGGGAGTACGAGGCACTTCTGCAATCCGCGTTCGAGGGGTGGTCGGGCACGATCATCTCGGGCGGCACGACCGCCGGCGTCCCCGGCATGGTCGGCAGGCTGCCGGGGGAGATTCGCAAGGTGGCGTGTCTGCCCGAGCTTCCGCCGCACTCGGTCACTGTAGACAGGGAGCACTATCGGCTCTACTCCTCCACGTCTACGAGCGGGGGCTTCTCCGCACTGGAGCCTCTGCAAGCGTGGGTAGACCTGATCGCCGCCGGCGTGAACCCCTCCCAAGTGAAACTCCTCGGCATCAACGGCGGCGACATCGCCGCAGTTGAGTACCGCGTCGCCGCGGCGTTGGGGGCGACGGTGGGTGTGCTTCGCGACAGCGGTCGCGCCGCGTCAGAACTCTTCCGGGATGCGGACTGGAACAAGGCGAAGGGAGTGCTTCTGCTGCCGACGGATCCGCACACGGTGAGGACCTTCATTCAGGGCATCCAGAAGACCAATGACCTGGCGCCCGAACATCGCGACTTCCTTGCGCGGCAAGCACACAACGAATACCTCGCCGACAAGCGGAAGTCCTTCGTGAGAGCCGACCCCGCAGTGGTCGAGTGGGACGAACTGCCCGAGCACTTCAGGGAGTCCAATCGCAGCCAGGTTGACCACTACGGAGAGAAGCTCCGCGCCATCGGCAGGAGGATCCAGCGCGCACCGGAAGGCACACAGGTCGAACCAATCCCACTGAGGACGGAGCAGATCGAGCAAATGGCGGAACTGGAGCACGCCCGGTGGAACGTTGAGCGACTGCTGGACGGGTGGACCTTGGGACCAGCCGACAAAGCTAACAAGGTATCGCCCTACCTGGTCCGCTGGAAAGACCTGCCGGAAGACATCCAGAACTACGACCGCAAACCGGTCGCGGCAATTCCCGAACGTCTCGCCGATCTGGGCTACGAGGTCGTGCCGATTGCCGACCCCGAGGCACCCTGAAGGAGCAAAGCATGGATTACCCGGTACCGGTCGTAAGGCTCATCATTCCGAACGCGGAGGGCAAAGTGCTCCTGCTGCGTAGGTCCGGAGCTGCCTACGCCAATCAGGCGTGGTGTCTGCCCGGCGGGAAGATCGACTACGAGCAGACGGCCGAAGAGGCGGTGCGCAGGGAGCTGCGGGAGGAGACGGAACTGACGCCAACGAGCATCCGGTTTCTCTTCTATCAGGACAGCTTGCCCCTTCGCACCGGCGGAATGCACTGCATCAATCTGTATTTCGAGTGTGGCGTTTCCGGGAATATCGCTTTGAATGACGAGTCCAGCGAGTATGCCTGGATCGGCCCGTCGGATCTGGAGAGCTACGACGTCGCCTTCCGAAACGACGAGGCGCTGGCCAGGTACTGGCAAACCGAGACGCAGTAGTTCATTCAATGGGTGGCCTTACCTTCTGCTTCGAGTGAACAGAGAGGAGAATTCGCCACCATGCCCAAGTCAACGCCCTGGCAAACTTGCCCGATCTTCATCTCCAGTACCTGCCGCCACATGCAGGTAAAGCGGGACTATGTGCGGGAGCACGTGTTCCCGCGCTTGGAGGGGAAGCTGCGGGAGCGGCGGCATCATCTGGAGACCATCGACTTGCGGTGGGGGGTGGAGACGGGGTCGGCGGATGACGAGGAGTCGGTTGGGACAGACTGGGACCCGAAGAGTCGAACAACCTGGAGAGGAACGACAGACCATGAACTCTGACGAGGCTTCACAACTGCTCTGGCAATCACTGTGGGACGTTGAGCAATACCTCCGAGAAGGCATTGCGAAACAGCTCAACGCGAGTACCAGCTTCTCAGGCGACGACATGATCCCCGTCCACGAGGCGATCAGGACCTTCCAGATCGTCTCCCCGCTCCTCCCTCCAGGCGCTCAGTCGACGGTTGAGCGCGTGTTCAGTGAGACAACGTCGGGTCTCAACGGGTTCTTGGACTCACTGCGGGCGAGCATCGAGATCTCAAAAACGGATGTCGCCCAGCGCCAGGCGGCCATTGGCAGGGCGAATAAGACACTCAACCAAGCCCTCCAGACCTACCGGAGGTCCCTCGAGGGGGAGGTATCCCGTGCCCTGTTTGCCGACGTCAGCGGCCATGCTGCCGAGGGGAATCAGGATCCGGCGCCGGGCCCCGATGGACCGACGCCGGCGGCAGAGGCTGACGCGCCGTTCATCTTCGTGAGCTATGCCCGCGATGAACGACAACGGCTCCTGCCTCACGTGGAACGGATGGCCCAATGGGGTTGCCGCGTTTGGTATGACCGAGGCATACCAGGTACAGCAGAATGGGTCGCGGTAATAGAAGACCGAATCCGGCGCTGTCAGCTTTTCATGGTCTTCCTGTCGCAGAGGGCCGCCGAGTCAAGGTGGGTCCGGAGGGAAGTGTTGTACGCAGACAAGCAGAAGAAGCCCATTCTGACCGTCAAGCTGGGAGACGTAGAGTTGGGGGCCGGCCTGGATCTGGTGCTCTCGCCGTACCAGATGATCTCCGAAGAGGCTCATGAGTTCTCGGAGGAACTCAAAAGGGCGATCGAGTACGTCAGGCTTCTGTGAGTCAACGGCAGTCCGCCCGTGCAGTGATCTGAGGCGATAGTCGAGGCAGTACACGGCCGTCGCGCAGACCACAGCGGAGGGCCCCGTAAGCCTATGCACGTCGCGATCGAATTGGCTGTTGACCAGCAGCGGTCCTCCGGCACGCGCGCTCGGCTTCCTCGCAGCACGTACGGAGGACCGTTCACTGCGCACCCCGTGCCGAACCAGAGCCATTGTCACCTGCCGCACCTTCGACGACATTCAGGTGGAGCGGGACCACTGAAGGAGGGATACATGGTAAAACCTGAACCTGCAACCACCAAACAACCGCGCACCAGCAAACCGAAACCGAGGTCAGGTTATGCCCACCTGGTCGAGTCCCTCGGCGGGTTGATTGACGCGGCGCGGCAGCGCGTAGCGCAGACAGTGAACGCCGAAATGGTGGGGCTGTACCGGGAGATTGGTCGGCACGTCGTCGAGTACGAGCAAGGCGGCAGTGACCGGGCGGAGTATGGCGCGCGGCTGCTGGAACACCTTTCAGTAGACTTGGCGCAGCGGCATGGCAGAGGGTTCTCACTGCGCAACCTTCGCAATTCCCGCCTTCTCTACCAAGCGTTCCCAATTCGGCAGGCAGTGCCTGCCGAATTGAGTTGGACACACCTTCTGCTCGTCCTGCGCGTGGAGGAGCCGTTAGCTCGGGCTTTCTACATCAAGCAGTGCCAGCAAGGGCGCTGGTCAACGCGCGAACTGGAACGTCAGATTAGCCCATTGCTGTTCATCAGTCCCTCTGTGCTGTTCCGGCGACTGGCGTGCCCGTGAGCGGCTATGATAGAATGACCGGCGGAGGTGATAAGCATGGCCACAATGATAGCACCCGTTGACGCAGGGCACAGAGTCCAGCTTCCTGCGGATTGGGCAACGGAGTTGGGTCTGGAACATCTCGCAACGCTTGAAAAGACGACGAGAGGCATCTGGGTGCGCCCTTGTCAGGCGAACACATGGGATGAGGTCTTCGTAGACAAGCTTGCGATGGGGCCTCAGCCGTCCGCATTGGATTTGTCCGAGGTGAGCGGCGATGACCTCATCCTCTAATCCACAGGCCGAACGCGGACTGGACGCGATGCTGATCGTCTACAGCCTGCTCAACGGTCATCCGGCCTCCACAGTTTGCGAGGAGTTTATCCGCAACCACACCGGTTGGTTTACGACGACCTTCACAATCTTCGAAGCCAGGGCGATTTTGGCAAAGGTCTATGGGGTAGACGCGGCGCTCACCTCACAGAAGATGGCCCAGTTTGTAGCGGGACCGGTTGACGTCATCGCAGTGGACCTTGCGACCGCGCTGGCTGCTATGAACATGGCGCACGCGATGAGGATTGATCTCACCGACGCTGTGTTGTTGCACACCGCACTGGCACGGGGAGCACCGTGTCTGGCAACCGACGATAGCAGACTCATGCAGGCATGCCATCAGGTTGGCATTGCGCCAGAAAGCCCGATTGACGCCACTCTGCGCCAGAGCATGGCAGTGTGGGAAAACGCCAACGTGCCGGCAAAGGGACTGCCCCGTGTGCTGCACGAAATTCATCACTGGCTGAACCAAACTCACCCGCAAGCCGCGCAGGACTTCTGGTCCCAGACAGCGGAAGGAAGTCATCTGCCGTAGTCAGCGCTCAATCCGCCCTCGCCGAAACACGCGCAATAGATCGCTCCGAGCAACTGCCGATTGTCTGCGGCGGCTGATGTTGCGGTCTCAAGGAGTTCATCATGCCCGAAACCTGGCGTACTCGCCCCATCTTCATCTCCCCCACCTTCCGCGACATGCACGCGGAGCGCGACCCGGGCAAAGGAAGAAGTATGAAGGCTGAAGGGGAAACGTCGAAAAGTTTGGGCTGGAGTTCTTCGACGTGGATTTGCGGTGGGGCGTCGTCTGAGTCCGGAGTGCGGAATGCGAATACCGATTGCAGACGCGTTGCAGCAAATCAGCAATCGTGATATCTTAACGTCATGAAATGGGGATCTCTTCTAACTCTGGTTGGCAATGAGGCGGTCTTTCCGTCGGCGCTACTGCTGGCCGGGGAGGTGTCGGCCCGGCAGGTGCGGCTGCAGTTGTCACGTTGGGTAAAGGCTGGACGTTTGCTGCAGCTCCGGCGTGGTATCTACACTCTCGCGCCAGCCTGGCGCAAGGTGGAACCGCACCCGTTCCTGGTGGCGAACAAGCTCCAGCGCGGATCTTACGTCAGCCTGCAGTCCGCGCTCGCGTTCCATGGCGTCATCCCCGAGCACGTGCCGGTCGTGACCAGTGTCGGGCCCGGCCGCCCGGAGACCGTGCAAAATCCGCTGGGGAGGTTCCAGTTCAACCACCTCGCCGAGGGATTGCTGTTCGGGTATGCTCGGCTGGAGATTGCTCCCCGCGAACCGAGCTCGGTTCGACGGCAGTTCGCCTTTGTCGCCTCTCCGGAGAAAGCCTTGCTGGACTTGGTGCACTTGACGCCCGGCGCGGATTCTCCGGACTATCTCCGGGAACTGCGGCTGCAGAACGCGGACGCAATGAACCCCCGGATGCTGCAGGAATTGGCGGAGCGAAGCGGCAGGCCCAAACTCGTCCGGGCCGCCCGGATTGCCGGGAGGCTTCTGTCCAGCGAGGAGGGCGAGTCGCTATGAAAGAACACCTCCGGCAACTGGCCGAACGGGCGGACAATGCCATCGTCCGTGGGTGTCTCGTCCGGGAGTATTTGCAAGCCCGAATCCTTGAATCGCTGCAGGATCAGGGACTGTTCCTGCGGTGGGCCTTCCTGGGCGGCACGGCGTTGCGCTTCCTCTACGGCATCCCCCGGTTCTCGGAGGACCTGGACTTCTCCCTCATCACTGCGCAGGAGGACTCCGGTCTCCGGGCGGCTCTGGCGCAGATGAAACGCGCCCTGGAACGGGAGGGCTACCGGACTGAGGTCAGAGTCAGCGACCGGAAGACGGTCGCTTCGGCGTTTGTCCGATTTCCCGGCCTGCCCTTTGAGCTCGGTCTTTCCCCACATGCGTCACAGACGCTTTCCATCAAGGTGGAAGTGGACACCAATCCGCCGCCGGGCGCGGGAATCGCAACCACCGTGGTCCGGCGTCACGTGACGCTGCACCTGTGCCACTATGACAAGGCGTCCCTGCTGGCGGGGAAGTTACACGCCCTCCTCAGCCGGCCCTGGGGCAAGGGGCGCGATCTCTACGACCTGGCCTGGTATCTCGCTGACCGGAACTGGCCGGCGCCGAACCTGGAATTGCTGAAGGCCGCGTTGGCTCAGACCGGTTGGGAGGGACCAGTCATAACGGCGACGAACTGGCGCCAGCAGGTGCGGCAACGAACCGAGGCGCTGGACTGGGACAAGGCCCGGGCCGACGTGCGCCCGTTCCTGGAGCGCGAGCGCGATCTTGACCTTGTGACGGCAGAAGTGATCGGCAGTCTGTTGGGATAAGGGGATTGGCGTCATGAACAAGGAAGCAATATGAACCTGTGGAAACGGCCCTTCGGGAAGAAGGAATCGGACTCTCCCAAGCCACGCGGCGAACAAACGGCAGACCCGCCGCCCGCCCCCCGCCAGCGCCGCGTCTCCCGCCACCCAGCCGGAGCCTCAGCAGGCCGCCAGCAAAGACCGCGTCGTCCGCGTCTTCGTTTCCTCGACCTTCCGCGACATGCAGGCGGAGCGGGACTATCTGCGGGAGCACCTGTTCCCGAGGTTGGAGGAGAAGCTGCGGGAGCGGCGACATCATCTGGAGACCATCGACCTGCGCTGGGGCGTGGAGACGGTGTCGGTGGATGAGGAAGAGGCGAAGGAGCTGCTGGTGCTCAAGGTGTGCCTCGCCGAGGTGGAGCGCAGCCGGCCGTTTCTGATTGTGCTGCCTGGCGATCGGTATGGCTCGGTGCTGCCGAAAATGCGGATGACCGCAGCAGTCGTGGCCATCGGTGGCGCGACGGCTGGCTGACAGAACCGATTGCCCCCACCGGAGGAGGGATACATGGCAAAACCTGAACCTGCAACCAGCAAACGACCGCGCACCAGCAAGCCGAAACAACCGCCAGGCTATGCCCACCTGGTCGAGTCCCTCGGCGGGTTGATTGACGCCGCGCGGCAGCGCGTGGCGCAGACTGTGAACGCCGAAATGGTGGGGCTGTACTGGGAAATCGGTCGGCACGTCGTCGAGTACGAGCAAGGCGGCAGTGACCGGGCGGAGTATGGCAAGAGCTTGCTGCAGACTTTGGGAAAAGATCTGTCTGCCAAGTTTGGCAGGGGGTTTGGTTGGCGCAATCTGTTCAACATGCGGCAACTGTACTTGGCGTTCCCGATTTTGCAGGCACTGCCTGCAAAATTGAGCTGGACGCACCTTCTGCTCCTCCTGCGCGTCGAGGAACCACTGGCGCGGGAGTTCTACGTGAAGCAGTGCCAGCGGGAGCGCTGGTCAACCCGCGAACTGGAACGTCAGCTCAACTCGCTGCTGTTCGAGCGATTAGCGCTATCCCGCGAAAGGAGGGCGTGCTTGCTCTGGCGCGTGAGGGCCACCAGGTCGAACATCCCGCCGATCTGCTCCGCGACCCGTTCGTCTTCGAGTTCCTCGACCTGCCCGAGTCAGCCGCCTTGAGTGAAACCGAACTGGAAACGGCGCTGCTCGACCACTTGCAGCAGTTCCTGCTGGAGTTGGGACAGGGCTTCTGCTTTGTGGCGCGACAGAAGCGCCTGACGGTGGGTACCGATCACTTCTACATCGACCTGCTGTTCTATCACCGCATCCTGAAGTGCTTCGTGGTCATCGATCTCAAGATGGGCGCCTTCATGCCCGCCGACGTCGGGCAGATGAACTTCTACCTGAACTACCTCAAGCACGAAGAAGGCGCTCCCGAGGACAACCTGCCGGTTGGGATCCTCCTCTGCCTCGACCGCAACGAGCTCTACGTGCGGTATGCCATTGAAGGCATGGAGAACCAGATCCTGACCGGGCGCTTCCGGCTGTCGCTGCCGTCGGCCGAGCAGTTGAAAGCGGCTGTGCAGAAGGTGTTGGAGGGGTGAGGCACGAATGTAGCCGGCCGCTGATCGAGATCGATCCGTTGGACTGAGAGCCCATAGCACGCTCCCACAGAGCTGAGGTGATGCACATGAACCACCTGCAACCCTTGGTCCGGGTCCGCTCCGTGACCCCCTTGGACGACTTCCGCGTTCGGGCGTGCTTCGAGGATGGAACGGAGAAGGAGCTGGATCTTGAGCCGTATCTGCACGGGCCGATCTTTGAGTCGGTCCGCAGCGATCCCGCGCTCTTTCGGTCGGCGCGCGCCGAAGGCGGCACCATTGCGTGGCCCAACGGCGCCGATATCGACCCCGACGTCCTGTACTACGGCTTGCGCCCAGCGTGGACGGAGGTCGACAGTGAGGTTGCGGAGGCAGCCAGTAGATGAAGGGGCGACGACGTATCAGCGGTTCGGCTAAGATGACACGCGGAGGTGATCAGCATGACTACCATGATCGCACCGATTGAAGCAGGCCACAGAGTCCAGCTCCCGGCGGATTGGGCAGCGGAGTTGGGTCTGGAACATGTCGCGGCGCTTGAGAAGACGACGAGAGGCATCTGGGTGCTTCCGTGTCCGACGAGGACGTGGGACGAGGTTTTTGCGGACAAACTCCCGCTGGGCCCACAGCCGTCCGCACTGGATCTGTCCGAGGTGAGCGGCGATGACCTCCTCCTCTGATCGACAATCCGAACGCGGACTGGACGCGATGCTCATCGTCTACAGCCTGCTCAACGGCCATCCTGCCTCCGTGGCTTGCGAGCAGTTCATCCGCAGCCACACGGGTTGGTTCACGACGACGTTCACTCTCTTCGAAGCCAAAGCGGCTCTGACGAAGGTCTATGGCGTAGACACTGCACTCACCTCACAGAAGATAGCGCAGTTTGCAGCGGGACCCATTGACATCCTCGCAGTAGACCTCGCGACCGCGTTGGCTGCCATGAACACGGCGGACGCCATGAGCATTGACCTCACCGACGCGGTGTTGTTGCAGACCGCAGAGGCACAGGGAGCGTCGTGGCTGGCAACCGATGATAGCAAACTCATGCAGGCGTGCCGGCAGGTCGGTATCACGCCGGAAAGCCCGATTGACGCCACTGTGCGTCAGCAGATGGCCGTGTGGGAAACCGCCAACGTGCCGGCGAAAGGATTGGCGCGTGTGCTGTATCAGCTCCATCAATGGCTGAACCAAACCCACCCACAAGCCGCTGAGGACTTCTGGTCCCAGACAGGGGGAGGGAGTCACCTGCCGTAGTCAGCGATCAACCGGCGCTCGCTGGGACCGGTGGAGACGCTCTTCACGCAGTCCACTCGCCCCGAACTCGCGGCTACACCCACATCTCTGCCGTGAAGGTTTGCCCGCCCAATCTGCAATCCGCAATCTGCACTCCTCAGGAGCCCCCAATGCCCGAAACCTGGCTTACCAGACCCATCTTCATTTCCAGCACCTTCCGCGACATGCACGCGGAGCGGGACTACCTGCGGGAACAGGTGTTCCCGCGGCTTGAGGAGAAGCTGCGGGAGCGGCGGCACCATTTGGAGACGATTGACTTGCGGTGGGGGTGGAGACGGTGTCGGCGGCGGATCAGGAGGCGAAGGAGCTGCTGGTGCTCAAGGTGTGCCTGGCCGAAGTCGAGCGCAGCCGGCCGTTTCTGATCGTGCTGCTTGGTGACCGGTACGGGTGGATTCCGCCGGAAGAGCGGATGGCGGCGGCGGCGCAGGAGGCGGGGTTCGTCGGCGACGTTGCGGGGAAGAGCGTCACGGCGCTGGAGATCGAGTTCGGCGTGCTCGGCAGCCCGGAGCAGCAGCGGCGGAGCTTCTTCTACTTCCGCGAGCCGTTGCCATACGATCTCATGGGCGAGGCGGCGGATAACTACCGGGAGACGGATCGCGCAGCGGCGCAACGCCTGCACGACCTGAAGGAGCGGATCGAGCGAGAGCATCCCGACCGGGTGCGCGGGTACCGCGCGGAGTGGAACGCCGACGCAGGCAGAGTCACCAGTCTCGAAGCCTTGGGCGACTTGGTGTTCAACGACCTGTGGAACGAGTTGGATGCCGAGACCCAGGCGTTCCTGGAGCAACCCGCGCCGACCTGGCAGGAGCAGGAACGGCGGACACTGGACGAGTTCGTGGAGCATCGCGCCCGGGGGTTCTTGGGTCGGGAAGAGACCGTGGCCGAACTGCTGGCCTTTGCGGAGTCGCCGGCAGCGGAAGACGCCCCGTGGGGATTGTGCGTGACCGGGGAAGCGGGCGCGGGGAAGAGCGCGCTGTTTGCCCACCTCCACCGGCAACTTCAGGAGCGGGACGCGCTGCTCCTGTCCCACGCCGCCGGCATCAGCCCGCGGTCGACCCATGTGGATGACCTGCTGCGCCGGTGGGTGCAGGAGTTGGCGGACGTGTTGGGGATCGAAGACCCGTTGGCGAAGGCGGAGACCGCGCCGGACGAAGCCCGCGCCTTGCGGTCGCTGACGGGCGAAGGCGACAAGCCGAAGCCGGAAGAGGTGTTCCGGTCGCTCCTGTCTCGTGCGGCCAATGACCGCCGCGTCGTGCTGCTCCTGGACGCGCTGAACCAGTTCGAGCGGACGAACCAGGCGCAATACCTGACCTGGCTGCCGAAGCTGTTCCACCCCAACGCGCGGCTGATTGCGACAACCGTTCCCGGAGCGGAGTCGGAAGCCCTGTCGGACCGCCCGGGAGCCCAGTCGCGTTCGCTTCCGGCGCTGAGCGCGGACGAAGCCGGGCACATCGCCGCCGCCGTCTGCCGGCGGTACCACCGGAAACTGAACCCGGCCGTGCTGAACCTTCTGGTGGCGAAGCAGCTTCCCGACGGTCGGCTGTCCGCCGGCAACCCGCTGTGGCTCGAGTTGGCCTTAGAAGAGCTGAACCTGTTGGATGCCGACGACTTCGCGCGTGCCGACCGGGAGTACGAGGGCA
>Ga0210029_1001433_pt1 | contig 14129 bp, 10 predicted proteins | sample CryGeymeta201521_FD_183985 | JGI IMG/M metagenome (GOLD analysis project Ga0210029, IMG submission 183985) | Groundwater microbial communities from Crystal Geyser aquifers in Utah, USA - Crystal Geyser metaG 2015-21 (SPAdes) (version 2) | ecosystem: Environmental > Aquatic > Deep subsurface >... | reverse complement strand
ATAATTTTAACCACAGGAATACATTTAGGTATTTTGAGGATTAAAATTTGAGCCCAACGCCGAAATCGGTGAAAATAGCCATTTACGGATGGACACTAGATAGAGTTTTCTTGATGCTAACCATAGGGAAGCGGGGTTTATAAAGGGATGCTGGCCAAGAGAGACGCTACAAGGCGCTTGAGAAGGAACTTTGGAAAGATCGAACATGTAGTCGGTATTCCAAACTTGATCGAGATGCAGAAGGCCTCCTACGAGAGATTTTTGCAGAAGGATGCAGCTCCTGACGCGCGTCAGGAGATCGGTCTGCAGGGTGCGTTCATGAGTGTTTTTCCCATCCAGGACTTTGCCGGGACGGCTTCGCTGGAATTTGTTAAGTACAGTTTCGAAGACACCAAGTATGACGAGGAAGACTGCCTTAACAAGGGATTGAATTATGAAGCCCCAATGAGGCTCACTGTCCGACTGGTGGTATTCGACACCGAGGGCGGTAAAGAAAACAGAAGCATAAGGTATATAAAGGAGCAGGAGATATACTTCGGCTCCATACCGATAATGACCGATCGAGGGACCTTTATTATAAATGGAACCGAAAGGGTAATAGTCAGCCAACTCCATCGCTCTCCCGGTGTATCCTTTGATCATGACAAGGGAAAGAGCCATGCAAGTGGAAAACTCCTTTACTCCGCGAGGATAATTCCTCTGCGAGGATCGTGGCTGGACTTTGAATTCGATCCAAGGGATATCCTCTATGTAAGAATAGACAGAAGGAGAAAGTTTCCCGTGACAACACTCCTGAAGGCTCTTGGTTTTAGGACAGAGGAAATCCTCTCCGATTTTTACAAGATAGAGAAAATAGGCATTGACGAGGCCGGCTTGTGGCGTGAGGCAAGTATTGAGAACCTCTACCAGTGGAAGCTCCCCAAAGATATAGCCGACCCTGTAACCGATAAGTTGGTTGCAAGGAAGGGTGATAAATATACTAAGAAGCTTCACCGAGACCTGCAGAGCGCCAATATAAGCAGAATTCCTATTGATATCGAAGATGTTGAAGGACGTATCGTGCCCTCCGATATCGTTGACTCAAATACCGGGGAGGTCCTCGTAGAATGTAATCATTTGGTCAGCAAGGAGATTATAGAGAAACTCAAGGCATCAGGTGTCGCCGAGATTCCATGTATTGTTATGGGTGGCGAAGGCGTAAGCGGAACCATCAGAGAAACCATGCTTCTGGATAAGATTGACGAGCCGGATGAGGCGGTATTGGACATATATCGTAAAATGCGGCCGAGTAGCCCTCCTACCCCTGAGGTAGCAAAGCTTTTTCTCAATAACATGTTTTTTAACATAAACACGTACGATTTGTCGAAGGTTGGAAGGCTTAAACTTAATTACCGTCTGGCTCTCGATGTGCCTCTTGATATGAGGACCCTCAGACGAGAGGACATTGTAGCCACTTTAAAGGAGCTTATTCAACTCAAGACCGCCGAGGCGCTGGTTGACGATATAGACAATCTGGGCAACAGGCGCGTAAGGGGTGTCGGAGAACTCCTGGAGAACCAGTATCGGATAGGGCTTGTCAGAATGGAGAGGGCCATAAAGGAAAGGATGAGTCTCCAGGAGGTGGAGACCCTAATGCCTCATGACCTCATCAATTCCAAGCCTGTTTCTGCAGTGGTGAAGGAATTTTTCGGAACAAGCCAGCTTTCTCAGTTCATGGATCAGACAAACCCTCTTTCCGAGGTTACACATAAGCGGAGGCTGAGCGCGCTTGGCCCCGGAGGTCTTACTCGTGAGAGGGCCGGTTTCGAGGTCCGAGACGTTCATCCCACTCATTATGGCAGGATTTGTCCCATCGAAACCCCCGAAGGTCCGAATATAGGACTGATAGTCTCCCTCAGCACCTACGCGCGGGTCAATGAATTTGGTTTTATAGAGACGCCTTACAGAAAGGTGGCGGAAGGGCGTGCCTTGAAGGAGATAGAATATCTCTCCGCCCTTGAGGAGAAGGACTTTCCAATCGCTCAGGCCAACGTAGCCCTTGGTGCCAACGGCCGAATCATTCATGATGAGGCGGCGGTAAGGATAAGGGGTGAGGCATCCAAATCAGCTGTTGAGGATGTCAGATTTATGGACGTGTCGCCGAACCAGTTGGTGAGCGTCTCTGCATCACTTATCCCATTCCTGGAACACGATGATGCCAACAGGGCGCTCATGGGCTCCAACATGCAGAGACAGGCTGTTCCATTGCTTAAGGCCAAGGCTCCGCTTGTGGGGACAGGTATAGAGGCGGTTGTTGTGAGGGATTCCGGCACATCGGTTGTAGCCAGGAAAGATGGTATTGTTGAGGACGTGGACGGTTCGCGTATCGTAATCCGTTCAAATGGCGGCAAAGACGGGGAGGACTCCGAGGTCGAGATATACAAGCTGATTAAGTTCAAAAGATCCAACCAGAATAGCTGTTATAACCAGCAGCCTATTGTCAAGATAGGTGATGCCATAAAAAAGGGACAGATAATAGCTGACGGGCCGGCATCCGAACTAGGGGAGCTTGCTCTCGGGCAAAACGTGATGGTGGCCTTCATGTCCTGGGGTGGGTTCAATTTTGAGGATTCCATACTCATAAGTGAGCGTGTAGTGCTTGAGGATATCTATACCTCTCTCCACATAGAGGAGTTTGAGATTGTTTCCAGAGACACCAAGCTGGGCAAGGAAGAGATAACCAGAGATATACCAAACGTCGGAGAGGAAGCCCTTAAGAACCTTGACGAAAGTGGAATAGTGAAGATAGGTGCCGAGGTCAAGCACGGCGACATCCTTGTGGGAAAGATTACCCCGAAGGGTGAGACACAGCTTTCACCCGAGGAAAAACTTCTCAGGGCAATATTCGGCGACAAGGCCGGCGACGTTAAGGATACATCGCTTAGGGTGCCGCCTGGAGTGGAAGGCATTGTCATAGACGCTAAGGTCTTTTCAAGGCGGGGCGTGGAAAAGGACCAGCGAAGCCTCGCGATCGAACTGACCGAGCGCAAAAGGCTTGAAAAGGACCTGAAGGATGAGCTTGAAGTGATCGGAAGGAGCGTCAGGGAAAAGCTCAAGGACTTTCTGCTGGGTTTGAAACTCAAGACGGACCTGGTTGAAAGAGGAACAGGCAATTTTCTCCTAAAAGCCGGCAAAGCCATAAAGATTGAGGACCTTCAGAGGATAGACCTGCAGGCATGGTCTGGGGCCGACTTCAAGGCCCCTATGGATATCATCGAGAAGGCAGAGAAATTGTTAGATAATTACTCCAAGAAGGTTAATAGGATAGAGTCACTATTTGAACAAAAGATAGAAAGGCTCGGCCAGGGTGATGAGCTTCCCCCGGGCGTTATAAAAATGGTCAAGGTTTATATCGCCGTAAAGAGGAAGCTTTCCGTCGGAGACAAGATGGCCGGAAGACACGGAAACAAGGGTGTGCTTTCCAGGATTTTGCCGATAGAGGATATGCCTTATTTTTCGGATGGCACTCCCGTTGATCTCATTCTAAACCCACTTGGGGTGCCTTCAAGGATGAATGTGGGGCAGGTTCTTGAAACACACTTGGGATGGGCATCCAGGGAGCTTGGGAGGCAGTTGGGCGAACTCGTTGATAAAGTTGCAGGAAGCGACGCGATCAGAGAGAAGCTGAAGAGCATCCTGTCCCCGAAGGAGTTCACTAATTACGTGGACAAGGCATCTGATGATGATGTTTTAGAGACAGTGAAGCTTCTCGGAAACGGTTTGCCCGTGGCGACGCCTGTCTTTGACGGCATAAAGGAGAAAGACATAAGGGCGCTGCTCAAAGAGGCAGGACTCCCCGAATCAGGGCAGGCAACCCTCTACGACGGCCGGACAGGTGAGAAATTCGACCAGCAGATTACGGTTGGTGTAATGTATATGCTCAAACTTCATCACCTGGTTGACGATAAACTCCACGCTCGCTCGATAGGCCCATATTCTCTCGTGACGCAGCAGCCTCTTGGCGGTAAGGCACAGTTTGGGGGACAGAGGCTCGGAGAGATGGAGGTCTGGGCTATGGAGGCATACGGCGCGGCATATTCCCTTCAGGAATTCCTGACCGTTAAATCGGACGACGTTGCCGGAAGGACGAGGATGTATGAGAGAATCGTCAAGGGGAACAATGTGCTTGAGGCAGGACTGCCGGAATCCTTCAAGGTCTTGATCAAGGAGTTGCAGAGCCTGACCCTGGATGTCCAGCTTTTTGAAGAGAATCAAATTGAGGAATCTTAATGCCCTCAGAGAGTCATTGGGAGCTTGTTTGAAGATAATGCCCCTTTAAGATGTGGGCAGGAAGGAACAAAAAGTGGAAGAGATATATAGCTATTTTTCAAGACCCAAGGATCCGTCAAGTTATAATGCGGTCAGGATTTCTCTGGCCTCTCCCGAGAAGATCAGAGAATGGTCGCACGGAGAGGTAAAGAAGCCTGAAACTATTAACTATAGAACCTTTAAGCCTGAAAGAGACGGTCTTTTCTGCTCCAAGATATTCGGCCCCATCAAGGATTACGAGTGCAACTGCGGGAAGTACAAAAGAATGAAGCACCGCGGCATAGTGTGCGAGAAATGCGGTGTAGAGGTAATTCAAACCAAGGTTCGGCGCGAAAGGCTTGGGCATATCGAACTGGCTGCCCCTGTTGCCCATATATGGTTTCTTAAATGCCTGCCCTCCAAGGTGGGTAATTTGCTCGATCTCACACTTAAGGACTTGGAGAGGATTCTCTACTTTGAGAATTATATCGTAATTGACCCAAAGGACACCCCGCTAGTAAAGGGAACCTTGCTCTCTGACGATCAGCTCAGACAGAGTCTTACCGATTTCGGCGACAGATTTGAATATGGTATCGGCGCAGAGGCAATTCAAAACATGCTTAGAAGCCTCAACCTCGTGGAACTCTCCGAGTCTCTCAGAACTGAGATGATAAGCACCAAGTCCGAGGCCAAGAGGAAGAAACTGGCCAAGAGGCTAAAGATTATTGACGCCTTCAGAGAGTCCAAGAATAAGCCCGAATGGACAATACTTAACGTAATACCCGTGCTTCCGCCTGATTTGCGGCCTCTTGTGCCTCTTGACGGAGGGAGATTTGCAACCTCAGACCTTAACGACCTTTATAGACGTGTGATCAATCGAAATAACCGGCTCAAAAGGCTTCTTGAGCTTAACGCGCCCGATATAATTGTAAGAAACGAAAAGCGCATGTTGCAGGAGTCGGTTGACGTGCTTTTCGACAACGGCCGCAGAGGTAAGGTCGTCACAGGTCCGAACAAGAGACCTTTCAAGTCTCTAAGCGACATGCTCAAGGGTAAACAGGGCAGATTCAGACAAAACCTACTTGGAAAAAGAGTTGATTATTCAGGGCGCTCCGTTATCGTTGTTGGTCCAAACCTGAGACTTCATCAGTGCGGACTTCCAAAGAAGATGGCCCTCGAACTCTTCAAACCTTTTATTTACAATAAGCTTGATGAAAAACAGCAGGCCCAGACGATAAAGAATGCCAAAAAAATGGTAGAGAAGGAGGTCCCGGAGGTATGGGACGCTCTTGACGAAGTGGTGCGCGAATACTGTGTTCTTCTCAACAGGGCGCCTACTCTTCACAGACTCGGTATTCAGGCCTTTGAGCCGATACTGATTGAAGGAAAGGCCATACAGCTTCATCCTCTCGTGTGCACAGCCTTTAATGCCGACTTTGACGGAGATCAGATGGCCGTTCACGTGCCCCTTTCCATTGAGGCTCAGATTGAGGCCAGGGTGCTCATGATGTCCACCAACAACATCCTTTCCCCTGCCCACGGAGATCCTATTATTGTCCCAAGCCAGGACATAGTGCTCGGGATATACTATATGACCCGTGAAAGACCGTTTGCGAAGGGAGAGGGAAAGCTGTTCTCAGATCCTGAAGAAGTCAGGATGGCATACGACGCGGGGCATGTTGACCTTCACGCGGCCATAAAGGTCAGGATGGACGGGAGCGTTGTTGACACAACGACGGGGCGAATGCTGTTGCATGAGGCAGTGGCATCATCGCTTCCTTTCTCCCTGGTAAACAGGGTAATGACTAAGAAGGAACTCAGAACGCTCATAAACGAGTCTTACAGAAAGGCCGGGATCAAGGCCACGGTTATCCTTGCCGACAGACTCAAGGACATAGGCTACAAATATGCCACGGTTTCCGGTATCTCCATAGCAATGAAGGATATGGTCATTCCCAAGAAGAAGGCCGGAATAATAGAGAAGGCTGAGAGCGAGATCCGCAAGATTGACGAGCAGTGGGTCGGAGGTATCATCAGCGACGGTGAAAAATATAACAAGGTGGTTGATATATGGGCATCCTCAACGGAAGCGGTAGCTCTGGAAATGATGAAGGAGATGTCGGTGGAGAGGGTTGCCGGAGGAGATGGGAAAAGCATTGAAGCCCCCAGTTTCAACGCCATATATATGATGTCCGATTCGGGCGCCAGAGGAAGCAAAGACCAGATGAGGCAGCTCGCAGGCATGAGAGGCCTTATGGCAAAACCGTCAGGCGAGATCATCGAGACCCCGATTACATCAAACTTCAGAGAGGGATTGACGGTCCTCCAGTATTTCATATCAACACATGGAGCCAGGAAGGGACTCGCTGATACCGCACTCAAGACCGCAAATTCCGGGTATCTCACAAGAAGGCTCGTGGATGTCGCACAGGATGCGATCGTTACTCAGGAGGACTGCGGAACTACCGACGGGATATGGGTGGATGCCCTGGTTGAAGGCGGTGAGATACTTCAGAGGGTCGGTGAGCGGATCCTTGGAAGAGTGGCCTTGCGTGATATAGTTGATCCATTAACGGGTGAAGTTCTTGTAAAGGCAAATGAAGAGGTCACAGAGTCAAAGGTTGAAACTATTGAGCAGTCCGGAGTTGAAAGGGTACTGATACGGTCGGTTTTGACCTGTGATGCCAGATCGGGTGTCTGTAAGAAGTGCTACGGAAGGGATCTGGCGCATGGGCATGAAGTCAATATTGGAGAGCCTGTAGGCATAGTGGCTGCGCAATCCATCGGAGAGCCCGGCACACAGCTTACCATGAGGACATTCCACATCGGCGGAACCGCCAGCAAGGCAGTCGAGCAATCTACTATCCAGCCCAGGATAACCGGCACTGTTAAGTACCTCAAGCTGAAGACGGTAGAAAATCAGGAGGGCACCCTCACTGTAATGAATCGAAACGGCGAGATCTCCATTATGGGCAAGGGGCATAGAGAGATCGAGCGTTATCCTATAATCTACGGCGCGACATTAAAGGTGAGAGACGGAGGCTCTATTAACTCCGGCCAGGTGCTTGCCGAATGGGACCCCTTCACCATTCCAATCATCACTGAGGTTTCAGGCACGGTCAAGTTCGGTGACGTGATTGAGGGACACACCATGCAGGAGAAGCGCAACAAGGTGACCGGCAAGATCAGCCGAGTTATTGTTGAGCCTAAAGACCCTGATATAAGACCAAGGATTTCCATAAAGGATTCAAGCGGCAAGACTGCCAAGCTTCCAGGCAATGCCGTTGCAGAGGCGCGCTATTACCTTCCCGTCGGAGCGATCATAATGGTTAGTGAGGGCGATGTGGTGGGTGCCGGCGCCACGCTTGCCAAGATACCCAGGGAGACGACCAAGACAAAGGATATTACCGGCGGTCTTCCAAGGGTGGCTGAACTCTTTGAGGTGAGAAAACCAAAGGAGACGACCATAATCAGTGAGATTGACGGTGTAGTCTCATTCGGCAAGTATTCCAAAGGAAAGAGGAAAATGACGGTAATCCCTGAGGTGGGAGAGGCAGTTGAATACTTCGTTCCCAGGGGCAAACATATCAGTGTGCTGGAAGGTGACTTTGTCAGGGCGGGTGAGCCTCTGATGGACGGATCAGTGAATCCCCACGATATACTGAGAATAAGGGGGGTGAAGGATCTGGCAAAGTACCTTGTGGACGAGGTGCAAGAGGTTTACAGACTGCAGGGTGTCCGCATTAATGATAAGCATATAGAGGTTATCGTCAGGCAGATGCTTCGTCAGGTTACTGTCACCAGGGCGGGGGATTCGCAGTTCCTGCTTGGTGAAAACGTGGAAAAGTGGCGGTTTGAAGAAGAGAATAACAAACTTATTGAAAAAGGCCTTGTCGCCGCTACTGCCGAGCCTCTTCTTTTGGGAATAACTAAGGCATCACTGAGTACTGAAAGCTTTATCTCCGCCGCGTCTTTCCAGGAGACCACCAAGGTTCTCTCAGATGCCGCTATTGCAGGTAAGGTTGATTACCTTAAGGGATTGAAAGAAAACGTGATTATGGGACGCCTTATCCCGGCCGGAACTGGTGTCAAGTCCTACAGAGATATTGAAATGAGTAGCGCTGATTAGGTTTTTGTAAGAAAAAAACTATTGACAGCGGAAGGAAATAGTTGTAAAAAATTCTTTTTTTGGTCGGCTGGTTTTCTTGCCGGCGATACTTTAAAGAATGCAGCGGCAGATAAAGTGAGGTAAAGATATGCCTACCGTTAATCAGCTCGTAAAGAAGAGCCGGGTTCAACCTAGAAAAAAGGTAAAGACCTCGGCATTGCAAAATGCGCCTCAGAAAAGGGGTGTTTGTGTGAGAGTCTATACATCAACACCCAAGAAACCGAACTCAGCCTTAAGAAAGGTTGCAAGGGTCAGGCTCACCAATGGTATAGAAGTCACCTCCTATATACCGGGAATAGGACATAATCTGCAGGAGCATTCCGTGGTGCTGATAAGAGGAGGAAGGGTGAAAGACCTCCCGGGCGTGAGATACCACATTATCAGGGGAACAATGGATACTACCGCGGTAAGCGACCGGCGGCAGGGAAGGTCTAAATACGGAGCCAAGAGACCTAAGAAGATTTAGGCTGTGCGACTGTTCTTGATAAATCATAGTTTCGGAGAGATTCGATGCCAAGGAAACGAGTAGTAGGGAAGAGAGCTATAGCGGCTGATTGGAAATATAACAGTATCTTGGCTGCTAAGTTCATCAACAACCTGATGAGAAAGGGTAAGAAGAGTGTAGCCCAGGCCATTCTTTATGATGCCTTTGAAATAATAGGCGAAAAGACGAAGCAGGACCCGCTGCCCATTTTTCAGAAGGCGGTTCAGAACGTGGAGCCTGTGGTGGAGGTGAAATCCAGGAGGGTAGGTGGGTCAACCTATCAGGTTCCTACAGAGGTTGCTCCAGGACGAAAACTGGCATTGAGCATGCGGTGGATAATAGGCTTTGCCAAGTCGAGAGGTGAGAAAACCATGGCTGCCAAGCTGGCGGGAGAGTTGATTGACGCAGCTAATATGCGAGGCTCCGCGATAAAGAAGAAGGAAGACACTCATAAGATGGCCGAAGCCAATAAGGCCTTCGCCCATTACCGATGGTAAATGTTGTGCTGTGATTTGATGCCCTTGGAGAAACAGACAATTATCCCATAAATGGGGAAGTAAGGTAATTTTGAGGAGGGAGTGAGATGGGTAAGAAGAAATTTGAGAGGAAGAAGCCGCACGTAAATGTGGGGACGATAGGGCATATAGACCATGGGAAGACGACGCTGACGGCGGCTATAACGAAGCATTTAGCGAAGAAGGGTTTTGCTGAGTATGTGCCGTTTGACCAGATAGACAAGGCCCCTGAGGAGAAGGCGAGGGGGATAACGATAGCGACTGCGCACGTAGAGTATGAGACTAAGAACAGGCACTATGCGCACGTGGACTGTCCGGGGCATGCGGACTATATCAAGAACATGATAACGGGAGCGGCGCAGATGGACGGTGCGATACTGGTGGTGGGTGCCGACGACGGGCCGATGCCGCAGACCAGGGAGCACATACTGCTTGCGAGGCAGGTAGGGGTGCCGAGCATAGTGGTATTTCTGAACAAGTGTGACATGGTGGATGATCCTGAGCTTATAGAGCTTGTGGAGTTGGAGCTGAGGGAGTTACTGACGAAGTATGAATTTCCCGGGGATGAGATACCGATAATAAGGGGCAGTGCGCTTAAGGCGCTTGAGAGTGATGATTGTGATTCGGCGGAGGCTAAGCCGATATTTGAATTGATGGATGCGATAGACAGCTACATTCCTGAGCCCAAGAGGGACACGGAAAAGCCGTTTTTGATGCCGATAGAGGACGTATTCATGATAAGCGGCCGAGGGACGGTGGTAACCGGTAGAGTAGAGAGAGGGATAGTCAAGGTAGGGGATGAAGTTGAGATAGTAGGGATAAAAGAGACGATAAAGACGGTATGTACCGGGGTAGAGATGTTCCGGAAGGTTCTGGATCAAGGGCAGGCCGGGGACAATATTGGAGTATTGTTGAGGGGTATAAAGAGGGAAGACGTAGAGCGAGGGCAGGTAGTGGCGGCTCCGAAGAGTATAACGCCGCACACGAAGTTCAAAGCTGAGACGTATATATTGACGAAGGAAGAGGGGGGTAGGCATACGCCGTTTTTCAACGGGTACAGGCCGCAGTTTTATTTCAGGACCACGGATGTGACGGGGGTGTCGAAGCTGCCTGAAGGAGTAGAGATGGTGATGCCAGGAGACAATGTAGGGTTAGAGGTATCGTTGATAACGCCGATAGCGATGGAGAAGGAGTTGAGGTTTGCCATCCGTGAAGGCGGTCGTACCGTAGGTGCCGGCGTAGTCAGCGAGATAATAGAATAGGATTGTGAGGCGGATATATGCGTGATATTATTACGTTGGCGTGTGAGCAGTGTAAGAGCAGGAATTACACTACCACAAAAAATAAGCGAAAGACGCCTGATAAGCTGGTGTTCAAGAAGTATTGCGCTGTTTGTAGAACACATACATCGCATAAGGAAACAAAGTAAACAAGAGCAAGGAATGCAGGCCAGTAGCTCTAACGGCTAGAGCACCGGACTCCAAATCCGGGTGTTGGGGGTTCGAATCCCTCCTGGCCTGCCAATTATTATTTTCGAGGAAAGGCAGCCTCCTGAGGCGTCAGTATAGTAAGCAATCTCGATCGGTTTGTGGCGATCGGTTGGAACATGAAAGGTGCCGGTGAGAAATTGCGAGTGGAAAAAGAGGCGACATTAAACAGCAACGCAGGGCGTAATCCCAAGGGTCTGGATGGAAGCCTTACTCCAAAGGCTGCCGGATCCGGTGATGATAAACACAGATCTCGTAAGGCCGGTTCTAAAAAGGGTGGTGAAGGCGTGGGGGATAGAGTCAAGTCTGTTGCAGCCCTTTTTGGTACCGGAACCAAGTTCATCAAGGAATCGCGTACTGAGCTGAAAAAAGTTAAATGGCCCACCAAAAAAGAGCTGTTGGCGTCAACTGCAGTCGTCATAGTGTTGGTTTTAATAGTTTCGCTCTATCTTGGCATAGTTGACTTTGGCCTTATAAAACTTATTAAAGGCGTTATCGGATAGTATATCAGGCTACTGTTTCTAACGGCAGAATGAGCGCCGGAGGCGCAACACTGCGTATCAGTCTCCATCCAGGAGGTGAGAGTGGACCTTAGATGGTACATAGTCCATACCTACTCGGGTTTTGAAATGAAGGTCAAGAAGAGCCTTGAGGAGCGGGTCAGGACCCTTGGTCAGGAAGAGTTCTTTGGGCAGATCCTTGTTCCCACAGAGCAGGTGGTAGAACTTAAGAAAGGTTCAAAGAAGACCTCTTCGCGCAAGTTTTACCCGGGCTATATCATGGTTCAGATGTTTCTTAGCGACGATACCTGGCACACCGTTATGGATACGGCAAAGGTGACTGGATTTGTCGGCGGGGGCGTCAAGCCATCGCCTATCCCGGATGAGGAAGCCGAAGTTATCCTGAGACAAATGCAGGAAGGTATTTCACGTCCCAAGCCCAAGTTCAGATTTGAAGAAGGAGATGAGATAAGGGTTGTTGATGGGCCATTCACCAACTTTCAGGGGGTTGTAGCGGAAGTAAAGCCCGATAAGGAGAAGTTGAGGGTTCTTATAACAATTTTTGGGAGGGCGACTCCCGTTGAGTTTGATTTTATACAAGTAAACAAGATATAGATGCGAGGTTTCTAATGGCAAAAAAGGTTTCCGCTTCCGTCAAGTTACAAGTAAAGGGAGGACAAGCTAATCCCTCACCCCCAATAGGTCCTGCTTTGGGCCAGCATGGAGTGAATATCGCGGAGTTCTGCAAGGCTTTTAACGCCAAGACCCAGGATCAGACGGGAACTGTAATTCCCGTGATCATAACGATATATTCCGACAGATCTTTTTCGTTTGTTACCAAGACACCGCCGGCTTCAGTCCTTCTTAAACAGGCCGCCAAGATTGCAAAGGGTTCAAGCGAGCCTAACAAAAATAAGGTGGCGGAGGTCAACCGCAAGCAGGTTGAGGATATAGCACGGCTCAAGCTGGAGGATCTTAATGCCTTCAGTGTCGAGAAGGCAGTGAAGACAATAGAAGGAACCGCCAGGAGTATGGGTATAACCGTTGTTGAGAAGTGATCCGCTGCGAGCGTGTGTATGATCAAATTGTAGGTTTATCTAAAAAATGTTAAGCTTTATTAATAAATAGTTTTAAGGAAGAATTGAAATGGCTAAGAAGGGCAAGAAATACAGGGAAGGTTCTCAAAAGATTGACCGATCAAATAGATATGCCTTTGACGAAGCGACAAAATTGACTGTTGAATCATCTTATGCCAAATTTGATGAGACTGTAGATTTGGCTGTCAGACTTGGCGTGGATCCAAGGCATGCGGATCAGATGGTGAGAGGCACCGTTGTTCTTCCGAATGGACTGGGCAAGAAGGTTACCGTTGCGGTTTTTGCCAAGGGCGATAAGGAGAAGGAGGCGCTTGATGCCGGGGCTGACTTTGTCGGCGCTGAAGACCTTGTTGAAAAGGTACAGAAGGGTTTTCTGGATTTCGATAAGGCCATCGCGACCCCTGATATGATGGGCGGCGTGGGCAAGCTCGGCAAGATACTAGGGCCGAGGGGATTAATGCCCAACGCCAAGCTAGGCACTGTAACCTTTGATGTTGCCAAGGCAGTCAAAGATGTCAAGGCCGGAAAGGTGGACTTCAAAGCTGAAAAAGCCGGAATAGTTCACGCCCCCGTTGGAAAGGTATCTTTCGGTTCTGAAAAATTAATTCAAAATATTGCCGCTCTGATAGAGACGATAATGCGTCTCAAACCTTCAAGCAGCAAAGGCACATATATTAAAGGGATATCTCTATCTTCAACGATGGGCCCGGGGATAAGAGTAGATACTGCGGCCGTCAAGGATCTCCTTAGTCGCTAAAAAAGGCGAAGCCGGCCTGCGCCCTGGAAGGGCGGGGTTGAATGCGCTGAGGGATATACCCGGCGACGGTTGGCTGGTCTTCCGCTTTTTTGCCCAGTCCGTGTTAAGTGGCGGTTTAATTAAAGTAAACGCTCATGACAGAAATATTTTGTCGCCCCCGCTAATGAAAATCCTGCTCCGGCTCTGCACTTTGCGAGGTCGAGGATTTCCCTCCCCCCGCGCGGGGGAGGGTCGGGGTGGGGGGTGTATTTTCACGGTAAACAATTTAGTCAAAGACAGTAGGTGCCTTCGCGATCTATCGAGGCCTTTGGTGGCCATGGGTCGTGTATAGCTTAATTTTAGGCCTACCGAGACTATGCGATTTTAACCATATCTCGCACCTCTGACTTTGACACCTTAGTCGTTCCATGGAGAGGAGGTGAATATGAACAGGCAAGAAAAAAAGGATTTTGTTGAAGATCTTCAGGTAAAGCTGCAAAAGGCCAAGGGAACCTTCCTGGTTGAGTATCAAGGACTAACTGTGGAGGAGACCAATCGCCTGAGAGGGGCGCTTAGAAATTGCGAAGCCGAATTTCAGGTCGTTAAGAACCGCCTTCTGATGCTTTCCAGCAAAGACAACGAGACAGCATGTCTTAAGGATTTCATGAATGGACCTTCTGCCGTTGCAATCAGTTATGGTGATTTAGTAAGCGCTGCCAAGGCACTAAGTGAGTTTGCAAGGGGCTCTAAATTCCTAAAGATCAAGGCGGGTCAGATTTCTGGTAGACCTTTTGGCCCCGAGGGGGTGAAGAGGCTCTCTGATCTGCCTTCGCGGGAAGTTCTTCTGAGTCAGGC
>Ga0210029_1001431_pt1 | contig 14144 bp, 9 predicted proteins | sample CryGeymeta201521_FD_183985 | JGI IMG/M metagenome (GOLD analysis project Ga0210029, IMG submission 183985) | Groundwater microbial communities from Crystal Geyser aquifers in Utah, USA - Crystal Geyser metaG 2015-21 (SPAdes) (version 2) | ecosystem: Environmental > Aquatic > Deep subsurface >... | reverse complement strand
TGCCTCGGTGCTGGGCGCCTTGCTGCTGCTGACCTGCATCGGCGCGTTCTGGTACTTCATGTCGCGCCAGCCGCAACGCGATGGCGAACTGGCGCTTGCCCAGCTCAAGGCCGAGGTCAGCGTGCGCTATGACGAACGCGGCGTGCCGCACATCAAGGCCAGCAACCAGGACGACCTGTACCGTGCGCTGGGCTATGTCCATGCGCAAGACCGCCTGTTCCAGATGGAGATCATGCGTCGCCTGGCCAACGGCGAACTGGCTGAAATTCTGGGCCCCGATCTGGTCAAGACCGACCGTCTGTTCCGCACGCTGCGCTTGCGCGAGCAGGCGGCCAAGATGGTGGCTGCCATGGACCCGCAGAGTCCGGCGGTGCTAGCGCAGAGCGCTTACCTGGACGGCGTCAACCAGTTCCTGGCGCGGGGCCCGACACCGACCGAATTCAGCCTGCTAGGCATACCCAAGCGACCTTTCACGCTGCAAGACAGCATGGCAATTTCGGGTTACCTTGCCTACAGCTTTGCTTCCGCCTTCAAGACCGAGCCGGTGCTGACCTTTGTACGCGACCGCCTGGGCGACGACTACCTGCGGATTTTTGAACTCGAATGGAACCCGCTGGGCGTGCTGCAAAAGGCCAGCGCTGCCGCCCGCCAGCCCGACTGGGACGCGCTGGGCCAGCTCGCCCAGGTCAGCAGCGAGGTGCAGCAGCGCAGTGGCGTGGCCCTGCTTGAGGGCAGCAACGGCTGGGCCGTCTCTGGCGCGCGCACCTCCAGCGGCCTGCCGATGCTCGTGGGCGATCCACACATTGGTTTTTCAGTTCCCTCGGTCTGGTTTGAGGCCCACCTGAGCGCGCCCGGCTTTGAGCTCTACGGTCACTTTCAGGCACTGCTGGCCACCGCCATGCTCGGCCACAACACGCAGTTTGGCTGGACGCTGACAATGTTCCAGAATGACGACCTCGATCTGATCGCAGAGAAAGTCAATCCACAAAACCCCAACCAGGTCTGGTATCAGGGCCAGTGGACAAATCTGATCAGCAGCCAGGAAACAATCAAGGTCAAGGGTGGCAAACCCGTTCAGCTGACGCTGCAGCGCTCGCTGCACGGCCCGATCATCAGCAGCGCGTTCCAGGACAACCTGAAGTACACCGCCGACAGCGTGCCTGTCGCAATGTGGTGGGCGTTTCTGGAAACCAAAAACCCGGTGCTGGAGGCCTTTTACGAGCTCAACCGCGCTGATACCTTGGCCAAGGCGCGTCAGGCCGCCAGCAAGATTCACGCCCCCGGGCTGAACGTGGTTTGGGCCAGCACCAGCGGCGACATCGGCTGGTGGGCCGCGGCCAGCTTGCCAATTCGCCCAGTGGGGGTGCAGCCGCACTTCATTCTGAACGGCGATTCTGACGAAGCCAACAAGACCGGCTTTTACCGCTTCAGCGACAACCCGCAAGAAGAAAACCCGTCGCGCGGCTATATCGTCTCGGCCAACCACCAGCCCAATTCCACCAGTGGTCTGCCTGTCCCAGGCTACTACAACCCCTACGACCGTGCGCAGGCCCTGCAGGATCGCCTGGGCAACGACGCCATCCAATGGAACGCGCTCAACAGCCAATCGCTGCAATTGAGCACGCAGACGGGTTATTTCTGGCGCGTGCTCGAGCCGCTGATGCCTGCCTTGAGCGATGTGGTGCGCGATCCGCTGGAACGCTCAGTTTTTGACAGCCTGGTGCAATGGGACGGGCAATACTCGTTGCTGAACATTCCACCCACGGTGTTCACCCAGTTTGTGTACGAACTGACCAAGGCCACGCTGGCCGACGAACTGGGCAGCGTGCAGTTCAAGAACCTGCTTGGCACCCGATCGCTGGACCTGGCCTTGCCGCGCCTCGTCGCCGATGAAAACTCCCCCTGGTGGGACAACGCCAAGACCGCCAAGATAGAAACCCGCAAAGACATCGTGCGCGCTGCCTGGACTGCCACCATCAGCCACTTGAAAGCCACTTTGGGCAACAGCCCCAATGACTGGGGCTGGGGACGTGCGCACACGCTCACGCACAAGCATCCGCTGGGGTCGAGCAGCTTGCTCGGCTGGCTGGTCAATGTCGGGCCGTTTGAGGTGCCTGGCGCGCGAGAAGTACCCAACAACCTGTCGATGCCGATTGGCCCGGCGCCCTGGGCGGTGACCTACGGGCCATCCACCCGGGTCATCGTCGACTTTGCCGACCCCGGCCAGGCCCGCAGCATCAACCCGGTGGGCCAGAGCGGCGTGCTGTTCAACAGCCACTACCATGACCAGGCCCCAGCCTACGTGGCCGGTGGCTATCTGCAGCAGTATCTGGACGAAAAAGACGTCGCTGCCAACGCCCGCCATACCCTGACTCTCAAACCCAGCCATTGAACGCATGAACCTGTTGACCTCCCCCTTTGCCAAAGAACCCCCCTACACCCACGGTCAGGCGCCGCGCACCGCCGTGTTGTATTGCAACCTGGGCACGCCCGAATCCCCCGGCGCGGCCGACGTGCGGCGTTTTCTGGCCGAGTTTCTGGGCGACCCGCGGGTGGTGGAGATTCCGCGCCTGCTGTGGCTGCTGATCCTGCACGGCGTCATCCTGCGCGTGCGCCCGGCCAAGTCAGGTGCCAAGTACGCAACGATCTGGACCAGGGAAGGCTCGCCGCTGAAGATCTGGACCGAAAAACAGGCGCTGATGTTGCAAGGCTGGCTGGCCGAGCGCGGCCACGACGTGCAGGTGCGCTACGCCATGCGCTATGGCAGCACGTCCATTGCCAGCCAGCTCGACGCGCTCAAGGCCGCCGGTGCCACGCGTGTCTTGCTGCTGCCGGCGTACCCTCAGTATTCGGCCACCACCACCGCCAGCCTGTGGGACGCGGTCTACCAATGGGCAGGCAAGACGCGCACCATCCCCGAGCTGCGCTTTGTCAACCACTACCATGACGATGCCCGCTACATCGCCGCGCTGGCCGGGCTCGTGCGCAGCTACTGGCAGGCCAACGGCCGCCCTGACGTGCTGGTGATGAGTTTTCACGGCGTGCCCGAGCGCACGCTGCACCTGGGCGACCCCTACCACTGCGAGTGCATGAAGACCGCGCGCTTGCTGGCGCAGGCGCTCGATTTATCCAAAGACCAGTACAAGGTAACTTTCCAGTCGCGCCTGGGCCGCGCCAAGTGGCTCGAGCCCTACACCGAACCGTCACTCATTGAAATGGGCAAGTCCGGTGTCACGCGGGTGGACGTGATCTGTCCAGCCTTTACCAGCGACTGTCTGGAAACCCTCGAAGAAATCAACCAGGAGGCGCGCGAAGCGTTCCTGCACGCTGGCGGCAAGGCGTTTCACTACATCCCCTGCCTCAATGACGACCCGGCCTGGATTACCGCACTGGCCGAGATCACGGCGCAGCATCTGCAGGGCTGGCCGACGCAAGCAGGTGTCGACGCCGCAGCGCTGGAGACCTCGCGCCAGCAGGCACTGGCGCTGGGTGCAAAGAACTGAACGTTACGGTGTGCCCTCGCCTGCCCCAACCGCTTTGACAGATCGACTAAACAGCGGCCGTTGACCGCAAGTTCTGTCGCAAAAATGCCTCAGCCCGCGCTGCGGGCAATGGCCGACTGAAGTAGTAGCCCTGCACCTCATCACAGCCCTCAGCGCGTAAAATGTCCAGTTGCGCAAGGGTTTCAACCCCTTCGGCAATGGTGGTCAAACCCAAGCTGCGCGCCATGCTGATGATGGCGCGAACAATCGCCAAGTCGTCAGGGTCAACGCAAATGTCACGCACAAACGACTGGTCAATTTTGAGCCGGGTGGCGGCAAACCGCTTGAGGTAACTCAGCGACGAATAACCGGTGCCAAAGTCGTCAATTGACAAATGCACCCCCATCTGGTGCAACTGCGCCATGATCGCCATGGCGCCGTGGGGGTCTTGCTGCGCCACACTCTCGGTGAGCTCAATTTCAAGATGGGTTGCCGCCAGACCCGCTTGCGCCAGGACGCGCTGCACCTGTTGCAGCAAGTCAGGTTGACGGAACTGCACGGCTGAGACATTCACCGCCACGCAGAGGTCGGTCAAGCCCAGGTCTTGCCACTGTTTGGCCTGTGCCACCGCGGTTTCCAGCACCCACTGGCCGATGGCCAAAATCTGTCCGTTGCTCTCGGCCAGGGAAATAAACTCAGTGGGTGACACTTGGCCTAGCTCTGGGTGATGCCAACGCAGCAAGGCTTCCACACCCATCACCCGGCCACTTTGCAAAGACACCTGCGGCTGGTAATGCAATTCAAGCTGCCCACGCGCCAAAGCGCGACGCAGCTCGTTTTCAAGCAGCAAAACACGCGACGCATCCTGCTGCAAACTGCCGGTAAAAAACTGAAAGTCATTGCGGCCGGTTTTTTTGGCCCGGTACATGGCCACGTCAGCGTGTTTGAACAGGGTTTCCACCTCGTCGCCGTCATAGGGATAAACCGCAATGCCAATCGACGGCGTCACCGTCAACTCCCGCGCTTGAAGTAGCATCGCCTCGCTGATCGCTTGCAGCAAATGTTGCGCCACACGCGCCGCGCCTTTGGCACCAGTTTCAGGCAACAGCACAATGAATTCGTCACCACCCAGGCGCGCCACCGTGTCTTGCTCGCGAACCGCTTGCTGCATGCGCCGGGCCACCTCAACCAACACCGCGTCACCCACCCCATGCCCCAGGGTGTCATTGATGTTTTTGAAGTGGTCAAGATCCAGAAACATCACGCACAAATTGTCCCTGCGACGCGCCGCCTCGGCCAACGCCTGTGCCATGCGGTCGTTCAACAGGCTGCGGTTGGGCAGCCCGGTGAGGCCATCAAAATAAGCCAATTGGGCGACGCGCGCCTCGGCTTGCTTTCTCAATGTGATGTCGTGAGAAATCACGATCAGGCGCGGCGACTGCCCGGCATCCACCGGCTTGCGCGCCACCGACAGAGCAAACCAGCGCGTGCCCTGCGGGGTGGGCAAGGCCAGCTCGTACCCATTGCAGCTCCCGTTGGCCTGCGCTTGCGCCAAGGCCTCCATGACCAAGGTGGCCGCTGCTTGGGGCATGACCTCGTGTACCGTCTTGCCCAGAAGTTCCTGCTCTGGGGCAACCAGCAACCCCGCCTGTGACTCGGGTGCGTGGCAAGCATGGTAGCGCCCGTCCAGGTCCATTTCAAACAGCAAATCAGGAATGGCCTCCAAGGTGGCAGCCAGCTGTCTTTGCGAGGCCTGAATGTCCTGGGTGCGCTCGCTTACCTGCTGCTCCAGGTCGCGCCGGTAGGCCATCTGGCGCAGCTGCAACCAGCTCAGGTAGGCCAAAAGCGTTGACCAAAGCAGGGCAATGGTCGACTTGATGGCCAACCCTGTCGGGTCGCCCCAACCTTGGGTGGGTGCCAGGCTCAACGTCCAGCCACCGTTGGGCACTGAAAAACTTTTGCGCACCGGCGCCATCAGCGGCTGACCGCCCGACTCGGCGATGGTCTGCATTTGCCCAGTGTCTGGCACGATACGCCAAAGCTTGTAGCTGTAACCGCTTTGCTCCAGCATTGGCAAGTTCACTGCATCCAGGGCTTGTGGCAGCTTCAAGACCGCGTTAACAAAACCCCAAAAAGCTTTGCCGCCACCAGGCTGATCCAAAAAAATTGGCAGGCGCGCCACCAAACCAATGCCGCCTTGACGCAATTCGAGTGGCCCCGCCAGCGTCAGCAGACCAGTGTTGCGCGCGATTTTTGTTTCTGCACGCATCACCGGGTCTTCCAGCAAATTCAGGCCGACGGCTTGCTCATTGCCTTCACGCGGCACCACGTGGCTGATCACACCCCGCGGTGCCTGGATCAACACCGATGCCCCAGGATAGTTGGGCAACAGGGTGCTGGCCACCTGGTCAAAGTTGCTGATAGAGCCGCCAGCCTGTTGCGCCAGCGCAGCCATGGCGTAAACCACCGACAAAGCGCGCTCCAGCCGGTGCGCAATGACCTCGGTCCGCTCACTGGCCAGCGCATGCGCCTGCGCACGTAAAACTCGCAAACGCTGCTGATCCTGCTGCCAGATCAATGTGGCGCTGATCAAAAGCGAGCCCAAGAACACGCCCCAGGCCAATTTCTTGGGGTGTTTCAAAATGATCATGGACTGATTGAAAACGTTCATGAAGGGGGCAGGCCAAATCTCGAGCAGCGAGCGCATGCGTTATTTCTACGGTGCGGATCGTCCACCAATGAATCCCGCCAATTTCACGTCGTCCTTGGACATATGGTGGGTCGCCCATTCGCCCATCAGCTCCACCAAGGCGCTGCGACTCATCAGGCCGCGCCCGACTTCCTCGCTGATGTCGTTCAGCCTGGACAACAAACTGTCGTGTGACGCGGTGTGGTCGTTGGGCTCGGGGTATTTGTACTGACGCATCAACGCTTAGTCCAGTTCAAAGTGCTCGCGCATGTTCATGTTGTTTTCTCCGATTTGGCTCGAGCCATTGTCATCCCATTAGCGAACCATTAGCGCACCATCACCCCAGACATCTGCTGCATGATCTCACGGGCAATCGCACCCAAGGGCACGGTTTTCTCGACCCCACCGCGCTTGACTGCCTCTTTGGGCATGCCATAGACCACACAAGTGGCTTCGTCCTGCCCCACGGTGCGCGCACCCGCGCTGCGCATCTCGGCCAAACCTGCCGCCCCGTCGTCGCCCATGCCGGTCATGATCACACCCAAAGCGTTGGCCCCGGCACATTTGGCCACTGACCTGAATAGCACGTCCACACTCGGGCGGTGCCGGTTCACCAGCGGGCCGTCCATCACCTCCACGTAATACTGCGCACCGGTGCGGCGCAACAGCATGTGTTTGCCACCCGGTGCAATCAAGGCGCGGCTGTTGATGACGCGGTCGTTGTTTTGCGCCTCGCGCACCTCAATCTGGCACAGGCTGTTGAGCCGCTCGGCAAAGGCGGCGGTGAATTTCTCGGGCATGTGCTGCACGATCACAATGCCCGGCGTGACCCGTGGCAAGGCGGTCAGCACCACTTCGAGCGCCTGCGTGCCACCGGTCGAGGTGCCCAGCGCCACCACGCGCTCGGTGGTCTGAATCATGGCGCTGTGCTTGTCTGCGGCGGGCATGATGACATCGGCCGTGTTCTTGACCGTGGCGCGCACCGACTTCATGTTGGCTTTGGCTGCGGCCTTGACCGCGCTGATGATGTCCTCAGAGTCGTCCTCCAGAAACTGCTTCAGGCCAATCTTGGGCTTGGTGATGATGGTCACCGCGCCCGCGGCCAGCGCCGCCATGGCGGTTTGCGTGCCGGCCTCGGCCAGGGTGGAGCAAATCACCACCGGCGTGGGGTGCTCGGCCATGATTTTTTTTAGAAAAGTAATGCCGTCCATGCGCGGCATTTCAATGTCGAGCACCACCACATCGGGCCACTGCACGTTCATTTTGGCAATCGCCAAAATCGGGTCGGCTGCGGCGGCAATCACCTCAATGTCGGGGTCGGCGTTGAGCAGGTTGGTGACCACCTGGCGCACCACGGCTGAATCGTCCACCACCAAAACTTTGATGCGGCTCATGACTTTTCTTCCATGTTGGGTTGGGCTTGCAGCTCTTGCGGCGTGGGTTTGACCTGGCGCGCCCAGACATCGCCGCGGCTCACGTCAAAAATGATTTGCCGGTGGCCAATGCCAAACAGGCTCTCGGTCACCACCGCAATGCCTTGGGCTTGCAGCATGGCGCGTGCCGCCACCCCGTTGCGCTGCCCGACCTTGATGCCACTGGCATGGCCCATGCCCGGAAACATGTTGCCGCCACCAAAAATCTTGGCCTGGCATTCGTTGGGCTCGACACCGCGCGCGCGCAGGTCGGCCATCATCATGGCCAGCGCCTCATCACCATAGCGGCCGTCCATGTCCTCATGCTTGACCTTTTTGCCACGCGTGGGCAGCAAAAAATGCGACATGCCGCCGATGGAGGTCTCCGGGTGCCACAAAGTGATGGACACACAAGACCCCAGAATGGTGCGAATCTGAAACCCCGCGTCGGCCACAAACAGCTCACCGGGTTGCAAAAAAATATCAATCAAATTGTCAATTTGCGGCATGTCAAACAGGCTTTTGGTAAATCGACGGCGCCACCATGCGCACCGCAGTAGAAATATCGTTCAGACTCTCGGAGTGGCCCACACAAAAGTAGCCGCCGGGCTTGAGGGTAGAGATCACCCGCGCCACCACCTCTCGCTTGGTGTCGTTGTTGAAGTAGATCATCACATTGCGCAAAAACACCATGTCAAACTTGCCCAGCTCGGGCAGCGCGGTGTTCAGGTTCACCTGCCTGAATGACACATGGCTGCGCAGGCTGCGGTCCACCAACAAAAACCCCTCGTATTCGCCACTGCCCTTGCGGCAAAAGCGCTTTAAGTAGTCGGGCGGAATGTGGCGGCCACGCTCCATCGAATACAGCGCGCGCTGCGCACCGGCAATCACCTTGGTGCTGATGTCGGTGCCCAAAATTTCCCACGGCGTGGTTTGCATGCAATCCATCAGCACCATGGCCATGGTGTAGGCCTCCTCGCCGCTGCTGCTGGCTGCACTCCAGACGCGGTAGGGTGTGGGGCGGCTGCGCGCGGCCAGCACCTGGGTGCGCATGAATTCAAAGTGTTTGATTTCCCTGAAAAAATAAGTCTCGTTGGTGGTCAGCAAGTCCACCGCCATCTGCACCTCGTCGGGGTGTTGCCCCGAGCTGAGCAACTTGAAATAGTCACCAAAATTATTCAACCCATGGGCAGCCAGCCGCTTGGTCAGGCGCCCAGTGACCAGCGCCTTTTTGGCGTCGGCCATCGAGATGCCCGCAGCTTCAAAAATGAAGCGCTGAAACTTGGCAAACTCGGCATCAGAAATGGGAACGGGTAACAAGTTCAATCCTTGTGGGTGGTTGATTGAGCCAGCGCTTCAAAATGGGCCAGCGGCACCGGCTTGCTGAACAAATAGCCTTGGAAATAATGACAACCCAAGGCCAGCAGTCGGTCTCGCTGCGCCGGGGTTTCCACCCCTTCGGCAATCACTGCCAACCCCATGGCGTGCGCCAAAACCACAATGGTCTGGGCAATGGCAGCATCGTCCGGGTCGATCAAAATATCGCGCACAAAACCCTGGTCAATCTTGAGTTGGTCCAGCGGCAAGCGCTTCAAGTAAGCCAGCGACGAATAGCCCGTTCCAAAATCATCCAGCGAAAACCGCACACCCATGGCTTTAAGCGCGCGCATCTTGTCGATGGTGTCCTCTACATTGGCAACCAGCAGGCTCTCGGTCAGCTCTAATTTAAGCCGCTGTGGGTTGGCACCGGTGAGCGTCAGCACCGCTTGCACCAGCGCCACAAAGTCAGGCCGCTGAAACTGCTTGGCGCTCACATTCACCGCCAGCGTCAGACCCGCCAGCGCAGGCACCTGCGCCCACTGCCTCAACTGCCGACACGCGGTCTCCAGCACCCACTGCCCTAGCGGCACGATCAGGCCGTTGGCCTCGGCCGCTGGAATAAATTCTGCCGGCGACACCAGGCCACGCCGGGGGTGCTGCCAACGCACCAACACCTCTGCGCCTAGCAGTTCACCGGTATCAGACACCTGCGCCTGGTGATACAGCACAAATTCGACGCGCGCCAAGGCCTCGCGCAAATCTGCATCCAGCGCCAGTTGCTGGGTGACGGCCTGGCGCATCTCGGCGGTAAAAAAGCGTACCGTATTCAAGCCTGCTTTTTTGGCCAGATGGTTGGCGGTATCGGCGGCGCGTAACAAGGCATCTACATCTGCACCGTCTTGCGGGTACATGGCCACCCCCACGGACACCGTCATGGCAATAGCTTGCCCCTCCATGCGCAGTGGTGTGGCCACACCCTGAATCAGCTTGTCAACCGCTGCTTGCGCCTGCAACGCGTCAACACCCGCCAACAGAAACAAAAACTCATCGCCACCGGGGCGCGCCACGATGTCATCCCGGTTGAGCAAACTGGCAAAACGCTCGGTCAATCTCACCAGCACTTGGTCACCGGCCTGGTGCCCCAGGCTGTCGTTGATATGGCCAAAGTGGTCCAAATCCAGGCAAACCAGCGCCGCAGACGCCACATTTTTATGCGCCTGCGCCAAGGCCATCGTCGCCCGCTCGGTAAACAGACTGCGGTTGGGCAAGCCGGTCAACCCGTCAAAGAAATTGAGCTGGCGAATGCGCGACTCGGTCTCCTGGCGTTTGGACACATCGCGCACAAAGGCCGAGAACACGCCGCCCTCAACCCCATTAAACGTGGCGCTGATTTCCACCGGTATCAGGTTGCCGTCTTTACGCCGATGCAGCGTCTCCAGCAAACCCACTTTGCCTGCCATCACAGCCTGCAGGTACGCCAGCATCTGGGCTTGGGACTCATCGACCTTCAGGTCGGCCACCTGCATCTGCAGCAACTCGTCGCGGCTGTAGCCGGTCATGGCCACATACGCGTCATTCACCTCAAGCAGGCGGCCTTGAGCGTTAGCCAGCCAAAAGCCATCTTGCGAACTGGCCAACACCGAGCGGTATTTGGCTTCGCTCTCGCGCAGTAGCAAGGTGCTTTCACGCACCTGCAACTCATGCACGCACAAGCTTTGCATCACCCGGTTAAACCCTTGTGCCAAAGCTGTCAGCTCATCATGCCCCCGCTCATCAACACGCACTTGCAGATCGCCTTGCTGCAGGCGTTGGGTTGCCGCCTCCAGCACGGCCAGGCGACGGGTGACCAAGCGCTGCATCAGCAAACCGATCATCAACAACAGCACACCATAGCCCATCGACCGGAGCGCAACGCCCTCAAGCCAGGTTTGGGTGGCACTGGCACGCAACTCGTCCGTTGGCACGCGGATGCTCAGCACTCCGCGCAAATCGCCCACTTTGTAGCCATAGGCCTGGTCGTAGGCCTCCCTGATGGCTGCAGGTGCAGCGTTACGCTCGCCGTGGCATTTCAGGCAATAGGGCTCGATCCAGATGGGTGCAGCAAAGTGAAAAAAGCTTTTATCTTGTGCATCCAGAATGTCCTGGCTACGGTCAGTGGCGGTGGGATTGGCGCGAAACCAGGCTATGTCTTGCAATTCAATGGCATCAGCCTGGTTGGCTGGGTTGCGTGGTCGGTCTGACACATTGTTGAAACGCAAGCCGGTATTCAGCCAGTTCGGAAAATCCTGTGATATTTTGCCCAGCGCATGCGCCGGCAGAAAGCCAAGGGTGTGCGAATCAAGCGCTACGCCGCTGTCCAAAAACTGCTGGTGATAGACCCGCCGTGTGGCCATCAGCAAGCCCTGCACAATGCGCGCATCCTCGCTGGCGTGGTCGTGCACACTTTTCTGCAGGTCACGGTAGCCCACGGTCAAGTCAATGCTCATCACCACCGCCACCACCACGGCGCAACCAAGCCAGATTTTGTTTTGGAGCTTCATGATGTGGCGTGCCGTGACCAGATTACAGGTGACATGGCGACGGCTCCACATCCTGACCCGCTTCAAGCTTGGCCATCCAGGCGTCGGCCTCCTCTAGTGTCAAATGCAAGCCATTGGCTTGGTAAGCCTCCCAGGCGGTCAGCGCAACCAGGCGGGCGCAGGTCTGCAGGTCTGGTTTGACTGGGATGGGGTTGGCAACACGGGCAAGCATGGTGGATTTTCCAAAAGTCAGCAACAGGTATTACAAAACATGACCTTAACTGGTGAGCTTGAAAAACCTCATGGTTTGCTGCAGTTGCTCGGCGCGGGCGCTCATGTCTTCTGAGGTGGCAGCAAGTTGCTCGGAGGCGGCGGCGTTTTGCTGGGTGATCTGGCTAAGCTGGCCAATGGCCGCGTTGATTTGACCCACCCCGCTGCTTTGTTCGGTGGAGGCTGCGGTGATCTCTTGCACCAAATCGCTGGTTCGGCTGATGTTGGGCACGATCTCGGCTAGCAGACGGCCCGCTTTTTCAGCCAGCGCGACGCTGTTGCTGGCGACCTCTTCAATTTCTTGCGCTGCCAACTGGCTGCGCTCGGCGAGCTTGCGCACCTCGGCTGCCACCACGGCAAAGCCCTTGCCGTGCTCGCCAGCACGCGCGGCTTCAATTGCGGCATTCAAAGCCAGCAGGTTGGTTTGGGCTGCGATGTCATCGATCACGCCAATTTTTTTGGCAATTTGCTTCATGGCCTCAACGGTTGCGGCCACCGACGCACCGCCATCCACCGCATCTTTGGCCGCTTTACTGGCCATGGTGTCGGTGACCTTGGCGTTGTCGGTATTTTGTGCGATGCTGCTGGTCATCTGCTCCATCGACGCACTGGTTTCTTCCACCCCAGCCGCCTGCTCGCTGGCGGCTTGGCTCAAAGACTGCGCCGTGGCACTGATTTCTTCAGAGGCACTGGCCAGCGCCTGCGCACCGCTGTTGACATCGCCCACCACCTGGCTGAGCTTGCCCACCATGGTTTTCATGGCAAACAACAGGCTCGACTGGTCTTTGGCCTTGAGCGCAATGCGCAGCCCCAGGTTGCCAGCGGCCACCTGTTTCGCAATGGCGGTGGCATAAGCGGGCTCACCGCCCAACTGGCGCAGCAGGTTGCGAATGATCCATAGCGACAGTGCCACGGTGACAGTCACGCACAGCAACGTCGCAACCAGGTAGGTCAAAAATCGTTGATACGCGACGGCTGTGGTGTCGTGCGCCACTTGCACGATGTCACCCGAGAGCCGTTTTTCGATCTCATAAACGGCATCAATGCGCCCGGTGGCCTCGCTAAACCAAAGCTCGCTGGCTACGCCAAACCCGCCAGAGAGATTTTTGTCTTGAACCGCCTGGCGAATGCGCTGCACTTCTTTGCTGGAGGCCTGGTTGGCTATGGCTTCAAAGGCGGCTTTTTCGACGTCGGTGGCATAGGTCAGAAAGACTTCAAAATTGGTGTCTTGCTTGAACACGCGCTCCAGCCAGCTTTGGTACTGCCCAATGTGGATGGCATCCGCCACCAGAATGCCGGTTAAAAACGCCCGCTCCTGCCCGGCCCACTCCTTGCCCTTGATCAGTGAGAAAAACGCCGTCATCTTGCGCGCCACCGAAGGGTCTACGTCCTGAACACTGATGCGCCCGAGCGACTTGAGCAAAATGCTGATGGTCTCGGTGTAGTAGGCAGCAGTTTGCGGGCCGCTTTTTTTCAGGGCGGTGATGTCTGCGCGTGCGCTTCCCAAATCATCCAGCCGTTGCAAGGCGGTTGAAGTCAGGTCGGGCGCAACTGTGGCTGACGTTTTCAGCACCTGCAAGCTGACATCGGTGACGTCGCGGCGCTGGGCCACCAAGTCGCCAAACTTTTTGCCGACCGAGGTGCTGAATCCGGTGCTGCTGCCACGCTCAATTTGCAGGTTGTGAATCACTGCGCTCAAGGCCACAGCCAACGGCATGAGCTGCTCTGTATGCTGGGCAGCACGGTATTTTTGCCACTCCTGGTTGGAGCCCAGGCCGGCGGTGATCATCAGTGCCAGCAAGGGCACCATGACCAGCACCATCAGTTTGCTGACGATCGACGCAAAGATGTTCATGTTGTCTCCTGCTTGTTTTTTTGCGGGTAGGGCGCGCCAGTTGTCGGGCTGTCTGGCCACTCACCCAACCGAATCCTGAGCCTGTGCCGCCAACTGCCCCAACTGGCCAATTTCTTCCATCGACAGCACACGGGCCACGTTGAGCAGTATCACAAATTTGCCGTTCACCTTGGCAATGCCTTCAATGAACTCGCTGCGAATCTTGGCGCCAAAGCTGGGTGCGGGTTCGATCTCGGCGGTGGGGATTTCGAGCACGGCTTGCACCGAGTCCACCACAATGCCCATGTTTTGGTGCTCGCCCTCTACGGCGGTGGGCACTTCCACAATCACGATGCAGGTGCTTTTGATGACGGGTGTGCTGGGTTTGCCAAAGCGGTTGGACAAGTCCAGCACCGGCACCACCGCACCGCGCAGGTTGATGACGCCACGGATGCACGCGGGCATCATCGGCACTTCGGTCAGGTTGGCGTACCAGATGATCTCTTTGATGCACAGAATGCTGAGTGAAAACATTTCGCCACCGAGCATAAAGGTTAAGTACTGTTTTTCCTCTGTAGCCCTTGCTACGCTTGCGCTAGCAGCTATGCTTTTTGAGTC
>Ga0210029_1001399_pt1 | contig 14278 bp, 21 predicted proteins | sample CryGeymeta201521_FD_183985 | JGI IMG/M metagenome (GOLD analysis project Ga0210029, IMG submission 183985) | Groundwater microbial communities from Crystal Geyser aquifers in Utah, USA - Crystal Geyser metaG 2015-21 (SPAdes) (version 2) | ecosystem: Environmental > Aquatic > Deep subsurface >... | reverse complement strand
CCGCACGCAGATCGTGGAGCACGGCGCGGAGATTGCCCGAACTCACATACCAGACATCGTCTTGGCGACGATGCCAATGGAATGCCTTGATGACACCGGGGTAGGTCTTCGTCGCCGACAACTGCCCGAAGCGGGAGAGCAGGTTGTCGTCGTCCCGCAGGATCTCGCGGAACCAGCCGCGGTCGTCACAGTGGGTGATGAGTTCCCTGACACGAATGCCGCTGATCATGCCCGGTCCCCTCTGAGTTCCGCTGAGTGACGGTGGTTGCTCTGAAGCCCCGCGCCGGTCGCTGGCGGTGCGTCCATTGGCAGCAACCACTCCCGGTTCCGCCGGAACTCCTCCACCGCCTGCGCATAGTCCTCATGCCGCCCGATGTTCATCCAGCAGCCGCCGCAGGGAAGGCGGAGCCTCAAGCAGAGGCAGGCGCCTGTTCTCGCCTGGAACGCTCAGGCTTCTCGGCGAACGCGCGGAGGTTCCCGAAGTCTCACACCGGTCTCTCGGAGGTCGGGCAGCAGCTCGCTTGCGTCCAGCGCCGCAACACGGACGTTGCCGCAGAGGGGGCATTGGCGGACGGCCGTCTTCAGGGCGCGCTCGTGCAGACTCAACAGACCTTGGGTCATGGACCGTACGCCTTGCACCATAGACCGTGGACCAGGGACAAGAGACCACGGACCACGGAACTACTGACCATGGACCTGGGACCTGGGATAAGAAACCACGGACTATGGACCACTGACTACAGACCTTGGACCAGGGACCACGAGACTGCGGGGCCAGGGACCTCACGGTCTAGAGGCTCAACGGTAGAGCTGAGGCCGCTGAGCAAGCGTTGTGGTCAGAGCTCGTGAGTTCACCTCGCCGGTGCGTGATTGGCGGGCGCCGACTGCCGCTGCTTACGCCCGGACGGGGTGAGCAGGAAGTCAAGCACTTCAGCTTGCATCCGCTCGATCTCGAGGCGGTAGCCGCTGCTCATGGACACGAACTCCTCGGGCCGCGCCGTTTTTCGCATACCGGCCAGCCATTGCTGGAACTTGGCAATCCGCTCCTGGGTGGTCTGCAGCTCTGTGTCGTTCGCGATCATTCGATCACCTCCACAATGCCTCGTCGCGACCCGCCCCGTTTAGTCTGCCAGCAGGCAACGAATTCGTCCAGGCTCTCGCTGATCAGGACAGACGGGCGCGTCCAGAAGATGCTGGCGCCGAACCGGGCCTGCGCAGTCGCGTGGTCGAACAAACCCACCAACTCGGGCGGGCAGGACTCCAGTCGGAAGTCGTCGGTCATGACCAGCACGACATCCACGTCATTCGGCTCGGGCTTGCTCGTAACGAAGCTCCCGAATACCACCAACCGGTGTAGGTGCCCGGTTCGGCGCGCCAAGTCGTACACGTGCCTCAGACGCCCGGCACAGAGGCGACGTTGCCGCGTTCCGCCGCCGAAGCGTGCCAGCGTTTCCTCCAGCGTCGCACGGCGAACGCCCGTTGGCAAGTCGCCGTTACGTTTGAGGTCAGGAAGCGGCATGCGGAGTCGAACATGTCACGGGACTAGGAGACAACTGACCACTGAATGGCATGAGCAACAAACCGATTGCCCTCTCGCCAGATTTGGACAGTGTAGTCGAGGCTCACCTTTCGACACTCCTCTCCGTCGCCGCCGGACGCGCAGACAGCTTCAGCTCAACGGTAGCGTTCGCCCAGTGGCTTCGTCCAAGCCGATGCAGGGACGCAGCCCGAGATCTTGCCGCGCTCGGTCCACGGCCGGCACATCGCGACTGGGCGCCGAGCCGGGAGCAGGGTGCTGAGCGACCATCACGGGCGGATTGCCATCCGCTGCTGCCCGCCTCGCTGCCGCGAGCGCTTCTTCGGCGGATTGCCGGTCAAACAGGTCCCACGGTAGCGTGTAGTGGGACTCATCTCCATAGTCACTAACACTACTGCAAGACTTCGCTCGGGGCAGGTCTCTGACCGCCCCGGAACGCCTGACCGGAGGTCTCGCTCGGGGCAGGTCTCTGACCGCCCCGGAACGCTTGACCGGAGGTCTCAAGACGGCGCTGGAGACCTATCGGTCGGCAGTGCGGCGGGGTGGCCCAGCGGGCACCCCAGACCCTCGCCGAGCGGGCTCCCTGGCCTGCTCCGCTTCAGCGAGGAAGCCCTCACTGAGAGCCAACCGATACGCGACCTCGTCACGCGCGTTCACGGTATCCCTCCCAGGTCAATTCCCAGTCGCGTTCGGGCACGCCGGGGAGAAGCCACCGCCAGCCACCTCCGAGCGCCGGACGCCGCAGCCCCGCCTGACGTAGCGCCGTGAGCGCCTTCTCGCGAAGGGGTTCGAAGTAGTCGCCGCCCCACAGGCAGAGACCATCGGCGCAGACGTCAAGCAGCAGTGGCGTCAAGTTGGCGGCGACTTCGTCCGGGGTCTTCGCAATGAAGCTGACCGCGCCCGGCAGGAGGTCCAACACCGGCTGCAAGGTCAGGCGGACAGCGCGCTGGCGGGCAAGCGGTTGGCGGGGCAGATCCTCCGCCACCACGAGCAGGTCGTGGTCGCTACTAACAGTGGCCTCGCCTCTCGCCTGAGAGCCGAACAGGACCACCGTCTTCAGTCGCTCGCCGAACGTCTCGCGGAGCGACGCGACGATTGGGCCATAGAGTACCTGTAACTGCTCAGGCACAACCGTTTGACAGGATGCACAGGATGAGGCGGACCGGTCAATGACCTTGCCGCAGTTCGGCATGGACCTTACAGGCACGACGGTTCCCATGAGTCGGCTTGGTGAAGGCGGATGAACGGCGTCCGTTCGCCGCGCCAAAGCCGACAGCGCAACCGCCACGGCGTCCGTGCGCCGTTTCATCCTGTCAATCCTGTACATCCTGTCCGAGTACGTGAGTAGTGACCCGCGTGGAAGGAGACCGTTCTCACTGGAAGACGCTCTGGTCGGGCGTCACGAGATTGCGTCCCTCCTCGACATCGGCAACCGCTCTCAAGAGGTGGTCACGGTTGGCGGGGGAGGCGAGCAGATACGCCGTCTCGTCTGCGGAGGAGACAGTGATTTCGAGAGGCTCGTCTCGAAAGGCGGCTCGAACGCTCTGCAGAAACCGGTCATCCAACTCGTCAGCACGGACGCGATAAACAGTGAACAAGGCTCATCACCTCACGGACGCAGGCAATCGGGGTCGCAACACGGCGCGAGTCGAACAAGCGTTGCACAATCGCTCACTCTGTGTCTACGTCCCTGCGCTTCGCCCTTCCGGCAGCAGCCGCGCCCGGTTCCGCCGGAACTCCTCCACCGCCTGCGCGTAGTCCTCATGCCGCCCGATGTCCATCCAGTAGCCGCCGTAGGGGAATCCGCGGACCACTTCGCCGGCGGCGATCAAGCGCAGGATCAGATCGGGGAAGTCCAGCCGTTCGCCGTCGCCGATGAACTCCAGGACCCGCGGCTCGAAGAGGTAAATGCCCATGCTCGCCCGATATTGGTGCGAGGGCTTCTCCAAGTAGCCGGTGACGCGGTGGCATTCATCGGTCTCGATCACCCCCAGGTCGATCTTCACCTCGCGCTCGTGCATGGCGATAGTGGCCACGGCGTCGCTTGCGCGGTGTGAAGCGATCAGCTCTGTGTAGCTCAAGTCGGTCAGCACGTCGCCGTTCATCAACAGGAACGTGCCGGTCAAGGCAGGAATGAGCTTGAGTGGTCCGGCAGTGCCCAACGGCTGCTCTTCGCGCGAGTACTCGATCTCCACGCCATACTTGCTCCCGTCGCCGAAGTAGGCCATTAGCAGCTCGGCTAAGTGCCCGACGGCGAAGGTCAGCCGGCGGATGCCGTGGTGACGGAGTTGGCGGACCACCACTTCCAGGATAGGCACGTCGTCGATGGGCATCAAGGGTTTGGGGAAGACCGTAGTATAGGGCGCCAGCCGCGTGCCCTTGCCGCCGGCAAGGATGACCGCTCTCATGTCCATGTCCTTTGTCATCCGCAAGTGTGGAGCGTGTCCGCGGCCAAGTCGTCAGCGAACATGCTCTCGATGCGTTCAACGACGAACTGCGCGTCGGCAGCGGCGCGAATAAGCTTGCAGCCTTCGGATTGGAGATTCACAGCCACACTGCAGCGCCCGAATTCCGGTTAGGTTGGAGTTCCCAATACCAGCCGCGCTCGGTATGGATTCGCCGCGAACCGAGGTGCCGAAGCCGCTCCCCGGTTCGATCCAGCCGTTCGCGGAGGAACCCTTCCTCGTCAATGAGGAGCTTGGCTTCAGCAACCATGTCGAGGTACAGCAACCGCGATTGCAGGGCTTCCCGCCGAGTGAGGACGACGAAGCTGGGCTCGCCCAAGAGGCCCCGTTCCCGGGCGCCTGCGGCTGCTGCCGTGCGGCGTAGCCGACGAACTACCGAGACGAAGGGGCGGAGCCGCTCGTAGTACACTTCGGCGGCGTCGCGCAGAACGACGAGTAAGTCCAGGTCACTCTCCGTCGAAGCGTCGCCGCGGGCAACCGACCCGTAGAGCGCCAATGAGACGAGGTTGTCGCCGAGTTCCTCCCGCAGCAGCCGCACCGATTGGCCCAGGTACTCGGCGTAGTCGGCCTGACCGACTGCCTCTCGATTGTCCCGGTCAACCACTGCACTCATGGGCAAATTCCGGCTCGCTACCCTCTGCGTCTTTGGTCCTTGGTGCTCTTGCGTTAGGCTGTTCAACGCTGGTACTCCCCAGGCCGGTACAGGTCCCGGTGCGCCTCGATCCACCGTACAGTTCTGCGCACCCCTTCGTCCAGGCCGACCTGAGGCTCCCATGCCAGCAACCGCTTCGCCTTCGAGTTGTCCGCGATCAGTCGTTCGACTTCGCTCTTTGCAGGACGCTGGCGCTGGTCGTCCGAGACGATCTCGATCTCGCGCTCCATCAGCGCCGCGATCTTCGTGGCCAGGTCGCCGATGCTAATCTCCTGCCCCGTGCCGAGGTTTATCTCCTCGCCGTCGACGCCCTGGGCCTGCGCAGCCAGCACAAAGGCCCATGCGGTGTCCTCGACGAACGTGAGGTCTCGCGTCGGATGCAGGGCGCCCAACCGGACCTGGGGACCCTTCAGCAACTGGGAGATGATCGTTGGGATGACTGCCCGAGCCGACTGACGTGGCCCGAACGTGTTGAATGGACGAATCGTCACCGTGGGAATGCCGAACGACCGATGGTAGCTCTCCACGATCTTGTCTGCCGCGATCTTGCTGGCGGAGTAGGGTGATTGTCCCTGCAGCGGGTGCTTCTCATCGATGGGCGCATACAGGGCTGTGCCGTAGACTTCGCTGGTGGAAGTGTGGACCACCCGCCGGACGCCGAGTCTTCGAGCGGCAGAGAGCACGTTGGTGGTGCCGATCACGTTGGTCTCGATCGTGGCGCGTGGCGCCTCGTAGGAGTACGGGATCGCAATCAGGGCGCCCAGGTGCAGGATGGCGTCAACGCCCTCGGCAGCTTTGGCGACACTCTCCTCATCGCGGAGATCGCCGAAAACGACCTCGACCGATTCCCGGATCTCAGCATCCAAGTCGTCCAGGAACCCACTCGACCCGCGCGAGTTGTAGCGCACCAGCGCACGGACTTGGTGGCCGTCTCGCACCGTGGCCTCGACGACGTGGCTGCCGATGAAGCCACCGGCACCGGTGACCAGCACGCTCATACCTGAGAAACCTCCCTCTTGGTGGTGCTATCCTCCGCAGGAATTTGGCCGATCGCGCTCAGGAACTGGTCGACGACGCGAGACACAGAGAACAACTCACGCAGCTCCGCACGATCAGCGGCGCCGGGCGCTCCCCGCTGGTGGTCCTGGGCGAAGCTCACGATCGCCTCCGCCAACTGCTGAGGGGACTGGGGCGGCACAACGACGCCACCACCGTACTTGCGTATGAGGTCGCCCATGTCCCCCACGTCAGTGACAATGAGTGGCTTGCCGGCCTGCACGGCTTCGCCGAAGACGAGGGGGATGCTCTCGCTTCGCGAGGGTATCACCACGGCGTCACATGCCACCATGTACCCGGTGAGCTCCTCGGTCGGCAGGCTCCCATGGAGCAGCACTGCCTCCTGAAGCCCATCAGCGGCTATCTGCGTCCGGAGCTCACCTTCCAGGGAGCCGCCGCCCACCACATGCAATCGCACCCCCGGTGCCCGTGCCCGAACCGCACGCATTGCCTCCACCAGCACATCGATGCCCTTGACGCGCTCCCATCGCCCGATGAACAGCAGGTTGACGGCTTCGCGGTCCAGAGCGACAGGCGCAGCAGTCGCCAGAGAGAGCGGCCGAACGGTCGGCAGGAAATCGCAGCTCCTACCCGAGATCGTCTCAGCCTTCCGTGCCAGCTCGATGCCATCCGCGAAACAGCACGTCGCATCGCGAAGGATGGTGCGGATGATCCGCCCTGTGACCGGTCGGTGCCCCCACTGGTTGAGATCGGAACCAAGGCACCACACCGAGTAGGGAACTCCGAGGGCGCGCATGGCGCCACGGGCCCAGTAGCCGCTGGGGACGGCCCAAAGGGCGAGGCAGTGGTCGATCGCCTCGTCCTGAACGAGGTCGCAGAGCGAGCGTGTGCCCTCTCTCAGCAGGCTCAGGATCGCCCTCAGATCGCCAACTCGGAACGGGCTGTAGGCGACGATGGGTCGGCCGTCGCCAAGCCACGGGAATCGCATCACGCCATTCCCCGGACCTGAATTCCCCTTCGCTCGACCTCTGGCGGGCGTCAGAACACTGACCCTATGCCCGTGCTGGCGCAACTCTTCGACCAACGGAGGAACAAAGGTACCCGCATGAGCATCCTAGCCGGGAACGGCGTACGAACTCGTCAGGATGCAGAGATTCATGCGGCGAGGTCTTCTGGTTCGGTTTGCTTCACAACTTCAGATCTCTTGTTGGGATCTATATCCAACCACATGTTGCTTCCAGCAACAAAGAAGAACAGCGACTGAAGGCCGGTGATCATGGAGAAGAACAGGCGAGCGCGCTGATCGACGGGATATGTCCGACTGTTCCCCACTTCCAGAACACCCGGATGCCCAGCGGCAGCGGGACTGACGCCATCAGCAATCCGAAGGCCAAGCCGTAGAAGAAGATCAACGGGTGGAGGTCCCGGATGAGGTACTTCTCCTTCATGCGAGTCGGGTGGAGCCTCCGGCTGCCTCGCTGCGTTCAGTCGCAGGATCACCGTTCGCCACCTGTGGCGGGATTCCGGTCCCCAGGATGGCTTCCGCCCAACGGACTACAGCCCCGGCCTGGCACAGGGCTTCGTCGTGGTCCTCAGGAGGGAGGCGCTCAGGCACGATGGACCGTCTTCCCGTCTCGCAACGCAAGCGGTATCACCGTGCAAGGAACATCGCCACAGCGCTCGAGGTCCTCGGGCGTTGTCACGACGACATCCATTGCCTGTCCGACGCCCATCAGATTTCGATAGATCGCTTGGGCTGTCTTCCGCCTGTGCGCGCCCCGCTTCACTACCAACAGGTCCAAGTCGCTGCTTCGGGTCGCTTCACCCCTCCCGCGAGATCCGAACAGAACCATCCGCTCCGGGGGGCTGCTTCCACAATCCGCTCAGCGACGCGCGCCAAGACCTCGTCATCCCCGGATCCTGCGTGCCCGGGTGCGCCCCCGAAAACGCTCTGCATCCAAGCCGTCATCGCTCACTTCAATGCCCTGTTGTGTTCCATATCGAACCACATGGCGAAGAAGAGAGACTGGAGACCGGCAATGATCGCGAAGAAGCATGCCAAGGCATTGATCGAGGGGATCGTGCCGCGCGCGCCCCACGCCCAGAGCATGCGGACCGTAAGGGGCACAGCGGCAACCAGAAGCGTCAACGCCAGCCCGTAGAAGAATACCAGCGGGTGGAAGTCCCGGATGACGTACTTCTCCTTCATCCGCCACAGAAAGAGCTTGAACAGTAGCCACGAAAGGCTTGGGACTACCTTCCACAGCTTCATGCCCGACTTCTCGCCGATGCCGTAGATGGGACGGACTGGTACGTCTCTGACGCGCAGGTCGTACACGTTCAACCGCACCAGGATGTCGTTGCGCACGCCGTAGCGCGGGTAGATCTGATCCCAGTTGATCAGTTTCAGCGCCGGCAGCGAGATTGCCGCGTAGCCCGTCTGTGAGTCGGCGACGTGCCAGTAGCCTGAGGCGATCTTGGTGAGCATGGACAGGGCCGAGTTGCCGAGGTAGCGGACCTTGGGGATCAGCTTCCAGGCCTCGCCGGTGAAGAGGCGGTTGCCCTTCAGGAATGCCTTCTCCAGGACTTTCCAGTCTGCCGCGGTGATTTGTGGCATTCTCAGACGGCGGGCATCGTCACAGCCGATCGCTCCATCGCCACCCAAGAAGGACCGACCCAATTCCCTTGACTTGCTTGATAGCCTGTTTCTTCGAGCACCGGTCCAGGGTACCCATGTCTGCGGCAGTCACCAGGAAAACCTGAACCGCTTCGGCTGCTGTTTTCCGGGCTGCATCGGGTGTCATTCCCGGGCTCATCACATCCAGGGGCATGGGATGAGCAACGACCTGCTTGCCCTCTCTCCAGGTTTGGGCAGTGCAGGCGAGACTCACCTCTCGTCGCTCCTCTCCGTTGCCGCCGACCGCGCGGTCGGCGGCGATTCCCGCGCAGCGTTCGCCTCGGCCGTTGTGCTGGCCTGCTGCTCCTGCCATCGGCGAACCGCGTCGGTCGCGTCCCGGGCGGTTGCCAGGGATCGTCTCGCCGCTGCGATGGCGTCCTCTGCCGACGCCTGATCGAAGAGGTCCCAGGGCAGCGCGTACTGGGTTTCGTCTCCGTAATCAGTCATGAAGTGCTCCTGCGGTCCCAGGGCCAACAGATCGGCCAGCATCGAGGTCAGGACCTCGCGGACGGCTGTGGGCACGCTTCCGCGACGAAGCACGCCAGCCAGTTCGCGGGCAGGATCGTGGGTCCTCGGTGTCACCCCGAACACCGCCAGAACAGCTTTCCCGGCGTTCTCCACCGATAGCTGCGAGTTGTCGACACAGGAACGCCAGCGCCTCAGCGTCACATCCTGCTCGGCTTCGGTGAGGAAGCCTTCGCTGAGAGCCAACCGGTAAGTGACCTCGTCACGCGCGTTCACGGTATCCCTCCCAGGTCAACTCCCAGTTGCCGCGTGGCATATCCGGGAGACGCCAGCGCCACCTGGCGCCAAGGGCAGGGCGGTGCATACCGGATTGACGCAGAGCTGCCAGGGCCGCTCGGCGAAGGGGTTCGAAGTAGTCGGCCCCCAACAGACAGATGCCATCGGCACAGACGTCAACGAGTAGAGGCGTCAGATTCGCAGCCACTTCCGCCGGCGTCTTGGCGGTAAAGTTGATGGCGCCGGGAAGCCTGTGCAGCACCGGGAGCAGGGTCATGCGGATGGTGCGCTGGCGGGCGAGGGGCTGCGTCGGCAGGTCCTCAGCTACTACAAGCAGGTCGTGGTCACTCGTCCCGGTGGCGTCGCCTCTGGCCTGGGAGCCAAACAGGACAACCGCCTTGAGTCTGCTGCCGAAAGTCTCCTCGAGGGAGTCAAGAACCGGCCGATAGAGAGCAGCTCGAGGCGTTACGAGGGGTCGCTCGGCAGCGCCCTCACTGGCTGGTTGAGAAGTCAACTCGAGCGAGCTCACGGGGGTGACCTCTTCGCTGGAGGCAAGCTTCGCCTGACCGCGGCGTACATTCCAACGTGCTGGCTCAACCCGAGGTCTTGCCGCGCTCGCTGCACACCAAGCACCGCGGGGCTTGGACCGTGGAGGGGGCGGCGTCGGTGAGGGCTTCGCGGAGGCTGGCGTGGCTGAAGCCGCTTTGGCCGTAGCGATAGAGCTTCCCTAAGTTCTCGACTTTGATGACGACGTCGGATATGGTTAGTCAGAGGTCAGAGGGCTCGGAGCTCAGGAGAGCAGCAATGCTCGCTTCACAGCTTGTCGCACCTGCGCCAAAAGGTCTGGCGCCAGCTTCCCGAGCTTGCGCTGGAAGACTGACTGATGAACAACGGCAATCTTCTCCGCCTTGAGCACCGAGGTCTTCATCAGCCCGGTCCGCTGGAACGAGGGGGCGTTGGCATCCATGAGGAGCCACGTCTTGCGCAGTGTTCCTGCCGGCACTCGCGAGAAGATGCCCACAACGACGGCGTCCTGGTCGTGAACCGCCAGCACGAGTGCCGGTCGCAGCTTCGCGGAGCGGAGGTCTGTGAACGGGAACCGCACCAGCCACACCTCACCGATCCTGGGGCTCGGCATCGTAGATGTCCTCGCCCGCTTCGTTCCACTCGCCAAAGGCCGTCTCTGCCAGTTGCATCATGCCGACGGTTTCTGCGCGTTCGCCGATCGCCTCCGCGAGTGTCAGAAACTCCGACGCTGGCAACTGAAAGACCAGCGACTTGACTGCGTCAACGCTCATGTCCACCGTTACCTGCGGCATTGTTCCCACCCCCATTGCGAGTCTGACACACCCCGTTGTTCGAGTGCCAGCACCTGTTTCTGCCCCTTGCTTGGGCACGGGCGCCGCAGCGCCGCCTCCGGCTCCAGGTGCCCGACCACTGCGAAGGCGAGGCGGACGTTGAAAGAGATGTTCTCGCGGCCGGTGAGTTCGGGGTGAACGCCGGCGCCGGGGACCGAGGACCGTGGAGGGGGCGGCGTCGGTGAGGGCTTCGCGGCTGAAGCCGCTCCCTCGAACTGGGGGGCGCCGTTGCACTGGTCAGATGATGTCTGCGAAATGCCGCTCGGTCTTGGCGAAGTAGAGCGCGCCGGTGACGAAGAGCAGTACGGCAATGGTCGCGGAAAGGCCGACGGCGTGCCAGTCCCACGGGCGGTTGAGCAGGGCGGAGCGGTAGCCTTCGATGAGACCCGCCATGGGGTTGAGCGACATGAGGAGCTTGTACCTCGCAGGAACCATGCTCAGGGGGTAGACCACTGGAGTGGCGTACATCCAGAGCTGGGCCACCAACGGCGTGACGTGCTGAATATCGCGGTACTTGACGTTGAGTGGGGCAAGCCACATGCCCACGCCCACAGCGGTCATGCCGGTGAGCAACAGGAGCACCGGAACAAACAAGATGTGCACCGTGGGGTAGATCCGGTAGCAGAGGGCCATGCCGACCAGGATCACAAGGGAGATGGCAAAGTCGACGCCGCGTGAGAGCGTTCCCGCCAGCGGCACGATCAGCCGCGGGAAGTAGACTTTGGTGATGAGGTTGGCGCTGCTGACCACGCTCCCCGTGGAACTGGTGAAGGCGCCGCTGAAGTACGTCCATGGCACCATGGCGCAGAAGTTGAAAACGGGATACGGGATGCCGTCTGACGGGATCTTGGCGAAGTTGCCGAAAACGATGGTGAACACCACCATGTTCATGAACGGCGGCAGCACCGCCCACAGAAACCCGAAGACGGTCTGCTTGTACTTGGACAGCACATCCCGCCAGACCAGGAAGTAGAGTAGTTCCCGGTACTCCCACAGCTCGCGAAGGTTGAGCCCGGCGAGGCCGCGCGGGGGGCGGATGTGGATGGTGAGTTCAGGCTGCGCGACCGCGGACATGGGAGGTCCAGAAAGGGGGGTGACAGGATGGAGAGCCGGGGTCCGTCTGCCCGTGGGAGGTTACGCCGTCTTGAGGCCGCGAGCCCAGGAGCGGTTGGCGAGGTACCAGTCGACAAGCCTCGCGGCACCCTCGGCGAATGCCGTCTGGGGTTGCCAATTCAGCAGAGCCCGTGCCTGGGTGATGTCCGCCCAGGTTGAGGGCACATCGGTGGACTGTGGCGGGCGGCGGTCGAGGGTGGCTGTCTTCCCGAGAAGCTGCTCGAACTGGGCGATGACCTCGGTTAGCACAATCGGGTGATCGGAACCAAGGTTCAGGACGTGGTGCCCGGTGAGTCCGAGTGCCGCAATGGTACCCCGGGCGATGTCGTCCACGTAGGTGAAGTCACGCGACTGCGTGCCGTCGCCATACACGAGGAGCGGCTGCCCTTCACTGAGCCACTGCACAAACCGGAATGGACTCATGTCGGGCCGACCAGCCGGACCGTACACAGTGAAGTACCGAAAGACCGTGATGTCCATCCCGTAGAGGTGGTGGTACGTGTAGCAGAGCGTTTCCGCGGCCTGCTTCGAGGCGGCGTAGGGCGAGATCGGGTGGCTGGTGTCTGCGTCCTCCTGGAAAGGAACGGCTGTGCTGGCTCCGTACACACTCGAGCTGGATGCTTGGAGGAACTTCGGCACCCCGTGCTGCCGGCACAATTCCAGCAAGTTCAGCGTCCCCATCACGTTCGTCTCGAAGTAAGTCCACGGGTCTTCGACGGACTGCCGGACACCGGCTCGAGCGGCCAAGTTGATGATGGCGTCAAATGCGTTCTCGCGAGCGAACAGCCGGGTCAGACGCTCGCGGTCGGTGATGTCAAGTCGTTCAAAGGAAAACCCGACGCGTCCGTCGAGCTGTCGCAGCCGCCAGTGCTTGAGTTGAACGTCGTAGGCGTCGTTCAGGTTGTCGATGCCCACCACCGTCTGCCCTTGGTCGAGCAGCATCTCGGTAACTTTCGCGCCGATGAAGCCGGCTGATCCGGTTACGAGGACAGGCATGAGAACCGATCGCGGAGCCCGGGCACCAACCGTGAAGGACGGACAGCGAACACTGCGACTGAACAACCCGCTGGAGGACGACTGCAAGGCACCTGGAAGACGGCCCAGTCAGCCTCGGTAATGACCTCTGGGTGCCGCTGTCCCTGAACCGCACGCCGTGCCACGTGGTGTTCGGCGAGTCCCCGTCGTTCGCCTGCCTCACTTCTTACTTCGCCCCCTGCTCATTGCTTCCCGATCTCATGCTCCCAGTGCAAACGCCTCACTGGGCAGCGTTACGGGTTCTCCGTTCATGACCAGCGACCGCTGGGCGGCTTGCAGGAGGCGGAGGACGCGCAGACCGCTGTCTCCGTCGGTGGGCGGGGCTTCGCGAGTGGCGATGGCGTCGAGGAATGCCTGGCATTCGCACTTGAGCGGCTCGTCGCTCGGGTACGGGACTTCCTCGCCTGCTCCCTTCACGGGAATCGGCTCTCCGTTGGTCACGTCGACGCGCTGGTCGTACAGCACCAGCTTCTTGGCGACGTCATCGAAGCTCGCCATCTTTTTCGAGCCAATTACCACCAAGCGTTGCTCTTTGAAGGGATGAAGCCACGAGACGTGGATGTGAGCGCGAACGCCGTTGTCGAAGAGCAGGTTGGTCACGGTGACATCGGCGATGTTGGGCTGCACGTAGTTCCCACCACAGGCGATGACCTGGAAGGGCATGCTGCCCATGAGGCGCAGGATGACGGCGATGTCGTGGGGGGCGAAGCTCCAGAGGATGTTCTCTTCGCGCCGGACTTTGCCGAGGCTGAGGCGGTGCGAGTAGACGTAGTGGACTTTGCCCAAGGCGCCGGTCTGCACCAACTCGAACAGCCGCACGACTCCGGGGTGGTATTCCAGTACGTGGCCTACCATTAGGATCCGCTGTCGCTCCCGGGCCAGGCGGACCAGTTCGGCGCCTTGCTCGTAGGTGAGCGCCAGCGGCTTCTCGACGAAGACGTCCTTCCCGGCTCTTAGGAACTGCCGGCCCAACTCGTAGTGGGTCTCGGCGGGGGTGGCGAGGACGACGGCGGGGACCTCGGCACGGAGCACGTCGGCATATTCTGCCGTCACGCGGGCGTCGGGTGCCAGTTGGCTTGCCAGAGCGCGGCCGGGCTCCGCCGGGTCGCAGACGAGGGTTAGGGCGCCGAGTTCGTTGAAGTTGCGGACCAAGTTCTTTCCCCAGTAGCCGCAACCGATTACGGCAACTTGGGGGGTGGCTGTGGGTTGGGTGTCAGGCGTCATGTGTCACGTGCCAGGTGGTGGGTGTCGGCGTTGCTGTTGGGCGGGACGGCGCTTTGGTCCGCTGATCGCGCAGATTGCGCAGATCAGGGCGGAGGAGGGTCTCTGGGTCGCGGTTCCAGACTTGCCTAGTCGGGGCCCTTCTCTGCGGCTTTGCCTCTTGGCGGCTTGGCGTTGAGTACCGCTGCTTGGACAGTGCGCTGCCCTGTCGGTCACATTGACGGACGTGACCTCTGCTGCGGGCGAGGGTTGAGGACGTTGCGGTTAGAGGTCGCATGTTGGTCTCCGTCACTTGCGTGACTGAGCGGGCCCGGTAGTCGACCAAACAGCTAAGGTTATACTCGCGAAGGTTAGGAATACACCGAAGTGGAAGTTCGCAGAACTTCACCCGTGGGCGTGTGGTGAGCACCCAACACACTGCTGTGCACGCAGAGGCGTCGAACTTGTGCAATAGCTTCGGTG
>Ga0210029_1001392_pt1 | contig 14316 bp, 15 predicted proteins | sample CryGeymeta201521_FD_183985 | JGI IMG/M metagenome (GOLD analysis project Ga0210029, IMG submission 183985) | Groundwater microbial communities from Crystal Geyser aquifers in Utah, USA - Crystal Geyser metaG 2015-21 (SPAdes) (version 2) | ecosystem: Environmental > Aquatic > Deep subsurface >... | reverse complement strand
TTTCATCGCACCAATAGCATCTAAATCATTAGCAGCAAAGACAGCAGTGGGTATTGGTGAAAATTTTAATATCTTTCGCATGGCTTCATAACCACTTTCCTGGGTGCTAATACTTTCCATAGTTAATTCTTTGCCATATTCAAGATTATGATCTCTTAAAGCAGAAAGATAGCCTTCAAATCTCTCTCGATTAAAAGCAAATTCAAATGAACCCCCAATATAAGCAATTCTTTTATGATTAAGATTGGCCAAATAAGAAACTGCCTGGTAGGCGCCTTTCTTATTTTCAGCATCAATATAATTTGCATCCTCATAATCTATTTTCCCGGTAAGGATGTAAGGAAATTCATTCTTGCTTAACTGTGTGATACCTATATCATTTCTTTTTATTCCTACAAGTAAGAGACCATCAACCCGTCTGTCATGAAATAATCGAGAATAGTTGAATTTGTGTTCGTTTATAAATAACAAAAGATCGTACCCTTCAATTTTAGCTTGATGGGTAAATCCGCGGAGAATTTCTGTATAAAAAGGATTGCCAAAGGTTTTATCTTGTGGAGCAGGAATAATAAGACCTATCGTTTCGGCTTTATTAGTGGTAAGCCTCCTGGCGGTTGCGCTGGGATAATAGCCAGATTCTTTAATAACTTTCATTACTTTTTCTCGAGTTTCTACGGTAACCTTAGGGCTATCATTTAAAACTCTTGAGACAGTGGCTTTAGACACTTTAGCCAATTGGGCTATATGTTCAATAGTCTTTCTCATTTTTTTCACCCTGATAACGTAGATAATGTAAGCGGTTACATTGAATATAAAAATAATATCCTATTTTTAAAAAGATGTCAAATTTTTCCCCTTCCCCGCTTTCTCACATTGGCACTTTATGATATAATCGTTTAATGAAAAAATCAATGAATTACTGTAAGGAGTACTGATGGTTACCAGAAAAAATTTCGGGCGTACCTGGTGGGGAAATGCCTGGATAGAAGCAATGGCACGAATTGATCACGACACCAACCGCTTGCCCAGAGGTAGAAGTTATGCCAACGGTGGCAGAGTACAAGAGATTCAGATTTGTAACGGCGTTGTGAAAGCAAAAGTAAAAGGTAGACAACCAAAACCTTATCAAGTAACCATTTACTTGCAAAAATTTACCCCGGAACAATTCGCCAAAATAAAATCCTGTATCGCCGAAGATCCAGCCTTAGCCTCTGAACTGGCTTTAGGAAAACTACCGCAAGAGATGCTGAATCGGCTTGCTCAGGAAAAGATCTTTCTTTTACCGACTACCTGGAAAGAGCTTAACGCAAACTGCTCCTGTCCCGACTGGGCCAACCCCTGCAAGCACCTCGCTGCAGTCTACTATCTTATTGCTAATGAAGTGGATAAAAATCCCTTTATTTTGTTTCACCTACGAGGTGTGGAAACCAACACCCTAATGCAGGCCGCCGGTTTTGCAGAACCTACCGCGGCTGCTGAAAACGAAGAAACTTTTATCCCTTATACACAAATAAAAGTTCCCGCCAAAGGCAATAAAAAGGACAATAAAGTCGAACCTGAGTTTTCATCAATTTTAAGTTCTCTCTCTCAAGAAAAGGATAGTGCTGCCATTTTTGCCCTGCTGGAAGAATCCCCTTTGTTTTACCCCGAGGGTAATTTTAAACAAATCCTATTTAAAGCTTATCGCAATATAACAAACCGTATCAAACAATTACAGCTACTGGAAGATTTCCCCAGTTGGTTAAAGTCAAATATTTGCCTGCTCGATCCGGGAACTAAGGTCCGTCAGCCTTTATCTGAAACTTCTTTTTTTATCTTTCTCCCCAATAAAATCCCGAAAGATTTGGAAGGCCCATCAAAAATAATTACCGTTCTGCCTGTGCGTGTCTGCACCTGTCTGCGTGCGAACACGCACAGGCAGGCGCAGACAGGTCCCGAAGCCGTGGGCGGAAAGTTGGTTCTAAAAAGAAAAAAGGGGATGCTATTGCCCGCAGCAACTCTAATCGATTACTTTATAATATCACCTCTGCAACTTTCTTCTGAAGAGAGCTCCCCTGAGGTAAAATTAATCAGCATCGCGACCACTATAGCCCTGGCCCTGGCCAGGGAATCAGCATTTGTGCCACAGATAAGGAATGACCAAAAAGGTAACTTTTTTGTGCGTTATATGCCCCTTAACCAGCTGAAAGTCACTGAAAAAGCCCTGGACTTTCTGGCCGGCCTCATTCCGGTAACCTTTCTTTATCGAAAAGAAGAAAAATCTCTTCTTGTAGGGCGAGATGCCGCCAGTTCTCTTTTATCACTTATCCTGACCTATATTGTGCATCGCTTTTCCGGGATCAAAGAAAGTAATAAGCTTTGTAACACCTTTTTTAATGGGGAATATTACCAGGTTCAGGACTTTACCGAAAGGCAGACCGCCAGGGTAATTACCAACTGGCTAAGCATATTAAACTTAAGTGGGAATGAAATTTCCCCGGCAATTAGAATAGAAATACCTCAGGGTAAAAAAACTCTTTTTCAGTTACAGGTGGAGATAGAAAACAAAAAAGATCCCCTCTCCCCACTTCTCCCTTTAGCGGATGTATTTACGACAAAAAAAACTATTTTCTCACATCCCATTGAAATGGTGCGCTTTACCGTAGCCCACCAAATTTCTACAGCCTCTACTTATTTCCCGCCTCTAAAAACGGTTCTCAGCAGTAAAGGAAAGGAGTCACCCCTTATCGACCCTCTGGAAGTGGCCAGATTTATCCAAAATGGCCAACATATCTTTAATATGCTTGGCATACGCGTGATTGTGCCCAAAGAATTAAAAATACTTAGCTCGCCTCAGCTGTCTCTGGCAGCTAAGCTTAAAGCCGGCGAGAAGCAAAATATTTCTTATTTTAACCTGGAAGAAATGTTAACCTTCTCCTGGGAAGTGGCTCTGGGTGATCTTAAACTAACGCGAAAAGAATTTCTTCAGCTGGTCAAATCTGCAGCAGGGGTAGTAAAATTCAAAGAGCACTATCTGTTACTTCAGCCTGAAGAAGTAGCGCGAATAGTTAAAAAGCTAAACCAGCCCTTGCCTAAACTATCTTCTGCAGAAATAATGCAAGCATCACTAACCGGACAGACCGCCAATATTTTTTTTCATTCTGATGATCAACTCCGCAAAATGATAGATGAGCTTACCAAGTTCAAAATGGTCAAACTCCCAAAAAGCCTAAAAGCAGTGCTTCGACCCTACCAGAAGCGAGGTTTTCAGTGGCTTTACTCTAACGCTGACAAAGGGCTCGGTTCCTGCCTGGCCGACGATATGGGATTGGGTAAAACCATCCAGGCGATTGCCCTTATTTTAAAACTGAAAGAAGAGAAAAAACTGGACCATCCTGCACTGGTAATTTGCCCGACTACCCTGGTCGGTAACTGGCTGAAGGAATGCAACAAATTTGCCCCATCCTTAAAAGTTTTGACCTATCACGGACTAGAACGTCAACTTATTACCGCCCACGCCGATTTAGTCATTACCACATATGGGCTATTGCGCCGTGAAGTTGAAAAATTTAAAAAAATAAACTGGGATCTTATTATTATTGATGAAGCTCAAAATATAAAAAATGCAGATAGTAAGCAGACCAAAGCGGTTAAAGCATTAAAAGCCAGGGGCACTATCGCCTTAAGCGGAACGCCGGTAGAAAATCGCCTGAGTGAGCTCTGGAGTATTTTTGATTATTTAAACCCAGACTACCTGGGAACCCGGCAGAATTTTATGCGTCGTTTTGCTATGCCCATCGAAAAGTACCGTGACCAGAGAAAAATCGCCTTATTACAAAAAGCCACCGCTCCTTTTATTATGCGTCGCATGAAGACAGATCGTTCCATCATACAGGATTTACCGGATAAGATAGTAAAAAATGAATACTGTTACCTGAGCAAAGAACAGACTGCTATCTACCAGCGTGTTGTAGATACTAATATACAGGAAATTTCCAACAGTGAAGGAATCGCGCGCCGGGGACTTGTTTTCAAGTTAATGACCTCTCTAAAACAGATCTGTAACCACCCGGTTCACTATACCAAAAAAGGAACTGTGGTCAAGGAGCACTCGGGTAAAGCAGAGATGACCATTTCTCTACTGAAAAAGATTATATCCGCCAGGGAAAAAGTGCTCTTGTTCACCCAATACAAAGTGATGGGAAATCTACTGGTACAACTAATCCAGACAGAACTTCAGGTAGTTCCTCTCTTTTTTCACGGCAGCCTCACCCGGAAAAAACGAGAAATGATGATTGAGGATTTCCAGAACGGCAATTGCTCCCCCATTATGATCATCTCACTGAAAGCAGGAGGCACCGGCCTTAACCTGACCGCCGCAACCAACGTCATCCACTACGACCTTTGGTGGAACCCTGCCGTAGAAGCACAGGCAACCGACCGGACTCACCGTATCGGCCAAAGCAGGGAGGTATTTGTACACCGGCTTATTACTATCGGTACATTTGAAGAAAAAATTGATGAAATGATCAGCGCCAAAAAAGAGTTGGCTGAGTTAACTGTTTCTACCGGTGAAAAATGGCTCAGCGAACTCTCCAACCAGGAACTGAAAGAAATATTTAAGCTAAGCTAATTCTTCGGGATACCTTTCGCTTGAAATTTGTATGTGGAAGATGTATAATCATTGTAGATACATTTTATAGTTCATTTTTGGAAGGAAGGTACTATATGCAAACTAAGATTAAAAAATGGGGTAACAGTCTGGCATTACGAATTCCCAAATTATTGGCATCAGATGCAAACCTGAAGCTAAATAAATGGGTTAATTTATCTATAGATAAGGAGAGTATCATTATTACGCCAATAAGTGAAAAAGAATATTCGCTCGAAAAACTTTTAGAAGGCGTCACTAAAAGCAATCTTCACGGAGAATTTGATACCGGGGCACCGGTTGGAAAAGAAAACTGGTGATGGCGAGCAATTTTATTCCGCATAGAGGTGATGTGGTTTGGATAGATATGCAGCCTCAAGCCGGCTATGAACAATCCGGAAGACGTCCGGCAATCGTTCTGTCGCCAAAATCTTATAATGGTAAAGTTGGCCTGGCCTTATTATGTCCGATAACCAATCAAATAAAAGGATATCCTTTTGAAGTTATAATCCCATCTGGATCAAAGGTAACAGGTGTTGTTTTATCAGACCAGGTGAAAATCCTTGATTGGAAAATTAGAAATGCCGAATTCTGTGATAAAGTACCTGAGGCTGTGGTCCTGGAAATATTTAAAAAACTTGAGACACTGCTAAATTTTGATAGGTAGTGTTTTATTATTTTTTATTCGATTAACTAGAGTATCTTGCGTTAATATTGTTTTATGTCGCGCTCTGGCAACCTGTTCCCCAATCCAAAGATTTTGGTATTCCTTGTCAAATTTCTCGCAAAATTCTTTATTCTTCATTAAATTATCCATATAAGTTTTAGTTTTTTTCATAATAAATATCCTCAAGCTATTGTTAAAAAAGAAAACCCGCCAGGGTGCGTATTATAAAGAGGCGTAGTGGGTGTGTTATCTATAAGACGCGCTTCTTAAGCTTATTTAAACCCGCTCCTATATTAATATATTGAAATATCAAGAGGATAGTAAGATCTTAAAGCTTATGATTTTAACTAATTTATAGCAAGATGAAAGCCTTATAAAATAAGGGTTTCAAAGGCAGATGCAAAAAAACCCTCTTTTTCTGCATAATTTTAGGTCGAGTAATGGTTTTACCCCTCGAAAATGGCTTTTTTTGGCTAAATTTTCACCCCTTCAAAATCTGAAAGTGGCTATTTATAACAATGTCATTAACTTAAGGTGTACGTATTAATGAACTACCCCGTAGCAAGCTGACGGGGTATCTCCAATCAGGTCTGTTTCTATCTTATCTCAGCAAGCTCCAGGAGAATTAGACCCTAACAGAGATTAAAGTAAGCGTTTTGAATAATCCGTAATGCTTTTTTCAAAACGCTTACTTTTTTTGAACATACCTTTAGAAGGAATTTGCCATTTGTATCTATTCTTCAATTCTGTTTGAATATTCTAAAAACTTCTTTTGTTTACATTTGAATAAGTACCAGATAATTGCCCCTTAGTGCGTACATAATGTCGTCCATTACGTACCGGAAGAATGTTTTTTGATATTTCTACTATAATTTCATCAAATATCTCTTTTTTCTTTCCCTTATCCTTTTCTAGTATAAAACGAATTAATTCTTCCTTCATAATTCCAATAGCAATATTTTTATTAATCTCCATTTTATACTTGTATTTTTGATGATTTTTAATATTAAACTCTAACTTAGCATCTAGAAGAATATCATGCATAACATTGCATAAATATACCGTAGCGTAAATATCCTGTTCGATCATAATAGGCTTGGTTCCTGTAAAATTTTCAATAAAAAGCTTATTCTTTAACACATCATATGCAGTTTCTATTTCGAAAGCGTAATCTATATAAATATACAATTTCAGAGGTATTGAATTCTTCCATTGGAAGATTCGTAGCCAAATATTCCATGCTGCCATTATCTAATTCAAATCGCACAAATCTTAATGGTATAGAACCTGTCTTTGCTAATTTGTCAGCCGTTTGCGTTCCTTTATGTGGAGATAATCTGGATTTATCAAACCTAATATTGATATATTCATCATCGGCAGTCATAGCGAGCTGTTCTTTTTTGAATACAGTTGCTCCAATTCGTATTAAAAAACTTTCATTACGTTCCATCAAGTCAATAAAAAATTCACCAGAGGGGTATCCTCGATCAAAAATCACTATTCGAGGTTTCTCGCCGGTAATAGAGTTGCATTTATCAATATGTAAAAGCGCTTGATTCCGTTCACTAAATTTCCATTTATTAATAGTACAATCAATAATCATTTTATTTAGTACATCAAAAAGACATGATATTCCAGCTTGCGCTTGTGACTTTGCATTTTTGTGCGATGCATTTCCGTATAATGCTATGTTTTGGAGAGTATTTGGCAGATTAACAGATGAGCTATCTACCGCCAGGATAAGATAACCTTTTAATCTCTGAACCATAGTCGTATCTTGGTAAAAATTTCTTACATGGAAATCACTGAGTTCCAGAAAAACTTCTGGATTCAGTTTTTGACGCTGTTTTAGGTATCCGGGCTTGGATATGTTGATTTTGGATTTAATTGATTTGATAAAACTTCTTATCTCCATGGTAAGCGTACGTCCCTTTCTTCCTAAAATTGAAAGAAGAAGTTGATGTAAGGGAAGTTTTCTGTTTCTAGTAAAATGAGAATCTTTAATTGCCTTACAATGTTTGATAAAACAAATTGTATTCGAATGGTTTATATCCATTGTAACACGTAGATTAGAATGTTTCACTACAATCACATCCTTTTTGATCCATCGTCATCATAAACAAGACGAGGTTTCTTTTTTGCATATGCAGCTTTTAAATAGGGAATCTGATCTTCGGTGACTGGTCCAAGATAAGCTATTACTGTTTGTTTTACTTGACTCTTTTCTCTTTTATTTTCAACTAGACTAGCATAATAATGAGCTTTACCAGCATATTTTTTGGCAAGAATCTTTATAAACAAACAAATCACCTCTCACTACAATGGTAACATATAAAACAATTTTATACAATTATTTTTCAAAGTATTTCTCACTACATTCAAGAACAAAAGGACATCGGAAACACCTATTAGTTTAGTTGTTTCCGATGTCCTTTTGTTCTTGAATTCTTAAGTTAATGACATTGTTATTTATAAGGGTTTCGTGATTTTGGGGAGGCAAAAATAGGCTAAAAACAGGGGTCGTAATTGCCGTTTTTTCGAAAATTGAAGCGCGTTTAAAGGCACTCTACGTGCGTTTAAAGGGCATTCCTGAAGGGGGTCTGAAACCATTGTAAATAAAGGTTATTGTGTCATTACAAGAAACTAGGTAACGAAGCAATCTCAAGACTTTGAGGTAAGAAAAACCCCCACAAGTTCTTGACACCAACCCTTCTTACTGGCTATTTGCATTATCATGCTTCTTTATGGTATAAAATATACAAGGTAATATTTGGCAATATAATCAGGGAGGTAAATATGAAAGTCGCAGCATTTCTTGGCAGTCCAAGAAAAAATGGAAATACAGCTCGTTTGCTTAAGGAATTCTTAAAGGGTGTATCTGAAAAAAGCGGGGCAACGATAAATCAAGTTTACCTGCAGGAGAATAGGATATTAGGCTGTACCGGCTGTGGATACTGTAAGACATCCACAGGATGTAAACTAGAAGATGATATGCAAAACATCTATCCAATTCTCAAAGAGGCAGATGTACTTGTTTTTGCAACACCGATATACTGGTGGAGCATGTCCAGTCAGCTTAAGGCTTTAATCGATAGATTTTATGCCCTGGAAATAAGTGAGATAAAAGGTAAGAAGATATATTTATTGATGACCTATGGTGATCCCCTTCCAAACTCAGGACCTGAGCTTGTTGAAAGGACATTCAGAGATATCTGTGAATATATTGAATGGGAACTTGTCAAAGTATACGGCGCATGTACCGATAATTATATGCCCGTGGAACAGAATGCTGAGGCCTTAAAGGAAGTATATGAAATTGGAAGAAGCATTTAATTTATATTTCAATGGGCTCGGCGTAGCGAAATAAAAAGATAAAGTATGGTGCCTGAAAAATCTATCCACTAATTAGTTAGTTTAAGAGAAGGATGGCCAAACAATAGCTGTCCTTCTCTTTTTTTTCGCAATAATACATAATAACTTAGCTTATTTATTTTTATGGGTTTCATAGAACTCGCGATATTTATTGTACTAACTTAAGACTTTCTTTAATACCGGATAAAAATCCTTTTCTTCCTCAATTACGGTGATCTTTCTCTTTTTTGCTTCCTCTTTCTGGCTTTCAGTGCAATAACCCCATCCAGCCAAAAAAACGCTAACCCCCAGGGTATCAGTTCCTATCAGGTAGCTTAACTGGTCATCGATAAAATAAATCTCTTCTAAAGCAACGCCATATTTTTTAGCAATGGCCTGCATATGCTCTGCTTTATGCTTTCCAAAGTTTTTATCAAAAATATCTTCCAGGTCTATTTTAAAATCAAGATATTCCGGTTGAAAGGCACGATGAATGTCTTCCCCTTTCTAAAACTCTTTTTCTGCCATTTCTCTTTTTCTTCAAAAAATAATTCTCGAAAAAATTGATCATCGAATTGAAGCTGGTTACGATAAGCAATGAATTCCTGTTGGTCCTTAATTTGAATCTGCTCTTCCATAATTTTAATAATAACGAAAAAATCACCCGATAATTCGATATAAGACCTTAAGCGGCGGTAATCATCCATTTCTTTTTTATATTGTTTTTTCATTTCTTCCCAATTCTCAAAAGTAAACAACTTTCCGCCGAAATTTTTCTTTACTTTCAAACCAAAATATTGACAATAGGCATTATGACCTGCAAATAAAGATTTTAAGGCACTGTCACTAATGACGCCGTCAAAATCCACTGCTAATATTTTCATTTTTAATTCTTCCTATCCCTTACAACTTATTCCTATAAACGGATAATACCTTCCTTTAATAATGGTTCTACCAATTAGGAATGTGATTATTGGATTCGTGTGCCAGAAATCAATATTGGCAATTACCGGAAGCGGATTTAACTCATTTTTTGTTTTTACGATTTACATTAACAGCTCTCACGTCATCTTTTTTGGAAGATCCAGAGTCAGGTTCACGATTTTACAAAAGGTATGATTAGAACTCCGGATCTTCATTTTTTACTAATATTTCAACTAGTCTCGCAATTCTTTCCTCATATTCTTAAATTCTTCCTGATTAATTTCACCTTTAGCATAACGCCTTTTTAATATTTCCAAGGGGGTCTCTTCTTTAGTCACTATATCTGATTTCTTTTCTCTTATATTTTTCACAATAAAATAGATTACAAAACCAATTATTACCAGAAAAACCAAACCAATCGACAATCCTCCACAACCCCGCATCATACCCAGACCTCCATACCAAGGATAAAAACGGTGCATGGCAAAAACATTGATACTAAAAAGTAAAAGCATACCTGTCAAAATACTAAAATATTTGAATATTTTCATTTTTCTCACCTCAATATCTGGATAGTCAAGAGGGAGAAAGAGAAATATTTTCCTCCCTCTTTAAAATTTCTCACTTAATCAATATTGTTTACCAACAATCACTTTTAAACATTTTGTTAAATTCGGAATTTCCCGCACCGATTTATTGACAGAATATATTTTAAACTACACGAGTTACCTGTCAAAATAAATATTTTTTCTGCTCATTCCCCCGTATCATCACATGATGGATTCCGGTTTTACTTAATTTCCTTCTTTATCTAGGCATGATAAAAATTTCCTAGTTTATTTTTTATATTATAATTTAGATAAAATAATATGTCAAAGAACCGTACCCTGACGTATTAAAATCCTTTTTGTTCAGCAATATCTTTCGTAGTTACATCAGGATGACAATATCTTCCATCTTGGTAGGTGTAATTTTTGACTAAAATTGACTGCTCAGGACAAAAATTAAAACAAGCGTAGCAGTGATAACATTTAATCTCTTTTTGCCATAAAGGTTTACCATGGTTCATCTTTATTTTTTTAGATAAACAAACTTTTTCGCATAGGCTACATCCGGTGCACTTTGAATCAACATAAAAATTAATTTTAGGATTGGTATATTCAGAGGCCCATTCAATAGGAAGCTGTAGTAATCGATCGACATATTTCATAAAAAAATTAGGTGGATTTGGATTATCTTTTCCTGTATTTTTTTCTTTATTTATAATAGCTTTATATATGGTTTCAAGTTCTTTTTGAACTTCATCTTCTAAAGCTGAAACTTTTTCTTTTGTTATTTGAGAGGCCCAATCTTGAATAATCATAAAAGATGGCATTACACCCTTCGGTGAATTACCGATCATTTTTAGGGTAAAATAAGAATCGATACTTTTACCTCTTTTTTTCAATAGTTTTTCAAGGTATATATTCACTTTTCCTGGATGACCACTATTTGTGGTTACCGCAAAAATATATTGAGTTGGTTTTAAATCAATTTTCTTTAAAAATCTCCTTACCGGATCAGGGGTTGAAGAGACATAAATGGGAAACACAAAACCTATCGTTTCTCCCTTCGTTTCTATAAGCTCTTCCTTTAAAAGGCTTATAATTGGTATAAGCTTAGTTTCTGGAATTCGTTTTTGAAGTTCTCTTGCCACATATAACGAATTACCTGTTCCTGAAAAATAATAGATTTCTACTCTACTCATAATAAGTGCCCTCCTATCGCTTCCATAGCTTTGTTAATTCTTTTGAGGGCTGTACTCAAATCAAAATTCTTGCGCTCTTCAGGTGCTAAAACGTCAAATAACTCTGTTTCAATACGTGAATTCATCTCCTTAATTTCTTCATCTGACCTGCCGAGGTTCTTCTTATATTTACCTAAATCTGTATCGGCATCATCCTCTTGAAGTTTCTTTTTAAACAAGGTTACTACTTCTTTATTAGTTAAATCAAACTTATTACGCAGAACAAAGTCAATATCATAAAAATCCCGGGGAGCTATAATTTTTCTTATCGCACCGGCACGTAACTTTTCCGCGATAAGTTCATTTAAAGATAAGCAGTTAATTTGACCACCATTAAAAAGTGGATCACCTGTAGAGGTAATAGAAAACCCTTTTTCTTTGATGCCCTTCCTAACGCTTTTATAAACTCATCTTTATTTTCGTGAATCATTAACGATAACTCTCCATTTTTTATTCAGGGTGCCTTTACGCGAACCATTAAAAGAACCGATAGAGGTCTTTTCTATACTTTTTAGGAGGGGTTTCAAAATATTTTCAGGAACTCCGGCCTCATCAAGTATCAACCCAATCTGCTTTCTGGTCTTAATATTGGGAAAACAAACTGCATATTCAACCAGCTTCTTTATATCACATTTATTGCTAAGTACAATTTTTGTAAATATCTTGGAAGCGTTTATAATGCCTCCAACAGGATTATTAAAATAAATGAGATCTATTAGCGTCTTCTCTTTTGAGCTGATGTTTACTTCTTCATCTTTTACTTTTATTTTTTCTATCCCATATATACGATTTTCCATTATCTTTATAAATTTATAAGATAAACCGCAAATTATCTTTTCCATACGCTTGGTGGTATTCAGAACATACACCGTTTGAAAAAGCTGCTCGGTAAATCCGTAATAGTTAAACATGGTCGAGTATCCGACATAGTAGTTTTTCTTCGGAAAGAAAAGCGGCGGGATAAGCAACTCATCTACACCCATTCCCTCAGGGCCTGCCTCAAGAGGCGAAAAAACATATACACCTGGTTTTATTGCTGAGAGTATTTTTTTCTTTTTGAGCCTAAAAACAATTTGTTTTCTATCCTCCGGTGAAAGATTAAATAATTGATCCATATCTTTCGCCGTAACCATAGCCTTTTTTTCATAGGTCAAACGAGCCACAATATTCGTCTCTATCGGCCCTAAAGTCTTAGATGTATTTTTAGGTTTCATAGGTTATCTCCCAAATAACTTACCGTGCTCTTTTTTACATTGATATTTTATCACACTAATCAGCAATGTCAATATAAAGAATAAGAACAAGAGTCAATTCTAGTTTAAATTAAATAAGGACACCGTACATACTATTTTTTCTTTGGTTTAACTTTCCATTTTACGAAGGTTTCCTTTAGGAGGTCTATCTATAATAATATCTAAAGTTTTAACCATCTGGTTAAGAAACTCCTCAGATCCTATAGGTGTCACGGTAGGACAGCCAGTTACCTGACTGCCCCCGCACAGATCCCAGCGTGCGGAACTACCGCACTGGGCTCTTCAGAAATACTCGCTTCCGTAAAAGACAAATTAGTATTGCCTTCTTTGCTATTCCCTGCAAGGAGGTTTGCATTTGTTCCTCCAGTCCTACTTGCCCGGCAAATGTTTCCTTTGCAGGCTACGTATTCTGTCAGCCCCTTCCTCTATTTCATAGAGTACTATGAACTGATCCGAATCCCTATAAGCCATCAGTCATCCTCTCTTTTCATCGGGTAGACTTACCTTTTGATAAGGAGCTTATAGGACTTCCCAAGTTCTTTATATTTCTCTACAAACATGCCATGTGCCAAGACCCCGACAGACCCTCTTTAGAATCTCGCCATATGCGACTCTTTTGTATAGGCTTCCGTTGCGAAAACGACGTCGCCATCTGCATTAATCTTTATTTACGAGGCTGTATAGTTCACTTTTACCTATCTGTTTCCCTGTGTACGCTCCTGCCTGCAGCAGACAGGTCATCTAATGGTTACCCATTTTGATGCAACACTTGGTATGGGTAGTTGGCTAGACCTTACCCAACAAGGACTTTCACCCTGTAAGAAATATAAAACTTCTTGGCGCTCTTCCGCTAAAAGTTACCGAATTATTGGGCTGGTACAATTGTCCCTATTTATCTAACTTAAAAGTAGAATATTAATTTTCTAAGAAAATGGGATGTGTATATTTATTCTAGAATGAAATTATATTTGCATTCATAATACAACGCAAATAGGTGCCCCTAATATTTCCAAACTTGTAAGAAATCCTTACAAGTTGCCGTTTGGTCAGCTTCGACCTTTACATAGATATTTTTGAGATGCTGAGTTATATTTTGAGGCGTTGTGTCAAAAAATTATGCTATTTTCTTTTGAATAAGCCAGATATTTTCTTCGGCATACAATACCTCAATATTCACCGAGCCGTCTGCTGACTTATAAAAAACGATTTGATTGTCAGGTAGTTTTTCATAAGTTTACACCTCAATTACACTGCTCATCCGATAAATAGGTGTCTGTCCCTATTATCACCTTAAATACATCTTATGTTTTGGTTCAACTTCTTCTGGTTTAGATATAGGTAATCCTTCAATTAAATTTAAATACATCTTATGTTTTGGTTCAACGGAGATACCGTTAAATATTATGGGATAGAAAGAGCGACATTTAAATACATCTTATGTTTTGGTTCAACACGATATAGAAAGGCATACCAGAATTTGGATAATGCATTTAAATACATCTTATGTTTTGGTTCAACCATGATAACCGGGAGATTTTGCTTGCTGATATAAAATTTAAATACATCTTATGTTTTGGTTCAACACAGGGCGGAAAGTAAAAAAGAATATACTTTTATGTTATTTAAATACATCTTATGTTTTGGTTCAACTTTCCTTGCTTCTCTAGCCAAGTTCCGGGTTTGGGAATTTAAATACATCTTATGT
>Ga0210029_1001387_pt1 | contig 14343 bp, 14 predicted proteins | sample CryGeymeta201521_FD_183985 | JGI IMG/M metagenome (GOLD analysis project Ga0210029, IMG submission 183985) | Groundwater microbial communities from Crystal Geyser aquifers in Utah, USA - Crystal Geyser metaG 2015-21 (SPAdes) (version 2) | ecosystem: Environmental > Aquatic > Deep subsurface >... | reverse complement strand
GTATTCCGGCAGAGGAGATGAAAGCTGCTTTTGAAAATGGAAAAGGATTTGATGGAAGTTCAGTTGCGGGTTTTGCCAGGATAGAAGAATCAGATTTAAATATTGTCCCCGACCCAAAAACTTTCAGGGTTTTACCCTGGAATTACGAAGTCGAAGGAATAATTTGGAAAGAAGCAGTTGTCTTTGGTGATATTTTTACTCCAAAGGGTGACCATTTTGAAGGAGATTCACGATATTTGTTAAAGAAAATTTTAGAAAAAACAAAAAATTTTGGTCAACTTTTTACCGGAACAGAACTTGAATTTTTTCTTTTCGAAAACGAACGGGAACCTAAACTTTTAGATAGCGGTGGATATTTTCACGGTGGAAAATGGGGAGAAATTAGAAAAATCGCTCAGATTTATCTAAAAGAAATGGGAATTGATGTTGAGCATGACCATCATGAGGTAGCTCCAAGTCAACATGAAATTGATATTAAATTTGGTCCTGCTTTAGATACTGCCGATTCAGTTATTTTAGCAAGGTATGTTTTAAAAAGAATAGCCAGAAAGTTAGGACTTTTTGTTTCTTTTATGCCAAAGCCAATAACAACTGTTAATGGCTCGGGGATGCATACTCATTTGTCTCTTTGGCGAGGCAATAAAAATTTATTTTTCGCACATCGTGGCGATTTTCTTTCTGATTTGGCTAAAAAATATCTCACCGGTTTAATTAAATACGGACCGGAAATTCAGTTAATTCCAAACCAATGGATAAATTCTTATAAAAGATTAATTCCCGGCTATGAAGCCCCAGTTTATATGGCTTGGGGGAGAAAAAATCGCTCTGCTTATATTAGAATTCCACAATACCAAGAAGGTAAGGAAAAATCCACTCGGATTGAATTAAGAAGTCCAGATTCTGGCTGCAACATTTATTTAGCTTTGGCAATAATTCAGGCAGCCGGAATTCAGGGGATAAAAGAGAATTTAAAATTTCCTCCGCCTCAAGAAAAGGATATTTTTGAAATGACAAAAGCTGAAATGAAAAGAAAAAGGATTAAAACTCTTTCAAAAAATTTAAAAGAGGCCCTCGAACTTTTCAAAAGTAGCAAATTAACAAAAGAAACTTTCGGCAAACACATCTTCCAAAAAATCATTGAGAATAAAGAAATTGAATGGCAAAAATACAAAAAAGCCGTTGGCAAAAAGTACGAAAAAGGGGTCAGCCCTTATGAAATAAAAGAATATTTACCTGTGCTTTAATGCATGCGAACAGCACAAAGTCCCTCGCTCTGCTCGGGACGTTATGCGAACGCGCCCATGCGAATAAAATGGATTTTGAAAAGATAAAGAATATTTTATCAAACGAACCTAAACTAATCGAGATCAAAACGGCAAAGAAAATTATCTTTGTTGGAGATACGCACGGGGATTTGGAGGCGAGCCAGAAAGTTATCAAAGATTATTTAAAAGAAGGAAATAAAATTGTTTTTTTGGGAGATTATGTTGATAGGGGGCCTTCTTCAAAAGAGAATTTGGATTTTTTGTTGGAAACGAAATTAAAAAATCCAGGCCAAATTTTTTTATTGCAAGGGAATCACGAAGGACATCGAGTTTTAAAATTTTCTCCAGCAGAATTTTGGGAAAGTTTGTCCAAAACCGAATATGCCGCGTTTTCTACGATCGTAGAAAAGACGGTTTTGGTTTTGGTTACGAAAGATGTTATTGCTTTACATGGGGCTTTGCCGGATTTGGAAAATTTAGAAAAAGTAAATAAGATTAAATTGGGGGATGAAAATTGGTTTAGAATTTGCTGGGGAGATTTTGTTGAGGAACCAGGAGAGGATTTGGGAATTGATATTTTCACCGGCCGTCCTAAATTTGGCAGGGATTATTTTTTCAAAATAATGAAGAGATTTGGCAAAAAGATTTTAATTAGATCTCATCAACCAAACGCCCCTCAATTTATGTTCGCAGAAGCTAATGCTTCTTCTCACGCCTCGGCTAAAGCCTCAGCGTTTGATGATAGATGTTTAACAATTTTTACCTCTTCTGCTTATACTCGAGAAAGGACTATTGCCATTTTAGATTTTGAAAAAGAAATCAAAACCGCCAAAGATTTAGAAATTAAAAAAATTTAAAATTATGAAAATTAAAGTTTTCGGGCATCGAGGATGTGCGGGTTTAGAACCAGAAAATACAATCAGAGCCTTTAAAAGAGCAATTGATTTAGGAGTTGATTTAATTGAATTTGATGTCAGGATGACAAGAGACAAAAAATTGGTTGTCATTCATGACGAAAAATTGGATAGAACAACTAATGGTATTGGTTTTGTTAAAGATTTTAATTTTGCCGAAATTAGAAAATTTGATGCCGGGAAAGGAGAAAAAATTCCCTCTTTAGAAGAAACAATCAATTTTTTGAAAAATAAAAAGCCGATAATCGTAATTGAAATAAAAGAACCAGAAACTACTGAAAAAATTTTGGAAATTATTAAAAAAGAAAAATTGGAGGACAAAGTTTTAATTGTTTCATTTTGGCTCGACGCTTTAAAGAAACTAAAAAAAATTGATCCCAAAATAAAAACCGGAGTCCTTTTTGGAAAAAAAGTAAAAAATATGATTTCCTTAATAAAAGAAATTAAAGCCGATGGCTTGGGTTTAGAATATCATTCAATAGATAAAGAAATTGTCAAAGATTGCCATAAAGAAAATTTCAAAATAAATGCCTGGACGGTAAATGAATTTGAAGATATTAGAAAAATGATAAAATTGGGAGTGGATATTATCAGCAGCAATTATCCAAACAGAGTTTTAGAAATATTAAAAAAGAAAAAAGGTCGATTATATTTTTAATTTAAATAAAATTATTAAATTATGGCAATAATTCGGAAAAAACTTTGGCCTAAATGGTTTAAGATAATGATGAGTGGAAAACAGAATGTCCAAATGAGACTCGCTGATTTCAAGATAAAACCAGGGGATGTTCTACTTTTGGAAGAATGGGATCCGGAGAAAAAAGAATATACCGGAAAACTTCTAAGAAAAAAGGTAAAAAGAGTGATAAAATTTAACCCTCTTGATTTTTACACCACAAAGGCCATCAAAAAATACGGCTGCTATTTAATTGAGTTTTAAAATTTAGTTCATGATCACTCAAACTGATTTTTTAAATGATTTTTTGATTACGATTCCGCTTTTTATTTGGGTGTTGTTTGTAATGAAATACATTTCTCGCTGGGTTTTTAATTTTGCAATTAAGAAGGGATATCAACCAAGTTCAGCCGCTTATTTTGGTAGAAAAATTATTCATATTTTTGCTTCAGGAATTACTGCTCTTTTAGTCCCTTTTTTATTTAAAGAACCATTTTTACCATTTTTATCGGCTTTAATTTTGGCAATTTATACTTATTTGCCTCATAGAAAAAAGAAAATTTATCAATGGTTTCAACTTAAAACAAATGTTCACGAAGTAAATTTTTCTCTAATGTGGGGACTTTCGATTCTCATTGGTTGGTTTTTTGATAAAACTTTTTGGTTAGGCGTGATACCGGCTCTTTTTATGTCTTTCGGTGATGGATTGTCCGGTGTTGTCAGAAATTTAAAATATAAAAGAAGAATAAAGGCCTGGGAAGGTTCTTTGGCTATGTTTTTGATTTGTGCTTTAATTGGTTCAAAAATGGGTTTTGTTGGAATTTTAGCTGCTCTTTTTGCTACTTTAGTTGAAAAAACTGAGATAATCGATGACAATATTTCAGTCCCCATAATTTCCTTTTTAATTTTATTTTTCTTCCATCTTTATTAACCATGAATTTAGTTGAGCTTGTGAAAAAAACCGTCGAAACCTATATTAACGAAGGAAAAATTATTTCTCCGCCCGACGATTTGCCAAAAGAATTTTTGAAACGGAAAGCCGGAACTTTTGTCACAATTGAAAAAAATGGAAATTTACGGGGCTGTATCGGAACTTATTTGCCTATTTGCACGAATATTGCCGAAGAAGTTATTCACAATGCAATCGCTGCCGCTACTGAAGATTATCGATTTGGGCCAGTTGAAAACGAGGAACTCCCCTATCTTTCTTATACTGTTTATATCTTGAATGAACCAGAATTAGTTAAGGATATTAAAGAACTCGACCCCAAAAAATATGGAATAATTGTAAAAACGGTGCCAATTTCTTCATCTGGCGATGTTGTTTTCGACGGCCATTTTGTGGCAAAGACAGGGCTTTTACTTCCCGATTTAGAAGGAATAGACACAATTGAACAACAAATTTCTATTGCCTGCCAAAAAGGAGGAATTGACCCTGCTAGAGAAAAAATTTTAATCTACAAATTTACAGTTGAAAAATACCGATAACAAATAACAAATAATTAATAAAACATAATTAATAAAAAAAGCGGCTTTTTCTGCCGCCTCGTTTTTTAGACACCTTCATTAAAATAAACGGTTTTGCATTTCGGGCAACCCCAAAGACTAATATTACTACGTTTGTCCATTTTCCCTAAACATTTCAGTTCTATTTCACATCGGTCACATATCTTTTTCTTATCCGTCATTACTTTTCCCACCTAATTTTTAATGAGCTTTTTTCTTCGATTTTTCTTTTCTTCTTTTTTCCTCAATTTCTTTTTTTCTTTCAATCCTTTTATTGCCCTTTTTACCTCTTCTTTTTTTCTTCTTCCCAAATCGGCATCGTCAGGAGCCATTAAATAATCACTTCTAACAATTCTTGGCATATTTTCTCACCTCCTTTTTAATGATGCTATTTCTAATATAACAAATAGATCTTTAAAAATCAATATTTTATCATCTAATTTTTAGGTATCGTAATATTCTCTACCAAGATGGGTAATTAATTCTTCACCTATCATCCATCTGAGGGTGTTTTTTAATTTAGTTAATTGAATAAAGAGGTCATGTTCTGGATAAAGTCCTTTGGCAGTTTGGGGTGACTTGAAATAAAAACTCAGCCATTCTTGAATTCCGCTCAGTCCTGCTCTTTTGGCAAGGTCAAGAAATAAAACTAAGTCCAAAACAAGGGGTGCTGCTAAGATAGAATCGCGGCACAAAAAGTTAATTTTCATTTGCATTGGATATCCCAGCCAGCCAAATATATCTAAATTATCCCAGGCCTCTTTATTGTCACCCCTTGGCAAATAATAATTAATTCTTACTTTGTGATCTATTTTGCCATATAATTCAGGATAAAGATGGGGTTGGAATATGCCTTCTAAAACTGACAATTTTGATTTTTCTTTTGTCTTAAATGACATTGGGTCATCCAGGACTAGGCCATCCCTGTTGCCTAAAATGTTTGTCGAAAACCAGCCCTTAAGCCCAAGCATTCTGGCTTTGAGCCCCGGGGCAATTATTGTTTTTAATAAGGTCTGGCCGGTTTTAAAATCTTTTCCTGTTATTGGCGTTTTGGTAATTTTGGAGAGCTCAACTAAGGCCGGAATATCGCAACACAAATTAGGAGAACCATTGGCAAAGGGAATCCCTTCTTTTATTGCCGCATAAGCATAAATCATACTTGGAGAAATGAATTTGGAATCCTTTTTTAGACCGTCTTCAAAATTTTTTATTGAATTGTGAACTTTATGCCTTTCTATATAAACTTCAGTGCTTCCACACCAGATCATCACTAAACGCTCACATTTATTTTTTTTCTTGAATTTTCGAATATCCTTAATGAGTTTTTGCGCCATTTCCCATCTGTTCCCCCATTTTATAAAATTGCCATCAAGATTTCGGACATAACTTCTATCAAATGCTCCTCTCATTGGTTTTATTTTTTTTAATTCTGGTTTGAATTTTTCTAATAAATTTATATCCAGAACTCCGGCTTTTTTCGCCGACTCATAACAATCATCTTTAAAAATATCCCAAGCACCAAAAACGAGATCTTTTAAATCGGCTAAAGGAACAAAATCTTTAATTAAAGGTGTTCTTTTTTCTGTTCTTTTCCCAAGCCGAATAGTCTGCATCTGGGTAATTGAGCCAATTGGTTTTTCAATACCTTTTCTTATTGCCAGCACTCCGGCTATAAATGTGGTTGCTACTGCCCCTAATCCCGGAAGCAAAACCCCGAGTTTTCCTTCGGGCGGTTCAATTTTTAAGGGTGGATTTGACTTTGACATAGTTTTTAAATTATTTTAAGATAAATTCAAATAGTGTTTTTCTATCTCTCTTAAACTATTTTACGCCGGTAAAATAACCTGTCAAGCAGAGGATTGTGGAAAACTCATTATTCGCATATAATTCGAATGTAATTCGCCCCGTAGTAGAGCAGAGCTCACTACGGGACAGCCCCGAAGTGAAAGTTCCTTTCTACTTCCGGGGCGCATATAAATTCGTGTAGTTTTATGTTGCCTTTTGAACGTCTTCAAAAATCAAATACTAAGGAAAATCTCTGGATTTATATTTTGTCTTTGCTCAGAGAGCGGGAAATTTATGGTTGGGAGATTCGCTCTTTGATTGAGAAAAATTTCGATTTTCGGCCGGGTCTCATCACTCCCTATCGGGTGCTTTATCGTTTGGAAGGGAATGGTTTTGTTAAAAGTGGATTGAAAGAGAGAAGAAGAATTTATAAAATTACAGAAAAAGGAAAGAAAGAATTAAAAAAAGCTAAAAATTTTTATCGAGAAATTTTAAAAACGATTTAAATAAGACCGATTGGCAAGTTGATTTCAGGGAATTGTCTTCGGGCAGGTTGCCTCGGGTGACACGCAATCGGCTTTATTGGTAAAGTAAAGTTGTTTTCCGCCGTTGCTATTTCTCGCCGAGCCTTACCTATCTTAAAAGAAAATTCAAAATCCTCAGGGGGCTCGGCTGCGAAGCGAAGTCCCGTAGTGAAGCGAAGCTTCTACTACAGGGATGTCCCCCTCGGCAACTGCCCTCAGACATTGAAACTACTTGCCTCGCTTAAAAATTATTCGTAATTCGATTAAATTCGTAATTCGTAGAATTATGACAAACCAAGAAATTGCAAAAATTTTAAGGGAAATAGCCGAAATGTTGGAAATAAATAGCGTGGCTTTTAAACCCAGGGCTTATCGAAAAGCAGCTGATGGAATAGAAAATTCAAAAGAGGACCTTTTAACCCTTTATAAAAAAGGAGGGTTGAAAGCCATCGACGGTATACCAGGCGTCGGGAAAAGTATTGCCAAAAAAATTGAAGAATATTTGAAAAAAGGGAAAATAAAATATTATGAAGAATTGAAAGAAAAAACGGCTATTCGTTCAATAGTCACCCACTATTTCAAAACCAAAGGACTTTCTTTGCAAGAACTTAAAAAAAATGCTAAAAAAGAAAAAATAATTTATTCAAGATTTACCAAACCGGCTAAACAGTTATTAGAATTAACGGGCTCGGTGGAAAAAGCAAAAGAAGCCATTTCCAAAGTGGCCGAATGGGCAAAGTCGAGAGATTTGGATTATGCTATTGAAACGGTTTTTAAAAAATGGTTAGAATTAGACAGATTGAAACCAAAAGAAATCGTTAAAAAACCATATTATAAAGGAAATCCGATGGTTTGGTCGGAGACAAAAAGAAAGTGGTATGTGATTTCGCCTGATGGAGAATGGTTGGAATTTGCCGGCAAGGAATCGGATATTGAGTGGAGAATCAAAAAATAAATAATAATTAATAATATATAATTAATAATTCATAATCGAATTATGATAAGTTATTCTGATTTTAAAAAAGGTGTTCAAATTATTATTGATGGTGAGCCATATGAGGTTTTAGAGGCGAGGCCTTTGAAAATGGCACAGAGAAGGGTGGTTTTACAAACGAAACTGAGGAATTTGATTACCGGCAATTTATTGATGCGGAATTTTCAACAAGGAGATGCCTTTGAGGAAGCGGAAATTTCGAAATTTGAGGCAAAATTTTTGTATTCCCATCAAGGAAGATATTTTTTTTCTGAAAAAGATAATCCTTCAAAAAGGTTTGATTTAACTTTAGAACAAATTGGCGAAGGTTCAAAGTTTTTAAAGCCAGGACAAATTGTTCAAGGAATGATTTTTGAGGAAAAAGTCATTAATGTTTCTCTGCCAATAAAAGTTCAATTGAAAGTTATTGAAGCCCCGCCTGGCGTAAAAGGCGAAAGAGCCCAGCCAGGAACGAAATTAGTGACTTTGGAAAACGGAGCAAAAATTTCTGTTCCTCTTTTTATCAAACAAGGAGACACAGTCGAAGTTAACACCGAAACCGGTGAATATACGAAGAGAATTGAATAAGATTTGGCTTGAAAAGATTTTTTGCTATGCTATTATTTTTATAATATATGGGAGATTTCTCTCCTGACAATCGTCAAGATTCAAAAATTGAAAAAGAAGAAGATCCTCCGGATAGTTTAAAATTAGAACCCGGAAAGAAAATAGGCTCTTTTTTTGTTGGAAATTTTTTAAAGATCGAAGTAATTTCTGATCTCGATCAATGTTATAAACTCTGGCAGGAATTTTCGCCGATGAGAAATCTTTTTGATACCTGGGAATTTCGATATGCATTTTATTTGGGCTACAAATATCACCCCCATTTTCTCTTGCTGAAAAAAAATGGCGAAAATTTGGGAGTTTTGCCACTTTGGTATGAAAATAACAATTTCTACAACAAAAACAAAAAAAGATTTGTTTGGTTCGGAAGCGATTGGCAAGAGGAAATAAGTTTTTATGTCAAAGACAAAAATTATATTCCAATTTTAATTTCGGCTGCCCCTTCCCCTCTTTATTTAAATGCCATCTCAACGGAGGGTTTGGGTGATTTAATTTTTAAAATTCCATTTCAAGAAGATGAGCCAAAATATATTTTAAATTTGGAAAATTTCAAAAATCATGAGGAATTTTTAATGACCCTAAAGAAAAACAAAAGGAGGAATTTAAGAAAGGATCGGAATAGAATTTTGAAGCAAAATCCCCAGATTGTTATTAACAATTTTTCCGATTTTAAATATCTTGTTGAATTGGCAAAAAATAGATTTTATCAAAGGGGAGAAAGGGCCGATTGGGAAGATTCAAGAAGAATAAAAACATTTGAGAAAGTAATTGAATTGGCTGGGAAATCATATCAGACGAGGATGCTCACGATGAAGGTTGGTGGAAAAATTGCCGGGGTTGACTTAATCTGTATTTTCAATAACACCTATTTTGCGGTCAAGTGCGGTTATAATGTGGCGGAATTTTCTGGGATTGGGAACTTTATTAATCTTTTTGAGATTGATGACGCAATAAAGTTGAGGATGAAAAAAATTGACTTCTTACAAAACAATTACGAGTGGAAAGCAAAATATTTCAAAGCCGTACCTCTTTTAAAGCATGAAAAATGAAATGAGGTTTTTAACTTTTCTTATTGCCATTTTAAGAATTTTTTACCCATAAAGAGTTCTGGCAAAACAAAGAATCCCCAGCTGGCAACAAAGAGAACGTAGGCCAAATCAGCCGGTCCCAGAGGGATGATGTGGAACATTTTTTGAGTTACTGGAAGATAGCAAATTCCCATAGTGGCGAAAACTGAGATTACTTCAGCAATGACAAAAAATTTATTTTTCAGTGCCCTTTTCCCCATTTTCCAAACGCTGTGCTTTTCGGAACGGCAATTCCAGACGACAAAAAGTTCAAACATTGCCGCCTGGACAAAGACGACGGTTCTGGCTTCGTTTAAAGCCAAAAGCCGAAATTCTTCTCTCTGCGGGTCGTTTAAAGGTAAAGAGAGCCAATGGACCGGCACTTCTGACATTTTTGTTCCCGGGAATAAATAATATTCCAAAGAAAAAACCAGCAAGGTTCCAATTGACTGGAGCAAAAAGGAAACAATTATAAAAAAAATCATTCCGGATAAAATTCCTTCCTTTGGATTTCGGGGTGGCCTTTTCATCACATCTTCATCCGAAGGATCGGTTGCCAAAGCAACGGCCGGCGCGCCGTCGGTCACTAAATTTATCCACAAAAGCATGGCCGGAATTAAAGGCAAAGGAAACAATTTTTCGCCAAAAATTCCCGCCAAAATGGCAAAAAGACCAATGACCAAAACCTCATCAAAATTGCAAGCCATTAAAAATCGGGCATATTTTCGAATGTTATTGTAAATAATTCTCCCCTGCTCGACGGCATTGACAATAGTGGCAAAGTTGTCATCAGCCAAAACGATATCCGATGCCTCTCTGGTCACATCGGTTCCGGTCTGGCCCATGGAAATTCCCACATCGGCTTTCTTTACAGCCGGGGCATCATTAACTCCGTCACCGGTCATTGCCACAATTTCACCTTTTTTCTTCCAGGCCTTGATAATTTTTAACTTGTGCTCAGGCGACATTCTGGCATAAACAGTTACTTTTTCAACAATTTTTTCGAAATCTTCATCTGACATTTTGTCCAATTCCTGACCGGTTAAAACTAAATCCCCTTCTTTGAAAATTCCAATTTCTTTGGCAATGGCGATGGCAGTTAATTTATGGTCTCCGGTAATCATTATGGTTTTTATTCCGGCTTGCCGGCATTTTTTATCAGCCAAAATGGCTTCTTCTCTGGCCGGATCAATCATTCCTTCCAAACCAACGAAGACCAAGTCATTTTCTAATTCCTTATTTTCGAATTTTTCAATTCCGGCTGGCAATTTTTTATAAGCCATTGCCAAAACTCGTAAGGCCTGGCTGGCCAAGTTTTCATTAACTTTTAAAATTTTTTCTCTCTCTTTTTCATTCAGTTTGATTTCCGCGCCGTCTCTTAAAAAGCGATTACATCTTTCCAAAATTATTTCCGGCGCCCCTTTGGAAAAAACAAAAATTTCTTTTTGAGGAGTCAAATTGACGACACTCATTCTTTTTCTTTCGGAAGTAAAAGGCACTTCATATTTTCTGGGATATTCTTTTTCCAGATTTTCTTGCCAAAAACTTGCTTTGGCTGCAGCACAGATTAAAGCCCCCTCGGTTGGATCGCCAACAATGTAATAATTTTCATTTTTTTGTAATCTGGCATTGCTGCAAATTAAGCCAATTTTTAGCAAAAGGGCAAGATTTCCCTCTTCTTTGGGATTAATTTCTTTGCCATCGAAAATAAATTTTCCTTCAGGCGTATAACCTACCCCGCTCACTTCAATGATTTTTCCATTGAGATAAATTTTTCTGACCGTCATTTCTCCTTTGGTCAAGGTTCCAGTTTTATCGGAACAAATGACGGTTGTCGAACCCAAACTTTCGGCCGAAGATAATCTTCTGATGATGGCATTTCTTTTAGCAAATTCTCTGGCTCCCAAAGCCAAACCAATTGTAACAATGGCTGGCAAACCCTCGGGCACTACTGAAATTGCCAAAGCCACTGCCGTCATAAAGGAATCTAAAAAGGCCTTAATTTTTAGTCCCTCAGAAAAAATTTCCAAAAAAAAGATAATCACTCCCAAAACAATCACAATTCGGGCAATTTTCTTGGCAAATTTATCCAATTTTTTCTGAAGGGGAGTTTCTTCCTCTTCAGTTTCTTGAACCATTCGGGCAATCTTTCCAAATTCGGTTTCCATTCCGGTAGCAGTGACTATCGCTTTTCCTCGGCCATAGGCAATATGGGTGGCGCTAAAAATCATATTCTTCCTTTCAGATAATGGCGTCTCTTCCTTCAAAACAGTCAACTCTTTGGTCACCGGGTTTGATTCTCCGGTCAAAATTGCTTCATCCAACTTCAAATCAACGATTTCTAATAATCTGGCATCGGCCGGGATTTTATCTCCGGCTTCCAAAAGCAAAATGTCTCCGGGAACTACCTCTTTGGCCAGAATGAAAAGTTCTTTTTCTTCTCTAAAAACCCTGGCTTTTGGGGCGGCCAATTTTTTTAATGCCTCCAGAGCTCTTTCGGCCCGATATTCTTGGACAAAACCAGAAATAGCCACTAAAAAAATAATAATTAAAATAGTGATCGAATCGGTGTAAGTTTCCAAAAAACTTTTTCCCGGCTCTCGGCGGGATTCATAATAGCCAATAAAAGCCGAAAAAATGGTTGCTACTATCAACAACAAAACAAAAACATCCTTGAATTCATCAAAAAACATTTTCAAAAGTCCTCTTTTCTTTACCTTTTTCAATTCATTTGGTCCGTATTCAGCCAATCTCTTTTTTGCCTCTTCATTGGTCAAGCCATTTTTGCTTGATTTCAATTCCTTTAAAACGTCCTCTTCTTTCATTGCCTGCCAAGCCATTTTTTCAATTTTTTCTTCAGTTTTCTCCATAATTTTATATCTGATCAATTCGCTAACAAAAATCTTTTGAGCGAAAGCGGGCTGTGAAGGGAGCATTTCGCAGCCGAGCCCCGAATGGACTCCGAATTTATTTTAGGTTAAATAAGGCTTGGCGAGAAATAGCAGTGGCTGGAAAAAAGTTTTGTATTAGCACTTTAGCCAACTGCGTGCTCCCTGAACAGCCTGCCGAGCGATATTATTATCAAATTGGTTAGCAATTACAATTTATAATTATAATTTTCTATCAAAAAAATTCAAGCCCCTTTAGTAGGAGTTTTCCACAACTGACCAATTCAAAATTTTTCTAAGCCCAGTATGACAAGTTCGAATTTTTAGCTGAGAAGACAGGACTGATAAAAAGATTTTTCTTACTCTTTGTTAGATATTTTATATGGAGATATTCTTCGAACTTGCTCTACTGGGTATGCAAAAACTGCCCAATCATAGACAGTTCTTGCGTTAATTTCTTTTACCCTGTAGTGAGTTGTACTTTATTCAGGTTTTTCCCAACTTCGTATACGGCCGTCGATTAAATTGGAAGTCCTTTTTCAACTAATCACTACTCGATACTGATTACTTAAACAAATCCCGAGAGAAAAACCATGCCCCGCACCGAGCTTTGCTTTGGTGCGGGGTCTCGGGCGGAAAATTGGGATTTCCTCTTTCGAGTAGGTTATTTAACAAATTCAATTTTAAGGTCACGGTCAAGAGCCGAGGCAATTTTTTGAAGAGTATCAGTAGTAAGATTCTGTTGACCTGTTTCTATCCGAGCCACGACGCTTTGAGCGGTGTTGAGCTTCCGAGCTAATTCTTTTTGAGAAAGATGATGCTTTTTTCTTAATTGGAGAATTTTATAAGCAATTTCAAGACGCTGGCTTTCTTCTTCATAAGCCTTTCGAAATGCTTTATTCTTCATCTGTTGAGCTAAATAGCGCTCAAAAGATAGATATACAACTTTTTTATGTTTCTTTTTCACCCCGTTAGAAATTTTCATAAATTTTGCTTATATGATACCCCGATTATAAATCCTGTTAGTACAGAATTTCTAACGGGGTTCATATTCTATAAGATTTTTATTAATTTTATAATCCTCAAAGTTATTAAGAGCCCGAACAATCTCTTGCTCTGGGGTTTTTGGCGTCTTTTTAAGAAAAGCGCGAAGAAGAATTATTTTCTTTCCCTCTACTGTTATGTAGAAAATGCGATGTCTATTACGGGCGAAATCTATACGCAATTCCCGAATACCCGAGCGAATATAACGACTATATGGTTCATCAAGTTGTCCTTTGTAATCACGAAGAAGAGTGATATAGGCTGCGATTTTTGCCTTATCTTTTGTTGGTATATTCTGAGTATATTCTAAAACTGGAACTCGTTTGGTATGGCTATTCCGATAATAATAAACTTTATATTCGTCTTGACGATTCATTAATCAAAGCCACACTACCTCTATATAGCATATATGCTATATGTCTGTCAATAGATATAGTGTGGATAATTAAAACCTATTTCTATTGTAACAAATAATTAAGGAAATAAAAATTGCCCAGCGATGGGCGGTTTTGACGCGGCTCGGTCTCTCGAACCGCGCTCAAGGGGGCTGCGGGGATGGGACATAGTTCGAACTTGGTTCTGGGAGAGATTTCCAGTTATAGAATCAATTAGATAATTAGTTATCGGTTAATGTACTGGTTATACCCCCCTACTACTCACTATTTTTCAACCAAGAAATGCCTTTTTATGGAGTTCTTTATAAAGCAGTGATTGGTCGGGATTGTAAAATATATAATTTATTCTTTTCTAAAGCCCACTCAACATCTTGAGGATCTTTATAATGATTTTCTATTTTAAGGCAGAGTTTCGCTAATTCTTTAATTTGTGCTTCTAAAAGCTTTTGCTGATTTCTTTTAGGCCTAGGGACAGCTATAGGTTTATTTCCTTTCTTAACTAAGACAATCATTTTCTTTTGAGTGTTTACATTAACATCTAAGATATTAAGGCTATCTTTTTCTATCACATATGTATCAGGAGTAATTTGACCAGAAACTAATATTTCTCCCAACCCCCAGGCAGCCTCAATTACCATTTGATTTTTATCTTTTATCACTGGATGAACAGTAAAACAAACCC
>Ga0210029_1001386_pt1 | contig 14346 bp, 12 predicted proteins | sample CryGeymeta201521_FD_183985 | JGI IMG/M metagenome (GOLD analysis project Ga0210029, IMG submission 183985) | Groundwater microbial communities from Crystal Geyser aquifers in Utah, USA - Crystal Geyser metaG 2015-21 (SPAdes) (version 2) | ecosystem: Environmental > Aquatic > Deep subsurface >... | reverse complement strand
AACGATGATGCGTTCGGCGATGACATGATATTGAGGGACGCCGCCTCGATACTGCAAAATGACCCCTCAATTGGGGTCTTAATCGGCAACTACTGTCATTGGTCCAATTCAGGAGACCGCGTACTGAATTTTGAGTCATCCATCAACATCGGGACAGGCACTCACACCGTCTGCCAGCATTTCCGCAAAATGGTTTTCATCAGCGGGCTCGTTATGGACCGGCGACTGTCGCAGGAGTTTACCACCAGGAGATTTGACGGGAGCCTGTGGTACCAAGTGTTCATTGCCTCCAAAATCATCCTGTCAGGAAGGACGCTCTTTGGCTGGAATCGAGTCACGGTGCGAAAAGATATCGAAATCCAAGGCCACAAGTCTCTACAGTTGTGGGGAATGAGTTCTGCGTCCAGGAACTTCTCCCGAGCCAACTCGTTTGGGGGACTTACCCTATGCCGTGTCGCCGTGTCTGCCGTGCGCGAGCACGTGACTGAAGAACAGCTTCGGCGTTGCTGTTACCGTATGCTGCTCCAAGTCATGCTGCTAACTTACCCCTTCGCCCTATATACCTGTCGGCGAAACCAATCTTACTTCAGAGCCATCAAGATGGTCTGTGAGGTCTCTCCAGCGTGCTCTCTGAAAGGATTCCCTTTGTCACTGATAGACTACTGGATCATTTGCTCGGGTTATATGCTGGCAACGTTTCTGGGGATGTGCATACCTTTGAGCGTGCTGGCAGTTCTCAAGGATTTCTACCAGAGGATACGGAGCAGACTGGGGGCATGATGCCCTTTCAATAACGCCTGCCTTCCACCAAAGGCATTCCCTGAGTTTCCCATGCGATGGCTCCCTCTGAACCGCTGCGTAACAAATAAGCGGACAAGTGCAAGTAACTGCCGGTCACTCACGGAAGCGTTTATTGGGAAACACATAGGGAACTTCTTTCAGCAAAGGTTGGTCCGTGGGAGCGCGTCGTCGCAAAGCGTAGAACCGGATGACTTGTTCGTTGAATCGGACCTCACATCGGACTAACCGATTGGGCCACTTCCGGTCAACTTCAAGAGCGTGCCCCAGCAGAGAGACCTGTCCAGCTCCGGTGGTCCGCCGCAAGAAGATAATCCTTCCCTGGGGCTGAGCTTGCAGATTCAGCTTCCATCTTTTTGGGAAACATCGACGTCCCGGGGTGGTGTCCCGTCGCTGGGCTGTCCGTCCACGGTGCGCCGCAATGTATTTGGCAGACTGAGCTTGCAGGGAAGGCACACTTTCATGGTGGAATCGCATCCGGACTTTCGCTTGCCAACGACCATTGAAGCTTTCAATCGCTGCTTGAAACCCAGGTTCACGCGGCGGGACAAAGATGGGCGTCACCTGCAAACTCAAACACAAACGAATCACCGACCCAATCGCGTCACGATGTTGGTGCGGACCTTGAAAGACAGTGGCATTGTCAAACTGAACGTAATCTGGCAACCCGGACTCTCGCCAGTGCTCCAGAAGGGCTTCCCTGACGGCTTTTGCGGTGATTCTCGTTGTCGGCCAAGCTCCGCTCAGAGCTCCATGAAGGGAAAGAACCGTGAGCACCTCTACTTGGGGTCCTCCCTTGATCGCCAATCCTTCGATGACATCCCACAGGTCAATTTCAGCATGTTGATTCGCCACCTCCGGAAGATACCAACCCGACGGAGGAGCAGGTCGGCGAATCCGTTGTTGCCCGTCCAAGGCGCCTCGTCGCTCCAGAATGTAGCCGATGGTTCGCACGGCGGGAACATCTGGGAGGTTCCGGGCGAGCCATTCCTCACGGATCGCCGCTGCGCCAAACTCCCCCAGGTCGCTCGTCTCTTTCAACTCCTGGCGTATCTGCAATACCACCTCTTCTTTCTCGCGGCTGGTGCGCCGAGGAGAAACCGATGGACCACTGGGACGATCGCTCCAGTCTACTCGGTCAAGACGTTTCCCCGCAGCGCGATCTACCCACAATTGAACCGTGGACAATGCAACCCCATACTGCCGGGCCACAGATCGCTTCGAGTCGCCTCTCCGAACGGCCGCTACCATCTCGCGACGCCTCTGTTCATTCGACGTTTTTTAGCCAATTTACTACCCTCCGGACAAGTTTCTGGGTATCATATCCTGACCGGCAATTACTTGCACTTGTCCAATAAGCAAGCAAAGACACGATGACACCGTCCATTTCTGTCTGCATTCCAACCCTCAACCGCGCTCCGCACTTGCGGGGCGCGATTGAGTCTGTGCTGGCCAGCACGCTTCAGGACTTCGAGATCGTCGTTTCAGACAACGCGTCTGATGACAACACGGAAGAGATTGTCCAGTCTTTCCAGGATCCCAGAATCTGTTATGTCCGCCACAAGCGACGGATACCCATTCAGTCGAACTGGACGGCAGCGCTCTTTCATGCGCGTTCTGAGCTACTCTTCAAACTGGATGACGATGACCGCATCGAGCCAGCGTTCCTGGAGAAGACAGTTCAATTCCTGAAATCCCACCCGGAAGCATCCAGCGTCTATACCGCTTTCCTGGTTCAGTCTCCCGGCGGCCGGCCGGTGCCCATCGTTGATGACCACTTTTTCGGTAACCGCGTACTCTGCGATGGTGTCGAATACTGCAGGGCGATCCTTCTCAACAGGAACCTGCCGCAAAACCACAAATCAGCGGGGGTCTTCCGGGCCGTCTGCGCCCGCGAAGCCCGGTATTTTGACCGATGCCTCACGGACATTATCTTCACCATGGCGATCGCCGCACAGGGGTCTGTAGGGTACCTGCGCGAACCCCTGTTCCGCTACGTGCTGCACGGCGGCGAACATGAAGCGGGGCGCGTCGTCCGGGTGGCAGACATGTATCTGAAGGGATTGCACAACCTCTTCGATCTGGATGTCGTCAAAGAACAGGCAGCCGTCAGTGACCTTCGAGAAGAGGTTCTCCACCAGCACAGGAGACTTGCTCCCATTTTCTACACGCATCTGAGTTTCCGGAACCACGGTCGCGTGAAGGGACTCGAAGTCGCACGACATTTCCTGAGGGAAGACCCCTCCTTATCTCGGGCCCTGTTGTTCCTTTCGTCCGTTGCGGTATTGGCGCTGCTTCCCAGACAAGTAGTCCATTACCTCATCACCTACTACTACAAGGCAGTGTGGCCCAAACGGCTGGTCAACGTAGTGATGAAACTGAGTCGCAGTAGTTGACATGAGCGCCCTGCCACAGATCAGCATCTGCATTCCCACCTTCAACCGGTGCGAACGGCTGCGGCAGGTGTTGGCGATCCTCCTGAGCAGCGAATTCCCAAACTTCGAGATCGTTGTCTCGGACGACGCGTCGCCGGATGCAACGTGGGAGACGCTGCAGAGGTTTGACGACAGCCGCGTCCGCGCGGCGCGGCAAGAGCGCAACTTGGGGATGAAGGGGAACTGGAACGCAGTTGTCCGCATGGCGCGTGCCCCCCTAATTCTTCGTCTGGACGATGACGATTACATCGCCCCGCAGTTCTTGGGCAGAATGGTGGACCTGTTCCAACGACACCCGGAGGTGCAGAGCGCATACACCGGTTACGCCTACACTCGAGGTTACGACTTCTTCCCGGAGTTTGAGGTCGTCGACCGCGGCGTCTTTGCGGACAGCTCCATCGTTGAAGGGCATGAACTCATTCGTCGCTATCTGCTGCAGAACCCCTTTCCGGGCATCCACCCCTCGTCTGTCGTGTTTCGTGCGGAAGCCGGAGCGGAGGCTGAATGGTATCGCGACGACTTCAATGACCATACCTTTGCGCTCGCGCTGGCGGCGTGCGGGAGAGTGGGATACGTGCCTGAAGTATTGTTCTTCTATGTCCAGCACAATGAACCCAGAGTCTTCAACGCAGGGAACAGCGAAGTCCTGTCCCAGATATGCAGCTACGACCCGCTGGACGCATGGAAGACCGTCTATGAATCCAGCTTCAACCGGTTACGGGAGCTCCCCGAGATTCAGGACATCAAGGACGCCGTTCGCCAGAAGCATCTTCGACTCTATCCATGCATTCAGTTCTACACGGTGCGGAACAACTACCGGAGGCACAGCTTCGTGGTGCGGTCTTTCTACTGGATGGCGCAGCGATACCCACGGATCGCGCGGGACCCGATGGTCTGGTCTGCGTTACTTGTCATGCTCCTGCCAATGTCGGTGGTAAGACAGGTGATGCGCTGGTATCGCAACCGGGCCGGGTGAAGCCGAGGAGCCATGGTGGCTTCCGTCCGAAGCAGAGAATGTTTGTTGCGAGTGAGGGAACAACTGAGGCTATCCCGTCCATGGACGCAGCCAGCGAGACCAGCCGTCTCCCGATCCCGTCACCGCTCCCGCCCCCGATGAGCTGCGCGCCGCGGCATTGCAGTATCTCAAACCCGTGCAGCCGCATCATGTCCGTGAGGCCGGCGAGGGTGAAGACGCGCAGGTGGTAGTTGATGCCGCCTTCGCCGTAGGCAAGCCTCCCCAGAGGCCCTTTACCCGCGAGCCCAAACTGAGTGCTGATCTCCTGTCCGTAGCCCTGCCATCCGCAGAGCACCATGATGCGACCGATCCAGGATGCCAGGTTAGGGGTGGAGACGAACAGGAATCCACCTGGTCGGAGAAGACGGTAAGATTCGCTAAACATGATATCCGGATTGACCAGATGCTCGACAACATGACTGCAATGAACCAAGTCAAAGCACTTGTCCTTGAAGGGGAGAGAACCCGTTTCGGGTATAACGCCATGCACGAAGTGCTGCAATTCATGCCGTCGGAATACCGCTGCGGCCGCGTCGGACATCTCGAAGTCAACATAGAAGTACCCATCGGGTGCTTCGGAATGCTGAAGCTCTCTGGCGAGCCTTCCCGGGCCACCGCCGAGATCCAGGATTCGCGGAGAGCTGCCGGTGTCAGGCGGTAAGTTGAGGCGCAGCCAGCGGTGAAACAGGCGCGACTCATGCGACATGCCGAAATCCCATCGGTCGTTCAGGGATTCATATCGGTTGTTGTAAAGCGCTCGTTGCTGTAACCTGTCCATCGTTGGAGGCAATTATCCCAGACAGTGGAGCGATCCGCAAACATGCACGACCGTTCGCATAGTGGGAACCCAGCCAATGTCTGTCTAAGGCTTGGCGAGATTGGCCTGCTTGTCCTGATCGTCGCTCTGTGCTTCTTCCACATCGGGAACGGGGACTTCTGGACGCACATGCGGACGGGGAAGTGGATCGTCGACCACCGCGCCGTTCCGTGGGAGAACCTCTACATGTACACGGCCGAGGGGTACCCGTGGATCAACCATAGCTGGCTTACCGGTATCGCCTTCTATGGTCTTTGGGAAATAGGCGGACCGGCGGCAGAGCAACTGACCCTCGTGTTGCTGCTTGCTGCAAGCTACGTCGTTCTCTATGTCTTTTACCGGAGGAGCGGCGCGCCCGGCTGGCTCGGGTTGCTCATCTTCGCAACGGGCATCGCCACAGCGAGGTCTCGCTACGACCTCCGACCGGAGATGTTCAGCGGAGTCCTCGTCGCAGGATTCCTCTACTACCTGTTCGAGTTCAAGTCGGGGCGACGAACCAACTTGTGGCCTGTTGTCCCCCTGCTGATTCTCTGGGCCAACTTCCATGGAACAACGCTGACCGCGACGTTGATTCTCATTGTCTTCGCAGCCGCAGAAGGAGTTCAGGCACACTTCTCGCGTGGGAGCGAAACAAAGACGCCACTCACTCGTAAGCAGATCGGTCATGTATGCGTTATGATTCCGCTTTCCGTGTTGCTGATTCTTATCAATCCCTTCGGGTGGAAGTATTTTCTGTCCCTCGACCCCAGGCGCCTTGCGGTGCTGAATCGGTACCTGACTGAATGGCACTCCCTCCGCGAACTGGTGCAGGGCTTCGATGCCACCACCGTCGGCCTGATGGTCGCCTTTGGTATGCTGGTGCTCTTCTCTTTTCTCGTCGCGCGCAGGTCGTTTCAGTTGAGCCTGTTCCTCCTGACCTTGCTGTTTGTCACGATGGCCGTGAAAAGCTCACGACAGATCTGGGTCGCGGTGCAACTGCTGGTCTGCGTTGCCGCTATGAACTTCTCCTGTCTCCAAGCCCGACGGGCTGCAAACGGCCCAGAGCCGACGATACCAGCCGTTCATTCTCGGGGACTGGCGTTCGCCTGCCTTTGTATGGGGCTGACGATTGTGCAGGCAGTGTATTTCTCCACCGCCGCGGGGTACAAATACGGACTTGGCGTGGATCGTGAATATGTTCCAGCAGGGGCGGTGCGATTTATGCAGGACAACCGCATTCGTGGAAGGCTTTTCAATGACGAGGTGGATTCGGGATACCTTGCCTGGCATCTCTATCCGTCTCAGAGAATTTTTATTGATGGGATGAACGCCTACGGGCCTGGGATGTTCCTTGCTGCACAGGCTCTGCGCGGGCAGAACGTTCGCAGTGAGGATTTCGACCGGTGGGGCTTCGATGTCGCTCTGATTCCCGCCAAACCGTATTTCACACCGTTGGCTCAACTCCTCCACCGTCGCAATGACTGGGCGCTGGTCTATTGGGACGGAGTGTCATGGTTGTTTGTGAACCGCGAGCCGATGTACGCGTCGCTCATCGGGGCGCGCGAGTACCACGACATCGATCCATCGCTGCCGGACGCGTTCCCGGAGGCATTCCGGCAAACGACGCTGCGAGAAGTTCACCGAAGTCTTGAGAATCCTGTGAAGTCTGCTTCGCTCTATTCCGCTGCCGGTATCTTCTGCCTCGCTGCACAGTCTGTTGACGAAGCGCGAATGAATTTCCAGCGTGCGCTGCAACTCCGCCCAACTTCTGTTCGAGCGATGGTCGGGATGGCGAAGTGCGCGCGACGCATGGGTGAACTTAACGAATCCATCCGGTGGTGCCGAAGGATTCTGTTTCTCCAACCGCGGATGAGCGAGGCATGGATTATTCTCGGACTGTCCCGGGCCGATCTGCAAGATGCGGCAGGAACCGTCACGGCACTGGAGAAGGCTGTCGAGCTTGGACGGTTTGATGTGAGAATCGGCGAGAAGCTATCTCTGGCGTACCTCACAAGGGGGGAGTTTCGCGAAGCGGAGAGACTGTTGGAGGCGACACTGGCGCTCAACCCGCGGTCCGCGCCGCTGCTGTTCGCCCTGGCAGTTACGTTGACCCATTCCCAGCCGGTTCCCGAGGGGCGCATCTTTGACAGCTTGGAGAGGTCGGTCACCCTTCAACCGGGGATGCGAAACCTCATTCGCGATGAGGCAAGCTTCAACGGCCTGAGGGACCATCCGCGGTATCAGCGATTGCTGTCTCCATAGCTACGCTGCAAAACTAATCGACCAAAACAAAAGCGTGCGGTCGCGAGGTTCGCGATTCCGCACGCTTTCCGTTTTCTGAAATTGGGGATGAAACGGGTCTACGATGGTTTCTGCGTTACCGGTCGGATGGCGACGGGCACGTATTCCGAATCCTTGGTCAAAAATATCTGATCCACCATGATGCCGGGTTCACGGCCGAGCAGCTTGATGGTGTGCTTCCCGGCGGAGAGGTTGAACTTGGCGCCTTTGGCCTCCACCCAGTGCCAGTGGTTGTACGTACCATCCTGTCCCAAAGTGGCGGGGGAGTAACTGTCGATCTGGATACCGACGGAGTTGCCACACCCATCTTTCCAGTAGGTCCGCGCCCAGACGTAGTAGTAACCCGGGTCAGACACGGTAATCGTGTAGCTGGCAGATCCCTTGCTTTTCGGAGAGTTCTCCGGCACCTCCATGTAGCCGGCCCCCGACCAGTTATTGCTGGCCTTATTAACGACTTTGAGAGGCGTTTGAACGTCCTTCCCCAGTTCCGCCTCAAAGCAAATCTTCGTAGTGCTTGCTGCGGAGAGCGCTCCGCTGATCAGCACTGCTCCCAGAACACTGCCTGTCACCAGGTAGATCAACTGCTTTCGCATTCCACTTCCTCCCGTGTCGCAGATTCGGCAATCGCTGCCTTCTGACGTTCATCGTTTGACAAGGTTCCGATAATCGCCAACAAAAAAATGAAAACCATTCCCGTTCCCCGAACGAGCAGGGAGTGATGGATGCTGGTGATGGCGAATCCAAGCAACCCTCCCCAGCAGCCCAGAGCCAATGCTCGCAGGTCCGTATCGCCCACTTGCTGGAAGGCACGACGCGCTTGTCTGCCATGATAGCAGAGAAGGTACATGAACGCCAGTAGTCCGGTCATACCCATGGAGGACGCGATAACCAGAAAGAGGTTATTCGAGTCCAGCGGCATCTTCTCCTTGTTCGGCAGATGGAGATAGTAAGACCCCACATTCAATTGGTAGTTGCCGACCCCCACGCCGGTAAGGAATCGTTCCGCCAGCATGTTCACGTCAGCCTGCCACTCGATATATTGCTTCTTCAGATCGCCCTCATCGTCGCGTAACTGTACAAACGGCCGAATGCCCGCCCGGTAGGTTCTCGTCCCGGCCAAAGAGGATATCAGCAGACCGGCTATGAGTATGCCCAGCACTGTTGCGCCAGCTCTGCGACGAACGAATGAGGCTACCAGCGGAAGGACGACCACCAACGCAAGCAGCGCGCCGCCGGAAAGCATTGTGAACGCGGCAACAAAGACCATCGCATAGGCCCAGACCTTTGTCGCCATCGAGTCCGTCAGCAGACCCACGGCGAGCATCATTGGGGCCAACATCGCCCAGAAACCGCTGTAGATATTCTGGCTCCCAAACGTGGCGCTCACTTTCACAGGATCGGGAACCGTGAAGTACTGGACCACGCCCATCAGCAATACACCAGTGCTCAGTGGCACCAGGAAGTTCACGGCGAGTCGAAGGCGCGCCCGGTTCTCTACGAGATTGCGGAACAATGTGTAGGCGACGAGGAAGTAGAGCACCAACTGAGCCATTTCTACAATGGCATTGCGAACCCGGTCGTCCCCCAGAAGCGACTTCAACCCACCTTCCGCTTCCTTGAAGGCCTGGTGGATGCTCGGTGAGTTCAGCACGGAAACCGCCGCGGCAAACATCAGCATCCAGATGGGCGCAGGAGGCCACTTGACGGTTCTCCACCGTCTTGCCCCGTCCCGTGTCCTCGTCAGGAGTATGAGAAGCGCCCAGGCGCCAAACGCCATCGCCGTGACAATATCTCCCCACGCGATATAGGTGGCGTTAGGACCGCGACGGATGGCGAGGGCGGCCTGAGTGGGCAGGAAGAGCACCAGCAGAAGCAACAGCGCCGTTTCCACCGAATTGATCCATTTGGAGGTATTGGGTTCTGAGTTGGCCATGCTGTCTGAAACGTGATGTGTAATGGGTGAATCCTTTTGCACTACCCCTGCCGAAGCATTAGTGCCATTGCGGTTTTGACCAGCAATACCGCGGCTATCCCGAATCCGAGAGGTCTCACTGCCCTCTCGGGAACTGAGAAACTAAGAAGGGCGAGTAAGCCATACTCGATGCTGCGATAGACAAGGTGGAAATAGCGGAACTGTGGCTCCAGCCAGTCGGGAGTCCGGTATATTTCATTGGATGTGGCCATCCGAGCGATGGCCACCTTGATGCCGAGTCCCAAAACAACGACCAATCCAGAGCCCCACAACACCGGCCGCCACATTTCTCCGAGAGACTCGCTCCCCCGCTTTACCGAGGCGAACGCAACAGCACAGATGATGACGAGCGTCAGCAAAACGAGCGTAGACCACGGCAGCAGCCAGGGGTACCGAGCCTCCAGCGCAGCGATCTGCCATCGCGCCGTCGCCGACAAACTGTAGCAGAACATGATCGCGAAGGTGAGGACGAACCTTCCCTCCACGCATTTCAGAGGAGTGCCTTGTCCGAAGCTTCCCAGACCAATTAGCAGCAATCCCAGAGGAATGGTCGTTAGCACATAGCGTTCCCTGAACTCGACACCCGGGAGAAACACGCAGGCAGACATGACCAGGAGCCCGATCGTCAGAATGCTTGGGAGAACACCCGACCGGCACGCCTGATCCGGATTGGTATTGGATTTCATCACTCGCTGCCTTCGTCAAACATTACTGAGTTCGCCCCACTTACCCTCAACCATTCTCCGGTCGAATTGAGCGCCAAACTGCTGGATAACTTCCCGGACAACGTTTGCTTTGACATCCTCGTATTGTGGAAGTTCTGCCTCCTCGGCCGAGCGAAGCTTGGCAAACGATGTCATGACTGCGTCATCATATCCACACGGATTAATCCAGTCAAAATGCCTCAGATCTGGAGCGATGTTCAGCGCAAATCCGTGCATGGTGACCCAGTGCCGGATGGCGACTCCGATGGACGCGATCTTCTCCCCGTTAACCCACACTCCGGTTCTGCCTTTGGTTCGCTCGCCGGGGATCCCGAACCGTTTGACAGTTTCCATGAGGACGCTCTCCAGCGACCGAAGGTACCAGTGAGCATCCTTCCGCAGATTCTCCAGGCTGAGAATCGGATACCCGACAAGCTGTCCGGGACCGTGATAGGTGATATTGCCGCCACGGTTCGTCTCCACGATCTGCACGCCTTGTCGTGCCAGATCATCGTAGGATATCAGAATATGATCCAAGCCTCCGCTCCGCCCGATCGTGATTACTGGGGGATGCTCCAACAAAAGCAGCAGGTCATCGCACTCCCCGGCTCGACGCAGTTCCACCAGCCGCCGCTGAATATCGAGGGCCTCAAGATATTCTTTGGTCCCCAAGTTGAGAACAACACAACGCATTGGCAGGCGACTCAGTCCTCGGAAGCACGCGAAGTGTCACAGAAGCTCTGTTTATCGTGTTCCGGTGTGATCCCGTGGCAACAAAACCTTGACTCATTTGTATCAGCTCTCCGCGTACCCTCTGTGGGTTCTCCTCTTGGCGGACATGAAGATGCGTTCTTGCGACACCCATACAGCACGCCGATACTTCACGCATTGTATACTTCGTTCGTTCAGTACTGCAAGCACGGACGGCAGCGCGGGAGCCATTGTTGAGCGACTTAATCGGCGGTGACGCGGGCACCCATGGCGAATTTGTCGCAGGCGAAAAGTTGGTCAGCACGCGGGGAGACACATCTGGCGAGCAGGTTTGGAGGCATTCCAATGGGTGACAGGGTTAGGTTGGCGATTGTGGGTTGCGGGGGCATCGCGGGGGCGCATCTAAACGGTTACGAGTCCCTGCACCAGCGAGGTTGCGACGCGTTTGAGATTGTGACAACCTGCGACACCAATATTGGGAACGCCGGTCAAGTTCCAGGACGTGGTGGACGGCAAGGTCGCCACGTATCAGACGCCGATCGACGAATACTGGAAGATATGAGTCTGGCTCACCCAATGCCCTGGCCGGCGAAAATTAACGCAACGACATGCCCGGAACGCTGACTACTGCCGAGAAAATCCGTCGTCTACCGTGGTTGCTGTGGGCGGACCTCTTCAATTCGGTCTGCGCCCTCCTGACGGTCTTCGGATCCGTATTTGTTCTGTTCCTGAGCGCGCTGGGGATCGACAAGACGCGTATCGGGTTCATCCTGTCGCTCCTTCCCTTCTGCGGTCTGGTTGCTCCGTTCATTGCCTCGACGGTCGCTCGTATCGGCTTCCGGCGTATCTTCCTGCTTTTCTGGACAGGACGGAAGCTGATGCTGGCCCTGCTGTTACTCACCGGTGTCGTTCATACCCGCTGGGGTGTGACAGCTTCCTTCTGGTGGGTGACAGGCATCGTGTTCGGTTTCGCCCTGTGCCGCGCCATTGCGGAGACGGGGTATTATCCCTGGATTCAGCAGATTGTTCCCAACAGCATACGCGGCCGGTTCATGGCCTTTGAGAACACGGTGATTCTCGTCGCCAGCATGATGGTCATGGGAGCGGCATCCTACATCCTCGACCATGTGGAAGGTCTCCACGGTTTCCTGATCCTCATCGGCGCGGGAGTCGTCTCGGGATTCGCCTGCGTCGCGTGTTATACCTTCCTGCCGGGCGGGGAGCCGGTCGCGCCAAACCGGGATGAGGTGCCTGCGCTGACGCAGATGATCGGGGCCGTCAATGATCGCGACTTCCGCCGCTTCATGGTGAGCCTGGGAGTTACCAGTTTCGCCCTCGCATTTCTGACCCCCTTCGTTCCTCTGTATCTCAAGGACGAAGTGGGACTGACGGAGGGCAATATCGTTCTCCTGACCCTCTGCAGCAACTTGAGCGGACTGGTTTTCAGCTTTCCCTGGGGCTGGTCTTCCGATCGCTTTGGCAGCAAGCCGGTGATGTTGACGGGACTGGCCATGATCATGCTTCTCCCCGTGCTCTGGTTCCTGCTGCCCCAGAAAAGCGTGTGGAGCCTTCCCGTGACAGCCATCGTGTCCTTCTGGGGGGGCGCGGCCTGGATTGGCTGGAGCACCGGGTGGACCCGATACCTTTTCGTCAACGCCATCAAGGAGGAGCAGAGCGCTGCCTACACAGCCGTTTACTACTCGTGGATGGGCTTGGTGAACGGCATCGGGCCTTTGCTGGCGGGTCGATTCCTCGACCTGTGCTCGGGGATCCACGCTCGCTACCTGTTCTTCAATCTGAGTGCCTATTCCGCCCAATTCGGTCTGGGTTTGCTTCTCTTGATAGCGGGGTTCATCCTGCTGCGGCGCATACGCAGTGATAGCGCGGTCACGGCCAGGAGCTTCGTGGGAATGCTGGTGCGCGGCCGCCCCCTGGCCGCGGTCGAGTCCCTCGTTCGCCACAGCCTCGCCAAAGACGAAACCACGCGCATCGCCACCACCCGGCGCATGGCTGAGTCCCGGAATCCTCTGAGCCATGATGAACTGATCGCATCTCTCGAAGATCCCAGCTTCAATGTGCGCTATGAAGCCATCGCCTCCATTGCCCGGACGACACCCGATCCCAAGCTAACGCAAGCGCTTCTTCAAGTGCTCCAGGGAAGTGAGTCGGAGTTGTGCGTGGCAGCCGCCTGGGCGTTGGGGCGACTGAAGGAGTCCACCGCCATCGAGCCTTTGCGGGAAGCGCTCTCCTCCAACGAATCCACTCTGCGCGCCGCGGCAGCCCGAGGACTTGCAGGACTTCAGGACGCAGACAGTGTTCCCCGACTCCTGCAAGGACTGAGTGCCGCAGAGCCGGCGGCGGAGCGAATTGCCTACGCTTCCGCGCTCGGTTCCCTGCGCGCGGGGGAATGCCTGGAGACCCTGCTCCTGTTGCTGAACCAGACCCGGGATGTCACCGCTCGGAGTGAGCTTGCGCTGGCCGTGGCCCGCATCGTGGGGGGAGAGGGCGACTACATGCGGCTGTGGCGCGGAGCGCGAGTGGATCGGAATACCGCGCTGGCTCACGCCCTGTACGCGCTGAAGCGCAATCTGCGCGCAGTGGAAGGACAAAACTCAGGATTGGAGACCCAACTGGAGGATTGGGCCGCAGCCTTCGGACGTGGGGATATTGTTGCTGGAAGCGAGTTCATTGGGGGCTTCTTGCGGTCACCGTTGGCGCGCCAGTTCGCTGATCGCGTCACCACCATCCTTGAGTTCTGCGTCGCCACGTCTTGCGACTCTGCCAACGCCGGTGACGAACTCCTCATCTTGGCGCTGCACGTTATCGGAGAGGCTCTGCGGCGAGTGAGGCGGAGTGGCCCTCAGAAACAGCACTCGTGATAGCGGCCCCGTTGGCGTCCCCACCGGTGCATGTCAGTGCCGTGTTGGTATTCAGAGAAGGCCTCATGGGAATTCAGGCTGTCGTCAGTGCTTCTTGCAGCAATCTCTCCACGTATGTGTCGACGCCGACATGATGCCGCGATGCTTCCAGTGCTACGCGCCGGTGGAGTTCGGGGCTTGTCCGGAGAACCAATTTTCCAGAGCAGGGCGATTCCGCCGCTCGCCCCTGTTCGGAGCAGAAAGCCAGATACTCATCCACCGATTTCTTCATCTCCCGGCGCAATTCTGGAACCGAAGCACCGTAGAATGTCACCACGTCGTTGATATTGATAACCGTCCCGTGGAAACAGTCAATGTCGGGGTCAAACTCCACTGCTCCAATGTACCCTTTGTACTCGATCATGGCTCAATCTCCGCGCTCTCAACGAGCTTCCTCAGATCCTCGACGGCGCCCTTGTCCATGTTGGGGCCCGGGTGAGGACGGTGGAAGACAGCGACTTTTTCATTGAGCAACACAGCGACTCGCGATCCTTTCCGTTCCTCAACAGAAGCTCCCAGAGCGGCCAGTAAGGACTGTACATCTCGCCACTGGACAGTGGCTGAAACCGGACTCGCGAAAATCCTCTCTAGTGCATCCTTTCGTAAATTCTTCGACATTAGACGCCGGATCGCTTCAGCGTCCGGTAGCTCACACAACTGACTACCGAGCGCCAAGAAAGGACATCTTTTCTCCCC
>Ga0210029_1001381_pt1 | contig 14367 bp, 15 predicted proteins | sample CryGeymeta201521_FD_183985 | JGI IMG/M metagenome (GOLD analysis project Ga0210029, IMG submission 183985) | Groundwater microbial communities from Crystal Geyser aquifers in Utah, USA - Crystal Geyser metaG 2015-21 (SPAdes) (version 2) | ecosystem: Environmental > Aquatic > Deep subsurface >... | reverse complement strand
CATATGCGAACAAGGAAAGGCCAATGCATCGGACGTAGGTCGGGATTCATCCCGACAACCCGGCCCATGGAACCCACGTCGTCGGGATGAATCCCGACCTACAAAACCCCGCTGACGTCCCCGGTTAGTAGTTAGGTTGAAACCCGATCTACAAGGGCTTGTATATAAGCGTTCCAAAGAGTGCAACATTACATTAGGTTTAATAGCGAACCGCAGCCGCGCATTCTGACGCGATATTATCCACTGGATTCAGATGGCGATGCACGCCCGGCCGTGAGGTCGGGCGATGCCGCTTACAGGCGCGCAACCCGTGGGGCATACGCTGGTTTCAATCCGCGCCCGGCCGTGAGGTCGGGCGATGCCGGAAGGCCCAGGCTACGGCAAGGAAAGCCGCGAAGTTTCAATCCGCGCCCGGCCGTGAGGTCGGGCGATGCCGTCGCGCCGAGGCGCTGGCGATTGTTAACGCAGCCGTTTCAATCCGCGCCCGGCCGTGAGGTCGGGCGATGCCTGATCGCATAGTGTCCTTATAGCGTCGGTATAGTGTTTCAATCCGCGCCCGGCCGTGAGGTCGGGCGATGCCTGGAGATCATGGAGCTGCGTCGGCTACAGGGAAGTTTCAATCCGCGCCCGGCCGTGAGGTCGGGCGATGCGCGGCACAAGCCACAAGATCAACACCCAGTAAGGAGTTTCAATCCGCGCCCGGCCGTGAGGTCGGGCGATGCCAATGCGGTCACTGCCGTATATGATACGGATTGGCGTTTCAATCCGCGCCCGGCCGTGAGGTCGGGCGATGCGATGGTACGTCAGTGATGGTTACGACCATACTAATGTTTCAATCCGCGCCCGGCCGTGAGGTCGGGCGATGCGATAACGACCGTATAACCCGGCCAAATATGTCCGGTTTCAATCCGCGCCCGGCCGTGAGGTCGGGCGATGCAAAACGGGCAGGTGTTGCGCGAGTTCGAGGCGCTGTTTCAATCCGCGCCCGGCCGTGAGGTCGGGCGATGCGAGCCGCGTAGGCAGCAACAAGAGGGTAAAAAATGTTTCAATCCGCGCCCGGCCGTGAGGTCGGGCGATGCGTGCGTTGGAGGAAAAGTGGGCGCTGATCTTTACGTTTCAATCCGCGCCCGGCCGTGAGGTCGGGCGATGCCAGCACCGGCTTCTGTACCTTGCCCACCTTGACAAAGTTGTTTCAATCCGCGCCCGGCCGTGAGGTCGGGCGATGCCGGGACGATGGGCCTGCCGCCTGCGTTCCAGAATGTTTCAATCCGCGCCCGGCCGTGAGGTCGGGCGATGCGTCGATAACAGTCAAGGCAAAGATTGACATAGCAGTTTCAATCCGCGCCCGGCCGTGAGGTCGGGCGATGCCCGCAGTGCCGACCGCATCGAGCTTTGAATCATCCGTTTCAATCCGCGCCCGGCCGTGAGGTCGGGCGATGCCGTGATCGCGCAAACGATTACAGCAACGGCGGCGAGTTTCAATCCGCGCCCGGCCGTGAGGTCGGGCGATGCAATCGCCGCTGGCCGGTCAGAGTATGGGGAGGTAGTTTCAATCCGCGCCCGGCCGTGAGGTCGGGCGATGCAGACGACCCGGCATTGGCGTGGTGGTGTGTCCGGGCGTTTCAATCCGCGCCCGGCCGTGAGGTCGGGCGATGCGTGTGAGCGCCTGAATTTCCCGCCGACCATGCCAGTTTCAATCCGCGCCCGGCCGTGAGGTCGGGCGATGCTTCCTCGCTGCTGCTGCATGCGAGTACGCAGCGGTGTTTCAATCCGCGCCCGGCCGTGAGGTCGGGCGATGCCGGCCACGAACACCTGCTTGCCCACGAAATAGTAGTTTCAATCCGCGCCCGGCCGTGAGGTCGGGCGATGCGAGACTAGCCGCCCAATTGATTTCGCACTCATGACGTTTCAATCCGCGCCCGGCCGTGAGGTCGGGCGATGCCCTTGGCGTGGAAGGCTTCATCCGGGGCAGCAAAGTTTCAATCCGCGCCCGGCCGTGAGGTCGGGCGATGCGGGCGTCCCTGGATTATCCGACCTACCTTAGACGGTTTCAATCCGCGCCCGGCCGTGAGGTCGGGCGATGCCGCCAAGCGCGAGGCCGAGAAAGACCTGGAGGCAGTTTCAATCCGCGCCCGGCCGTGAGGTCGGGCGATGCGGCAAACGAACGGAGGAAGCATGAGCAGAGACACGGTTTCAATCCGCGCCCGGCCGTGAGGTCGGGCGATGCTCCACTTTCGCAACGTGCTGTTTTGATTGCAGAACTTGCTAATCTTGCGCGAACTGGCTTGCCCCGGCAAGCCAGTTCGGCGTTTTTCTGACATTGATCTTCGCTAAATTGTTAAAGAACAAGGGGTTATCGCCTGCGCGAAACCTCTGGATTATCGTCGTTGCTTGGGGTCCGCGCGTCATACAAGCAGGGGGCCTTCGAAGTCGATGGAGCGGAAGGTACCGAATTGTTTTACCCGCACTTCAACCGGTTCGGTGATGCGGTAGAAGCGCAGGTTGTCTTCGCTTTCGTTGATTTCCGTGAGCAACGTGCGCTCCAGTTGTTCGAATTGCATTTCGTTGACCTGACATTCGAAGACGGATTTTTGTACGCGCTGGCCCATGGCTTCGCAGGCTTTTGCGACGCGGCGCAGACGGCGGCGTCCGGCGGCAGTTTCGGTGGAGACGTCGTAGGTGACGATGATTAGCATGGCTTATTTTGCGGTGTAGGGTAGATAGCCTTCCATTTCGCCACGGATAGCACGCGCCATCAGGCGGGCCTGGATCATGGGCAACAGGCCGATGGCTAGTTTGCTTTCCAGCAGCGGATGGGTGATTTCTTCCTGTTTGCGCTCTTGCCAGGCAGTGACCACGACACGGCGACCTTTTTCACTCAGCATGACGGCGCCGCCTTCGCGGATTTCGAAGTCGCTGGCCGTGACCTGGCCCCGGTTGATGAGGGTGAGGGCAAGGCGGTCGGCTAGTATCGAGCGGAATTCTTCTTGCATATCCAGCGCCAGAGCGGCGCGACCTGGACGCACGGCGTGGAGGTAGCCGAGCTGCGGGTCTAAGCCGACGGCTTCCAGCGCGGAGCGGCAGTCGTTCATGAGCATGGAATAGAGGAAGGAAATCAGGGCGTTGAAACGGTCCAGTGGCGGGCGACGGGTGCGGCCGTCAAGGGCGAATGTCTCGCGCATCTGGGGTTTGACAATGTGGTTGAGGGCGGCAAAGTAGCCGCGCGCGGCTTCGCCTTCGACACCGCGCAGTTTGTCGAGGTTGCTGGTGGTGGCCGCCGCGCGCAACGAGGCGGCAAGGCTGTCGGCGGCACGGGTAAGTTGTGCGGCTTCCTCGGGATCGCCAGCTTCACGGGCGCCGCGTTGCAGGTTGACGCGGCTGTTCTTGAGCTTACCGGCGACGCAGGCGCGGGCGTATTCCAGCGTGGTGGCGGGATCAATGGCGGCCTTGTGCTGGGCCTGGCGCAGCAGGATGTTGCCGGAGACAGGACCTTCCAGCCGCGCCTTGAAACGGCCGTGTTCATCCAACAGCACCAACGATTTACCTTCGTCGGCCAGGTGGTGTATGAGCGCGGGAGAGACCATGACATTGCCGAAAGTGACTAGGCCGGCGAGGTGATGCAGTGGCACTTGCAGACGCTTTTCGCGCTCCACGTCGATGCGCACAGTGGCATTCTCCAAGTGTGCGTAGGCGTTGGGCGTCATAACGTAGAGGGTGTTCAGGACGTTATGCATTTTGTATTACGATGAACAACACAATTTGTATTGGAGGATATTTGACATGTCTACCCTGACTTTGCGTTTGCGGATGAACTGGATGCACGTCTGAACCGGTTTTGGAAGACAAAAGCCGCTCCGAACTGGCAAATACTGCACTGGATAGTTTCTTGCGTGAATTGGAAAGGACGCGCTTCATGTATGAGATGGTTGCCGCTGCTCGCGTTCTGGCGACACACCTGGAGGCTCGCGCTGAAAACATTGCCATTGCGAAAGAATTTCTTCCACTGGTAAACGAAGCCCTCAATATTGCGGAAGGCAGAAAGCCTGGCGAGCCTTGGCTGGAAAAACTGGGCGACGTGCGGTGGAAATGATAAGCGTAGAAAAGATGCGACGCTGAGAAATTTGGCTGGCCCGCTTGAACCCGAATGTCGGCGCGAAAGCCGGCAAGATCAGACCAGTTTTGCTCATGCTCGACAACGATTTGTTGGCCACGGGCATGAGTCCTGTAGTCTGTGTTCGTTTGACCAGAAAATTGTTCAAGGGCATGGATGGTTTGCGCGTCGCCATCGCACCGCGCGGCAGGTTGCTCAGACGCTGTTATCTCATGCCGGAACAGATACGCGCGCTGGATTTGAACCGCTTTGGCGGAGGCCTTCTTACAACACAGACAACACTCGAAATGGCGGAGGTAGAACGTAGCCTGATAGGTTTTTTTGGCTTGTTCCATCAAGTCAATCCAGTTCACTGAACAGACCCTTCCTCAAACGACTGATCAGGCCTTGGCCCGCCAGCGCCTCCGGCTGGCATATCTCCTTCAACGAACATTCCCGACAACGCGCGTCGTTGACCGGCGGCGGCAGCTTGCCCGATGCCAGCATGGCGCGGATAGCGTCGGCGGTTTCGATCACCTTTGCCCGCAAGGCCAGCGTGATGGCGACATCGCGCCGCCGATGGCTGCTGGCGTGATAGATAGCGCCACGCGGCACGGTTTGAGCAAGCATGTCTTCCAGGCACATCGCCTGCGCGGCGAGCTGGAGGTCGTCGTACACCTTCTGCCGTTTGGGACCGTGTTTGAACTCCACCGGAAAGACCGTGCCATCCGGATGAAACTCGACCAGATCAGCCTTGCCGATCAAACCCAGCCGGTCCGACCAAAGCGGCAGCGCGCGCTCCACTTTCACGCCGGCTTTCATCTCGTAACCGGGCGTATCAACCAGGTGATGCACCGCCTGCCCGCGCGCGGTATGCAGGTTGTCTTCGAACGCCTGTTCCAGATGGATCAGCCCGCACTGGCGTGGGCAGTAGGCCCAGTGCTGGAGCGCGGCGAGGGGGACGGGATCGACCTGGCCATCCGCCACGGTTTACCTCATAAGCTGCTGCAACAGGGCTTCCCGAGTCCAACCATGATGCGCGGCCACGCCATCCAGAATTGCCGCCAAAGTACCAATCCGTAACGGGTCATGGTTGGGAATAGTGACGTGGTGCTCGCCATTATCCTGGCTGCTGAGGCGGATATGGCTTCCGGTTTGGCGCGTTACCGCATAGCCAAGCTGGCTTAGCCACTTGATCAAATCCGCGCCGGAAAGATCGCGCGGTATCCTCATGCCGCCAGCACTTCTTCGCGTGTGATATGCAGGCGAATCAAGCTGGGCCGCTGGTCTTCGTCGAAGTGGCAATGCACGGCATCGCGGATCTGCGTGTGCAAATCGTTGATGTTGTCGGCCTCGGTAAAAACATCGGCCCCCATCGCACGGGCGATAAACCCGCCCTCGGGGGCTTCTTCGACCAGGAAGTGGATTTCGGTCATGGCTGGCTCCTGTTTACACGATGCGAATCAGTGTAACGCCGGCAGGCAGGCCCGTTTCATCGACACTCACCTCGTAATCGTCGAAGCCGCGGGCCACGTCAACACCTTCCTTGAGTTTCGGCTTGATCCGCTCGAACAGCGCATGCGCCGGGGCGTTGCCCAGTTTCGATTCATGCTTGAACACATAAAGCCCGCGCGTCGCCATTTCACCGCGCGCGGCGGAGCGGTCGTGTTCGAACATCTGGCCCAGTGCCTGCCAGAGCAAGGCCAGATCGTCCTCGCCAAATTGGGTCTGTTCCGCCAGAAAGGCGGAGACGAAGCCGTGCGCTATGTAGAGGCCGTAAGGAACGGTATGTTTGCGGCCCATGGTGCGGTTGTCGCCGTCCTGCTTCTCGGCTTCCGCTTCGGTGGTCACGGCCATGCGGGTAATGGAATACTCCTGGGCGATGACCGGATCGATGGAGCGAGCGAAGGTCAATTGCACCGGGCCACGCACTTGGCCACAGTTGGTGCCGGTGGACATGACCGCGCCAAAGGTGCGCACATCGAAGAAGTTCTGGCACATCCAGTCACGCGCCTTGTTGACATCGTCGCCACTGCCTTTGCGCTTCTTGTCCTTGCCGGATTTTTTCTCCGGCGCAGTCTCTGTCGCGGCTTCCGCTGCAACTGCGACGACAGGCTCGTCCAGCTTCAGCGCGGAATAAGCGCGCTGGTGTTGCAGGTTGAGGATGGCCTTTTCGCGCACGTAGATTTCAAAACGCTTCTCGCCAGGTGCTGGGTCGCGTTGATCCTGGTCGTGAGTCAGGGCCACGAAATTGCGCACTTTGCGTTTCAGCGCCACGTCAGTCACCAGACCGTTTCCCGTCTCTGCATCCATACGCGGCAAGTTGCCAGCGTCCGGGTCGCCGTTAGGGTTGCCGTCTTTAACGTCGAACAGCAGCACGAAGTCATAGCGGTTGGTCAGGTTCATTTTGTTTCTCCCTCGGGGGTTTTGGTGGTGTCGGACTTGATAAAGAAGGTGTGACGTTGGTGGTAATAGCCCAGGGCAAAGCGGCCCTGATCTGGCAAAGCAAGCTGGCGCGGAAAATCGGCCAGCCCCTGCATGATTTCGCCGATGAGTTTTTCCATCTGCACGCCACGGCCAGGCGACAACTTGCCCAGGTGGTGGTTTTTCAGCCGCAACAGCGTAGTGAACACCGAAACCGGCGTGCTTGAAGCTGCGCCGTAATAGCGGTCGCGAATCGTGGCATTGAGGCCGGGGCTGGCTTCTTCCTGGATTTTTTCCAGCACGGCGAACAAGCGGCCCAGCCGGTAGGCGGGGTTCTGGTTGGATGGATCAAGCATCGCTTCGTACTCCCTTTCAGTGGTATGGCGTTGGCGGATAAGCCGATTGAGGCTGGCTTTGATGACGGCGGCGCGGGCGTAGGTGGGCTTCTGTTCCGCCCGGCAGCGCTGTACCGCGAGGTTCAACAGCGGCGCGGGATAAGGCAGGTCTTCCAGGATGGCGCGCAGAACTTCGCCGCCCAGATTGGGCGGGATGTTGTCCACCTTGTTCAGCAACGCCACGCCGGTCAGCAGCCGGAACAGCGACAAGTGCTCCGGCTCGTAATCCGCATGCGCCATGCGGATGTCATCGAAATGGCGCTGGATGCGGGTCGCCAATTCCATCGCCGTGGTGGTTTCCCAGAAACGGATGGCAATCCGCGCAGCGTTGGGAGCCAGACCGAGAACATGGAAGCGGGTGCTTGCGTCACCCACGGCGAACTTGCCGGACTGCACCGCTGAGTAGAGGGCTTGCAGCGCGCCAGTGCCCTGCCCAGGATCGTCGCGCATCACCTCGCCGAACAACATTTCCAGTTCATGTTTTTCCTCCGCCCAGAACACCGTGGAGGTGTCACCGACTTGCATGCGTTGGCTGGATGTCAGCAAGTGATTCAACGCTGTCGTATAGGCGAATGACGCCCGCAAGCTGACGGGTGCGTTTTCACCATTGCGGTCGCGTTTGCCGTAAGACTCGAAAGCGCGCGCATTGAATGCAACGATATTGCAGCCGGCTGGCTGGCCACCCCAAACACCTTTGATGACGGACTCGTTAGGCGCAAGCGGCACATTCACCTCGCCCGTCACCAGGCAATTGCCGCAAAGATCGCTGCTTGAATGCGCAGAGACCAGCGAAGCCTCATAGGTTTTGGCTACAGCGGGACGAAGGTGAACACCTTCCGGGTCAGAAACAAGACGAAAAATCAAAACCGGATCACGCTTCTCAAAATCCTCCTTGAGCTGAAAGCGTTCGATCAACGTGGCAGCCGAATCGGGATTGGCCTGGACTGACGAGCAAAAACGACTGACCGCCTTCACTCCCTTGTCATCGAGATTTCCAAACCATTCGCGAAGCGCCTCAATGAAACTGCCCAACTTGATATCGCCCTTGTTGCCTGTGCCGAACACGAAGCTGGCGTTGTCCCAGAGCAGGTTGGCATCCTTGCCGCTGTTGGTGTGCTTCATGGCCTGTTTGCCGATTGCAGTAACCAGCATTTCGCGCGGGACATTCTTTCCCTTCTTCTGTTCGCCCGCGAACTCAATGTTGATGCACTCGCCTTCCTCGTCGAGCACCAATATGTAATCGACACCGCGTCGCACCCATCCTTCGCGCGGCATGTCCTCAGACCGTTCGTAGTACCGATTGAGCGCTTGCAAAATCATGTCCTGACCTCCTCGCTGTCCCACGCCGGCACATTGACCACCCCGTTTTCCATGCGTGCGCGGAAGAAACGGGGTTGTGGATCGGCGGGGTTGGAAAAATCCAGGTCGTGCAGCATGAAACCCAAGTCGCGGGTTTCCATAATGGCGGGCATTTCGCTGTCTGGATCATCGACCAAGCGGAACGCAGCGGCGAATTCGCGACAGCCCAGATAAGGCTGATTCACACACTGACCTTTGCGTGCACGACGCTCAAACATCTCCCGAAACTTCATCGGCGTGTTGTCCGGCGCGGTGCCCGGCAGCACGTGCAGGTCGGCATGGACACGGTAAGCCACGTCGCGCAGAAACAAGCCAGCGCGCTGAGCACGCTCGGACGAATTATCTGCATAAATACTCAGATCAACTTCAGTGCCACTCATGGCTTTTTTTACATTTGCCACGGAAACGACAGAGGTAACTTCATTGCGCCGCAAGTTGATCCAGCGGACCGGCTTCAGCACTTCAATCTTGCGGACATGCCAGCGGATCGCCGGCTTCCACAAGATGGCCTCGAAGCAGGCGCGCGCGGCGGAGGGCGTCATCACGTCGTAGCTGACCCGCTCGACTTTCATTTCCGGGCGGGTGAAGCAGGCGTATGGGCCGGATAGTTCAAGACAGTAGGTTTTCATCACGCTCCCTCAAGCAATGGTGTTTATTGGATTCTGCGGCAACCCATTCGGGTTTAACCCTAGAACCGGATCATAGAGCCAGTCGCTGACCTGAACGAACAGCCCCGGCATCATCTCTTCGATGTCGCCCTGTTCCAGCAATTTCATGGCTTCACGACTATGGATGTTCACCGTGTAGCGCTGGAGTTTGCGCATCAGCCAGCGTTGCGGCCCTTCCTTGCGCAGGGTGGCGAGCCATTTGTCCACTGAGTCGTCTGAGCCATCCAAACCGCGATAAAGCACAACCACCGGCACGCGGTCTTCGTCTTGGACCAGCTTGAATTTCTCGGCGGCAGTGCGGAAATCGACGGCCAATTCGCGATCCAGTTTTCCGTTCATCTTCAGGTCCGCCCTGATCTGCTGCTTGTCGAGGTCGCAGGCGTAATAGAACTGTTCGAAATAACGGGCGAACAACGGGCGGGTCAACGGAGATTCGCTCACGCCATGCAAAACAGTGATGGAGGTTGCAACGCCTTTCTTGACCATGTCCGGCAGCTTGCCTATCGGCGGCACGAACACGACAACCTCGCCGCGTTCCAGCTTTCCTTCCCGGTTGCAGCGGCCGGCGGCTTGGGCGATGGAATCCAGCCCAGCGAGCGCCCGGTAGACCACGGGGAAATCCACATCGACGCCGGCTTCGACCAGTTGCGTGCTGATCACGCGGGTGGGAATGCCAGCTTTCAGGCGCGCCTTGATCGAGGCGATGACTTGCGAGCGGTGCGCGCCGCACATCAAGGCGGACAGGTGCATTGTGCCCTCGGGCATACGTTGCCAGAGTTCTCGGGCATCGTTGCGGCGGTTGACGATGGCAAGTACGGAATCGCAGGCGTCGAGTTCGCCGGCCAGAGTGTCCCAATCCGTGGACGCTTGCATGTCCGCCGGCAGCGTGACGTTGACCCGCTCCAGCGCGCGGTAAAGCGCATCCGGGTCGGCCACGATTTCACGCACGTTTTCCAGCCCGTCGATGTTCTGCTGTGCATCGAAATAGCTCCGGCTGGATAGCGCCGGTTGGGTGGCGGTGGAAATCACCACGGTCACGCCGTAATGGCGGGTGAGCAGGTTGAGTACGTCGAGGATGGGTTGCAGGAACTCGGGCGGCAGAAGTTGCGCTTCGTCCAGCACCACGACTGAATCGACAATGTTGTGCAGCTTGCGGCAGCGCGAGGTTTTCGCTGCGAACAGCGATTCGAAGAACTGGACGTTGGTGGTGACGACGATGGGCGCATCCCAGTTCTCGCAGGCCAGGCGCGATTTGTGGTTTTCCTTGGCGGGGACGGCCTCGGCGTTGCTGTGGTGCTCGATGACCGCTTCACCGAAGACGCTCCGGAAGATGTCGGCGGTCTGCTCGATGATGCTGGTGTAGGGAATGACATGAATGATGCGGCGCTTGCCATGCGCCTTGGCATGTTCCAGCGCGAAGGCGAGGCTGGAAAGCGTCTTGCCGCCGCCGGTGGGGACGGTGAGCGAGAACAGACCTGGGGCTTCTGCGGCCTTGGTGCGGCACTGGGCGAGGATGTCGGCGCGGAGTCGGTTGACCGGTGTGGACTCAGCTCTGGCTGCCAAACTGTTCATGAAAAAGTTGAACTGGGCCAGTAGCTCGGGGATGTCCGGCCAGCTTTCACGCCCCGATGCTTTGTCCGGGGCCATATAGGCTTCGGTATCGAGGAAGTCGGCATCCACCAGACAGGAGAACAACATGCGCACCCAGAGCGCAAAGCCCTTGCCACCGCCAGGAATGGTTATGGTGCGCAGGTCGGGCTTGAACGTACCGGCATCGAGGATGTGCGCGGGCGGGTTTTCCGCCAAAGCTTGATCGATCTCTTCTCGACTGGTTAGCTCGTCCAGGCGTTCGTTCAATCCGCTGTGCCAGTCATCCAGCCCGGCATGGTGGCCGGCGATCAGGTAAGCCAGTACCCGGCCGGTTTCGTTGAAAGTGTCGCAGGCCAGAAGCGCGCCCGCCGTGGAATGTGGCGAACGCCCTGGCTTGCCCTCGATATGCGCGTCTGCTGCTTCAAAACCAGTGACTGTTCGAATGTAGTTCTGAAAGCGCGGACGATATTTACCCAAGTCATGCCACTGCCCCGCCAATCGCGCCCAGTCTTCGCCGAAGTTGCGGGCGAAACAGGCGGCTAATACAGCTACGCTTGCCAAGTGGTCAGCCAAGTCATGCGGTGGCCGCCAGTTGCCGTTGCCATCTTTGGCGGCATGCGCAATATATTGATTCCCTGAGTTCATTATTCGATATCCAAGCTTTCCCTATTTTCTTACCCCACCCGCCAAACCTCAACCGCTACCCTTCGCCACGGATTGCTATGTTTCTCCAGCCCGCCGATGCGGGCTTCCAGCCATGTTCCTTGATCTATCAGGCGGGCGGTGGTCTTGTTCTGAGCCTTCGGTATGTAGCCGAGATATCTTCCATTCCATTCGACACGGATGGCGCTGGGGTCGTGCGGGTTGCCGGGTTCGCGGCTGAGTTGGAGGCTGTCGCCGACGGTGAGGTAGGGCCAGAGCGCTTCGCCGTCGTGGTGTTGGAAGCCGGCCAGCGGGCAGCGTTGGATCAGGCGGCGTTGCGCGGGCGCGGCGTGCGCGGTGGCGGGTAGGGCGATCAGGCCGAAAAGCCGGATCAGGGTATTGAGGAAGTCGCGGCGGGTCATGGTGGTCTCCGTGTGGGTTGTTGCCACCATGATCCGATTGGCCGTGCTCAAAAGCTGAGCCTGGGTTTGTTGCGCTGGAATTTATTTGTATTGGGCGGCGGCGTTTCTGAGCCTGTCGGCGATTTCATTTCGTAGTTTGGGCGGTTCGACGACTTCGACGTCGGGGCCGTATTTCAAAATGTCGAGGATCAATTCGCGCGGGTCGGCGTAGGGCAGGCGGCGTTCGAAGCGACCATCGGCGAGCCAGCGGTCTTGCTGGTCCGGGTGCCAGGTCTCGTCGGCGATCCAGCGGGCGCGTTCGGGGGTGAAGCGCAGGGTTGCCCGGTGTTTGGCCGGGCCGCCGAAGATGCCATAGGTGGCGGTATAGTGGGCGTCGAGGTCGGTGTCGGGGATGTCGCTGGCGGGTTGGGCGAGCGTTTTGACAACGCGGATACGGTCGAGGGCGAAGTTGCGCAGCCCGTCGCGCTGGTGGCACCAGGCGTCGAGGTACCAGTTGTCGCGGTAGTGGATGAGGCGCTGGGGCGAGATTTCGCGTTGGCTGATGGCGTTGCGTTCGCGGCCGTGGTATTCGATCTTCAGGCGCTGGCGTTGCGCGGTGGCGCCGGCCACGGTCTGGAAGATGCGGGTGTCGGGCTGGCGCGCGGCCATGCGCAGTATTTTGAGCCGGTGGGCGAGTTCGCCGCCGCCCAGGTGTTCCTGGCCGAGCAGCTTGTCGATGCGGGCCTTCAGCGGTGCGAGCTGGTGGTCGAGCAGGCCGGGCTGGGCCTCGGCGAGCAGTTTCTGGGCGGCGCTCAAGGCCAGCAGTTCGGACGGGGTGAACCACAGACCGGGCAGCTCGAAGGCATCGCGGCTGTATTTGTAGCCGCCGGCCGCCGGGTCGAACTCGATGGGCGCGTCGAAGTAGTCGCGCATCTCGGCCAGGATGCGGGTGAGGCTGGCGCGTGAGCATTCCAGCGCCGCTTCGAGCTGGGCGCGCGGGACCGGGTAGCGGCGGGCGGCGAGTATCTGATGTAGCTTGAAGATGCGCTGCATTCGGTCCATTAGAGCCGTCCCGGTATGAGCTGGTGTGTACAACGCATAGAATCAAGCAATTGCATTGTGTGATTATTTTCAGAGACGTTATCTAGGATAATACCCAGCCGTGGAAATTAGAAACAGACATAACATGGCGTATTCCGAATCCTCTATCCGGGTGCTCAAGGGATTGGAACCCGTCAAGGAGCGGCCGGGGATGTATACCCGGACCGACTCCCCGACCCATATCATCCAGGAGGTTATCGACAACGCCGCCGACGAGGCGCTGGGTGGCTTTGCTGACAAGCTCACGGTCACCTTGCACGGCGACGGCTCAGTCTCGGTCGAAGATGATGGCCGCGGCATCCCGGTCGGCATCCACCCGGCCGAGGGCGTGCCGACGGTGGAGGTGGTGTTCACCCGCTTGCACGCCGGCGGTAAGTTCGACAAAAAGATCGGCGGCGCTTATGCCTTTTCCGGTGGCTTGCATGGCGTCGGCGTGTCGGTGACCAACGCCCTGTCGAGCCGGCTGGAGGTGTTCGTCAAGCGCGATGGCCAGTTGCACCGTATGGCCTTTGCCGACGGCGAGGTGATCGAGCCCTTGACCGTGGCCGGCAGTGTTGGCGCCCGCACCACCGGCACCTTGGTGCGGGCCTGGCCGAACGGCAAATATTTCGATAGTCCCAAGGTCAAGCGTAACGAGCTGGAGCGCCTGCTGCGCGCCAAGGCGGTGCTGTTGCCCGGCGTCAAGGTCGTCCTCAAGGATGAGGAGAGTGGCGAGGAGAAGGTCTGGCAATACGCCGACGGCCTGGTCTCTTACCTGAACGAGACCTTGCCCGAGGCCAGCGAGCAGAGCTATGTCAGCCCGGTATTCGCCGGTGAGCGCTATGCCGGCGCGGAAGATGCCGCCGGCTTTGCCGAGGGCGAGGGCGCGGCCTGGGCGCTGGCCTGGTGCGAGGCGGGCGGGGCTGGGGAGTCCTACGTCAACTTGATACCGACCTCGCTGGGTGGTACTCACGAGGCCGGCTTGCGTAATGGCGTGTTCGAATCGCTAAAGGAATTCGTCAGCCATCATGGCTTATTGCCGGGCAAGGTGACTCTACAAACCGACGATGTCTGGAAACAGGTCCGTTATGTGCTCTCCGCGCGGATTCTGGACCCGCAGTTTCAGGGCCAGACCAAGGAACGCTTGTCCAGTCGCGACTCCATGCGTCTGGTGGCTTCACGGATCAAGGACCCGCTCGATGCCTGGCTGAACGCCAATATCGAGGCCGGGAAAAAGATTGCCGAACTGGCGATCAAGACCGCGCTGGCGCGGCAGAAGGCTGGCCGTGTGGTGGAGAAGAAGAAGCAGTCCGGCGCCGCCGTGCTGCCCGGCAAACTGACCGATTGCGAATCAGACGAGATCGCCCGCAACGAAATCTTCTTGGTCGAGGGCGACTCCGCCGGTGGCTCAGCCAAGCAGGGCCGCGACCGCGAGTATCAGGCTATCTTGCCCCTGCGCGGCAAGGTGCTGAACACCTGGGAAGTGGCGCGCGGCGAGATATTCGGCAACAACGAGGTGCATGACATCGCCGTCGCCTTGGGCCTGGATGCCCACGACCTGGATGCGCCCGACGTGGTGCTGGATAACCTACGCTACGGCAAGGTCATCATCATGGCCGACGCCGACGTTGACGGCAGCCATATCCAGACCCTGCTCCTGACCTTGTTCCTGCGCCACTTCCCGAGGCTGATCGAGTCGGGTCACGTCTATATCGCCC
>Ga0210029_1001327_pt1 | contig 14721 bp, 16 predicted proteins | sample CryGeymeta201521_FD_183985 | JGI IMG/M metagenome (GOLD analysis project Ga0210029, IMG submission 183985) | Groundwater microbial communities from Crystal Geyser aquifers in Utah, USA - Crystal Geyser metaG 2015-21 (SPAdes) (version 2) | ecosystem: Environmental > Aquatic > Deep subsurface >... | reverse complement strand
TCATCTCCAAAAACGCCCGCAACAACGCGGGCAGATTTAATAATTAAATTTATTGTATCACAATATGTCAAAAAAATAGCTACAAACTTGTAAGTTGCGAGTGTTCAACTCCATGGACAGTTCCCGCAGTTCCCGACCTTCCAGGTTGAACAGCTTCACACCTTGCGCTGAGCCCTTCGATAAACTCAGAATAAACTTGCCGAAGTGCTTTCGCTTTTTAGTATTTAGGCAAAAATTTTCTTCAAAAATTAGAAGAGACTCAATTACTAGAGATACTAGAGAGAAATTTCTACTCCGTATTTATTAATCTCCGAAGCCAATGGGTCCCATTTATTGCTTAAATCTTTAGTGTTATACGGGTGTGGCTCTATATTCTCACCTGTACCTATAGATAATCTCATTAATTTAACCCTTTCTTCAAATCTATTTTTTCCAAATTGAGGAGAAACAACACAAAGATCAACATCACTCCACGATTTTTGCGTTCCTTTTGCATACGAACCGAAAAGAATCAGCTTCTCAACTTTAATATTATTCTTCCTCAGAGTTCTGCCATAACTCCGAATCTGCTTTAAAATTTTAGAGTCTAGATTTTTTTTAACCATAAATAATACTCCCTGCATTTCTTTGCCCACTTTAATGCATATTCTTTAGTTGCTTTTTTGTAAAAAGAGAGCTTAATATCATCATATCTCGCCTCGATATTATACGAAGTTATTTCTTTGAAATCCTGTGCTTGTTCTTCAGAGAGATCTATTTTTGCCTCAGAAGCTAACCTTCCCAGATTGTGAGTTGGTAAAAGTGCCCAATGATAATGGCCTAGTTTTAGATTGTCTTCAGCCACCTTAAGATCGTTCTCGGCTGATTTTCTCCAGAACTCGATCAAACCCTGCTCAGTCATGAGATTATTATACAACTTTCTCTTAAATTTTTTCCCCACCCGACCCTCAAAAGGTGTGACAATAGTTCCTCATAGTTCCCCAACCTTCAAGGTTAAACAGGTTCACACCTCCCATTTTCCATGTATCATTTCGATACTCTTTAAAACAAATACCCATAACAAAAACGAGGCACCTTGGACTAAAGTCCAAGGTTTCCGCCTCTTAACCGGAAAAATATCCCGCCGTTGGCGGGACGGTGTTTCATCCTCGCACTGAAGTGCGAGGTATTCGCACTTTCTGATTAATAAAAAACAGCGCTATTATAACCTAAAGTCTTCAATTTTCCGCCCCGAGGGTAAAATACCACACTAGGGTAGAATACCACGCTGTAGTATAATACCGCCAGAAACGCGAAACAAAATAAACTACCGGCCAGTCCGCCAGCTGGCGCGGTACTCCGATGTAACATCGGAGAAGTTTGATTCTTTGTCGCCTTCTGTCCGATGTACATCGGACTTTTCGGCGAGTCGAAGTAAAATGGTTGAAAAAAACGACAGACATCCAGATAACGAGATCTCCTTACCACATTCCGTTGGTATAATTTACAGTGAAGTTAAAAGAGAATATTTTTCCACAGAAACTCAATATCTTACCGAGAGAGATGCCCTTCCTGGCGCCAAAGTGATAGCTTCTTATCTGGAGCAAATGGGAATCGAAACTCACCTTTTTCCGGGTGATGTTGGTTTGTCCGAGAAATTACAGAAAGAGAAACCAGACATGGTCTTAAATCTTGTTGATTCGATTAGGGGTAATGAAGCTCTTTCAGCAACCATTCCGGCACTTCTGGAACCCTTAAAAATTCCTTATACCGGAGCAAGATTTTTAGGTGAATCTTTGGCTCATAATAAATTTTTGGTAAAAAAACTTCTGGAACAGAATGATGTTTCGGTACCTCATTACCAACTTTTTAATACACCGAAAGATGATATTGACGGCACTCTCCGCTTTCCTTTGATTTCCAAATTAAACGAAATTCATGGAGCAGTGGAGATTACCAAGGATGCCATTTCCGAGAGCGAAAAACACTTACGCGACCGTTTGAAATTTTTAATTGATACCTACAAACGGCCGGTTTTAGTGGAAGAATTTATTACTGGCAGAGAAATCACTGCGATTGTTTTAGAGGGTTCTATCACCGAAGTTTATTTAGCGGAGAAAGTATTCAGCAACCTCGAAGAAAAATATATTTTTGCCACATTTGATGCGCAATGGGCAGACAGTGAGAAAGCCAGTTTTCATTATGAGAGATTCAAAGATTCCCAGCTTTCAGAAATGGTTAAGAAAGTTTTTGAAGTGACAGAAATGGCTGACTACGGAAAGATTGATATCCGGCTAGACGCATCAGGAAAATATTATTTTATTGATTGCAATACAAATCCGGCTTTTGGTCCGAAGGAACTGGACTGTGCAATTGCTAACATTTTTAGTCTTTACGATATCAACTTTTTTGATATTTTAAAAAGACTACTTACTAAGACTTCATATCATAAGGACTTTTGTATCAGGTAGACACTCGTTGAGTGTGTTATGCAAATGCTAAACGAAGTATTGGCTGAACATCAAGAAATTCAGGTCATAGGCCAAAAGTCAGCCGTAGGCCTAATAGATACTGAAGATAAAACAGATATGCTAAGGGTGAATTTAATAGATAAGGATTCAAAAGTGGATGAATTGATGATTTCTACACCGTGTACTTCAGCCAGAGAATTAATGAAATGGTGTAAGGGAAACAAAAATGAATTTTTATTTGCGATAAGAGGTTCGGAAGGAGTTGGTAATCTGGAAAAAGGCGAATTGCAAGGATGGGTATACTTTTATCAAGAGGATAAGAAAAGGCTAAGGGAGTTGGAAAGGCGAGGGATAATCTCTTTACCACCTAAGGCAAAAATCTTTGAGATCAGTTATGCCAAAATTCCCTGGTCGCCAAAAGGACAGGTTGCTAGCGGTATCAGACAAGCTCTAATTTTATTACCAAAAGAATGGGAAAGAAGAAATAAGTTAGGCTCAATTTTCTATGAAATTTATAACAAGCAAGTTTTGGTGACTGCCTATATTGATCCAGCAAAAAATTCGGAATCTAGATATGTGTTGGAAAATTGCGGTTTTATTAAAAAAGGATCAATTAAATATGATGAAACCTCAGAGAGGGAAGACGATGTCTATGTTTTAGATTGGGACAAGCTATATGAAAAACTTGATAGGGCGACATTCAAGGAATTGGGGATTCGGGCGGAATAGCTAACAAATTCACCTCCCGACCTTCAGAGTGTTCCAGTATTTAGACAAAACTTTCCTTCAAAAATTCGGAGAGATTCAATTACCGAGGAGGAACTTCGAAGCCAAACCTCATAAAGCTACCCTGCAATTTCCACTTGACAAATTGAAATTGCAGGGTGATAATAATCTCATGAAGCCAAGAACTCTTTCTGTTATTCTTCATAAAGCAGTAAAAACTTTTCCTTCCATCGTGTTAACCGGCCCTCGCCAATCCGGCAAAACAACACTCCTTCAAAAAGAGTTTGGGAAAAGCCATTCTTATATCAGTTTAGAAAATCCGGATGTAAGAATAAGAGCAAAAGCCGATCCTGTCGCTTTTCTCAGCCAAATTACCACACCAGCCATTTTAGATGAAATACAATACGTTCCCGAGATCCTTTCCTATATTAAAACTTCTATTGATGAAAACCGCCAACCCGGCCGCTGGATTCTCACTGGATCACAAAATTTCACCCTTATGCAAAATGTAGGCCAATCTCTTGCGGGAAGATCCGCTGTAATTTCTTTACTCCCTTTCTCAATCGCCGAAAGATTAAATAAAGGTGAAGAAAGTTTTCCTGTTGAAAAAATTTTATCCTTCCCTCCTTTCGTCAACAACAAGACTGCGGCCTCTCTCAGCGAAATTATTCTCAGAGGCAATTACCCAGAAATAGCCAGCAATCCGCGAATCGACCGAGGTTTGTGGTGTGGTTCTTATATCACCACTTATTTAGAAAGAGATATTCGAAATCTCAAACAAGTAGGAGATCTCGGTCAATACGAACTTTTTTTACGCGCCTGCGCAGTTAGAACCGGACAAATTCTTGATCTTTCTGCAATTTCCCGAGAAATTGGCGTTACTTTTACAACTGCAAAAAGATGGCTGTCTCTTTTAGAAACCGGTTATCAGGTTCTCTTACTCTATCCATATTATAAAAATCTGGGCAAAAGAATGATTAAAAGACCAAAAATCTACTTTACCGATACCGGTCTGGCTTCTTACTTATTGGGAATAAATACCTCTGAAAATCTTCTCCAAGGACCCTTTTTCGGACCTCTTTTTGAAACATTAGTCGTAACAGACTTTTGGAAAAGATTTCACCATCACGGCCAAAAACCTTCTATGTATTATCTCCGCACGAGAGATGGATTGGAAATTGACCTTGTGATAGAAACCGAAGGGGAGTTAAATCTTATTGAAATTAAGTCTTCCAGTACTATCCGCCCCGAACACGCTTCTTCTTTACTAAGAATAAAACACGACCTTGGTAATTTAGTAACCAGAAACATCATTATTTCCAACTCCCAGAAATCATTTGTTTTATCGAAAGAAATCTTTAATCATTCTTGGAGCGCTTTTTTGTCCCGATAACCAATCCCCCCCAACCCCAACCTTCCAGGTGTAATAGGTTCACACCTCCCGTGTTTCAGTGTTTAGATAAAACTTTTCTTCAAAAATTAGAAAAGATATCTTCCGCTATCTTCCACTTATTGACAATTATTACCATGTTTGGTATAAAGTAGTTATGATTAGCCCCAAGGTTTATACACCGGAGCAGGTCGCAGAAGTGCTCCAACTTTCCCAAAATACGGTTTATAAGTTGATCAGCCGAGGCGAAATTGTGGCAAAAAAAATCGGTAAAGTTTATAGAATTCCTCTCAGTTCGATTTACTTTGCTCTGACCGGATTGGATTATGATTTGTATCAAGCGGAGCAAAAAGATTTAGATATTATTTCTAGAGTAGAAGGCGAGTTGACTAAAACGAGAGCTTCTTTATGAAGGCTGATTTACGAGTTTTTGTTGACTCGGATGTTGTTATCTCCTCTTTGATTTCCTCCTCCGGCGCTGCCTTCCTTCTTCTAAACCAATCGAAAAGGCACAAATTGCTGGTTTCTAACATTTCTGTTAAGGAAATGCGAATTGTGGTGCTAAGAATGCGGTTGGGAATCAGTAAACTGGACGAGCTGTTGGAAGAAAGATTAATAATAATTAAACTTAAACAAAAAGCGGTTGAGTTTAGAAAAACATATGGAAATTATGTAACCGATGTGAATGACGCTCACATAGTAGCTGGCGCAGTAATAGCTAAAGCTAAATTTCTGATCACTTACAATGTACGGCACTATAAAACAGAGAAAATCAGAAGCAAATTGGAAATTGTTATTCTCACTCCGGCAAAGTACCTTCAGTACTTAAGGAGTCTTTAAGTTTTATGGTGTTGTTCCTACTCAACCTTCCAGGTTGAACAGGTTCACACCTCCTTGTTTCGTGCTATAAAGAAATCACTATTGACACATTCGACGACAAGCCCCGATGTTCATCATTGGAGAACCAGAGTCGCAAGCCCGAAGGGCTTGTCGCTCAGTGTCTGCGCGCGATATATAAATAAACAAACTCCAATGTTTGGCATTGGGGTTACCTTCGCGCTTGACAAACCTTGCCAAAGATTGGTAAAATTCCCTTATGAGCACGATCAATATTTCTTTACCGCAAGAACAAGTAGGTTTGATTGACAAACTTGTTTCTAGTTATGGCTTTGCTAACCGAAGTGAGTTTATCCGATCTCTCTTGCGGCTAGTTCATTTCAAGCCCGGATTAATTCAGGAAGCAGCGATATTCCCTTTTGCCTCTCCAAAAGAACAATCGTTGGAAAAAATTATCGCTGATTTTAAAAAAACCAAAAAATATTCTCCCGATTTCATTAAGGATTTAAAAGAAGGGCTTAAGTCAAGCAACTATTTTAAAAAAATAAAATAGAAAGTTCCGCGCCCTTTTTATCTTCCGATCTGATGGTAAAGCCATCGAAATCCTTGCCCTCACTGTTCATTATCATTAATTACCACTTACTTTACTCTTCCTCCACTTCCCACTTCCCACTTCCGAGGTGGAACAGGTTCGCCACCTCGGGTATTAAGTAACTCTCTAGCCTTACCATGTAGCATGGCTCCCGACCTTTAGGGTGCAACAACCCTTCGATTAATTTAATGGTGAGTGAAGTCGAACCACTCAGGGTAAGATACTTCACACCTCCTACTTTATTTGAAAGTTACTGCGTAAGTAATTGTGGTAAAATCTTTCTCTTGAACACGGCCATCCGATGAACATTTAAACCTAATTCTTCGATCTGACTGATAATTTTAATTTCAGAACCAACTAATTCCACCAACTCATTTAACCTATACTTTTCTGCCAATTCCCGAAACTCGCCAAAACTAAAACTCTCCAAAGCAAAAAGAGAAACCAAATCAATCAAGTCTTTCCTTCCTTTAGTAGAGTTTTTCCTTTCTGTTAAAGCTTTCGCTTTTAAAAGAGCCAAAAGTTCAATTTTAGGAACTTTAAATCCTTCCAATCGCATTGTTAATTTAACAACCTCTTCAACCGGCACCCCTAAATCTGAATAAAAAGGCAGATAAATATCAATGTCGATCTCCTCGGTTTTGGCCTCATATTTTTTTAGCCTCTCATTCTTAATTATCGAAAATTCATTCTTCATTTGTTCCAACTGAGGATAATCTAAAATTAAATCAATATCTTTTGACTTCAACGCTCCTGTGTAAAGGAAAACCGCCCAGCCACCAATCAAAACAAAATCGAATTTTTTGCCTAGACTTTGAAGAAGCTGCCAGCTTTTCTGGGTAATAAGATCATGATAATATGGCATTAATTTTCTCCTTCAATGCTTCTGTATATTCCTTAGCATACCAATCTCTTAGATTCCAGATATCGACAAAGGTCTGCGCCAGAGTCGTTTTTTGACCATAAAGACTTAAGAACTTATCTGGTTTCAAAACAAAAAGGTTCGGCACTCCCTTGGTCACTATTGTTCTTTCTTTTATTTTTTCTGGCTGATCTGAATAGACATAAATTTTGTCGTAATCTGATGGGGGAACATCTAACCTTAATCTGGCAGCACTATAGGCACCATAAATCACTTCGGGAGGCATTTTCCCTTCTGCTTCAAATACTGGATCTTCTATTCTAAAAGCAGAGAGTATGTCTTTTTCTAGGCTGCGCACGCTCGCCCAATGATAGAGTAATTTCTCAGGGTTCTCCAGAATAAAGAATCTTCCAGTAACTCTCACTGCCCCCATTTTTCTGGGTATCTTCAGCGCTTGGAAAACAGTGCTAGTAGAAAAGCCGAATTTCTTGGCCAGCTTTTTCTGCTCGAAGTGACGTTCGTTTTTTTCAAGGCCAGAAAAAAGCAGTTCTCTCCAAATGATTTCGATTTTCTTCATAGTTTTATAGCCTCATTTCTAGAATACTCGAAACGAGTGAATTTGTCAAGAGGCTCTTGAAATTTTCAAAAAAATGACTTAAGATAATATTAGGTTGTAAAGAGGAAACCAAGTCCCGTCTTCGCCGAGGCTTCGGCAGGGCGAGCAAGCTTGGACTGTGCCGCAACTGTAATCCCGCCAAGGGCGGGAAAGTCAGAATACTCTGCAACCCTTGTCTCGCCAAAGCCTGAAAGGCAAAGGCGGATTATCCCGAGCAGGAAAAAATATGGTAGCAATAAACGAATCTCCCCACATTGGCCTTGATTTAAGCAAATATGTAGAATGGGAAAGAAGAACCAAAAGTCCAGATGAAATCGCCTGGGATATTGCCTACTTCTCGAGAGAAGCAAGAAAAGCTCCTTTTGCCCAAAGAATAAATGCGATTGTCATCGGTCTTGATAAATTTGGAGAATTAGTTAAACCCGAAAGTAATTTGGCCACCGACTTGGCAACTTCCGAAGTATTTGAGTGGGCAAAACAAACGGTTCCAGTAATTAGCTTTTCAACCGATACCAATTCCACAGAAGACATTCTCAACAAAACGCTTCCTTTGGTTGACTTTAATCCTCAGTCAATTATGGTTTGGCTAAGTCCCAAAGGAGAGATTTACCAAGAAGCGCGAATTAATGTTTATCAAACAATTGAAGTCAATGGACAAAAATATCTCTTTTTTTGGAGCATGCCGTCTTCAAACACGGACGAAGAATGTTTAACTTTTTACAAAAACTTATTGAATTACGCTGCCGAAGAAGTATCGATAGCTAAAGACACAGAGGCGCTCAGAATCTCTCCTTTGCCTGTACAAATACCCCCGGGAGAAACTTTGACTGATTTTTTGGATAAACAAATCCCTCTTCCTGAAATATGGGAAGAAATAGCTAGTAGAAAAATTATTAAAGACACAATTACCGAATTCGCCGCAGTCAGAGGACTCGTTTTAAGTGAATATGACCGGATAATCAGCCGAAAAACCGAATACGAAAATCTTCTTGTCGGAGCTCGGCTTGAAATGGCCGTTAAAGAGATGCTTAATATTGAGTTGCGCTCCGGAGCCCACGGCAGTTTAAATCAAAACGCCCTTTCGGAGCTTGGGACGAACCATCTTCTGACAACAGGAAGGTTGTTTTCTGAGGGAGCAAATCTTTCAACTCGCGAAAGCGTTCACTGTGGCGCTTGCGGCGAATATGCAAAGGGGCAAAAATTTGCTCCCGGATTTAAATGCACCAAAAGATCTCAAAACGATTAAAATATTCCTTATTCTCAGCCTGTGGCGTATTTTTTTGACTCACTTTGTTACCGTTGAAAGGTCTTTCTAAATACTTTAAAGTAGAAGAGTAATTCATTAATTGCCCTAATTACTCTAATTTCTAATTAACCTAAATAATGCCAAATAATAAAAACCCTAAATACGATTTGGAGGAAAGAACAGCAAAATTCGGAGAAGAGGTTATCAAGTTCGCCAATAAAATTCCTAAAAATCCAATAACGATTTCTATAATCGGACAATTGGTAGATGCCGGAACTAGTGTGGGTGCAAATTACTGCGAAGCGGATGATGCTGAATCAAAGGAAGAAGCAAGAATCTTGTGGCAAGAAGCAAAAAAATTGAATTTGATTTTTAATTCGATAACTAATAAGTCAAAAAATAAAGTTAGTTAGATCAATTAGGTTAATTAGAAATTAGAAATTTATGGAACAACACCCTGTCCCACAACCAATCACCAGCTACGAATTCCGCTTAGTCGGCGACATGACCATAAAACAATTCGGTAAACTCGCTGCCGGTATTGTCTTAGCTTTAATAGTTTACGCAATTGATCCGCCGGCCCTACTAAAATGGCTTTTGATTGCCCTTTTTGCCGGACTCGGCGCAATAATGGCCTTTGTTCCTTTCGAAGGCCGACCGGTTGATGTTTGGATCATCGCCTTTTTTAAAAGAATTTACTCCCCTACTCAATTTCTTTGGAAGCAAAGAGGAATGACGGCCAGCTCTTTTACTCAACCGCAAAAGTCAGCATCCGTTGTCCCCCCTCAAACTATGCCACAATCTATGCCGCAAATTCCCAAAACCGAGGTTCAACCACAACCTTTACCCCCCGCTCCTGCCCCGCTAAAAATAAATATTCCTCCTCCTTTTTCGACGAGGAAAGAAAAAAGGGTCGAGGCAAAATTCAGCTCAGACGTCGTTGTCCCGGCAACTCCTTCGTTACCTAACCTTACAGTTGGTTATGTCAGAGACAAAGAAGGGAAATTAATTGAAGGGGCGATCTTGGAAATTCGTGACTCATCCGGTAATCCGGTACGCGCGTTCAAAACCAACAAACTTGGTCAATTTTTAAGCGCCACTCCTCTTCACAATGGAGCCTACGAAATTGAAACCAGCAAAGAAGGATTTGAGTTCGATATAATAAAGATTAATCTCGAAGGAAAAATTTTGTCACCGATTGAAATCGTAAGTAAGTAATATAAAACTCTGAAATTCTAAGCACTAAACCCTAAATACTAAACAAATCCAAAACTCAAATACCAAATTTCCAAAACGTTAATATTTGAGCATTTGAATTTGGGAAATTTTAAATTGTTTAGAAATAAGCAAAGCTTGTTTCTCGTAAAACTCGAAATTAGAAATTAGGATTTAGAAATTTTTATAAAAGATGGACCCTGCTCAAATAGCTATTCGCGCCAGCACTCAAGAGCACCTCCCGATTGAGGATATTAAAGAGAATCTCGTTATCCTCAAGGACGGCTCTTGCGCCATGATCCTTTCTGTTTCTTCGGTCAATTTTGACCTTCTCTCGGAAAGGGAACAGGAAGCAACCATTTATGCTTACGGCGCGCTTTTAAATTCTTTGACCTTCCCTATTCAGCTTTTAATCATGTCGCAAAAAAAGGATATTTCTTCATATCTTGACCTTTTAGAAAAACAAGAGGCCATAAAAGCCAGTTCTCCTCTTTTAAAAAACTTAATTAATTCCTACCGTAAATTTGTGGCAGAAATGGTTAAGAAAAACAATGTCCTGGACAAAAAATTTTATGTGGTCATCCCTTTCTCTGCTCTAGAACTGGGGGTCGCCTCGTCTTTAACTTCATTGATTAAGCCTGGTGTTTCTCTGCCTTTTCCAAAAGAACATATTCTTCAAAAAGCCCAGGTTTCTCTCACTCCCAAAAAGGATCACTTGGTTAAACTTTTTGCCCGGTTGGGGTTGACAGCCAAACAACTTGAAAACAAGGAGTTGGTCAGACTCTTTTATGAAATCTATAATGGTGAATCTTTAAAACAACTTTTGTGAAAATCGATTTCTTAAATAAATTAAAAACAAGGGCCCAAAGCAAAATTCCTTCCATTGGTCAGGTTCCAACCCGGCCTGGGCAAGACTCAATATCGTCCCAAGGGAGTCTCCCCACTCCAACGATCCCGCCAGTAAAGTCAGTCAGTTTTTCTTCCGAGACTTCTGTCCAAGATATTATTGCTCCCTCGGCGATTGAAGTTGATTTCGATGAACTTAAAATCAACAACCGCTATACCCGTACATTGTTTGTCGCCGGATATCCCCGCTATGTGAGCGCAAATTGGCTTTCGCCTTTAATTAACTATGAACATTCGCTGGAAATCTCTTTGTTTGTTTACCCTGTAGAGAGTAAGAATGTCTTGGACGACCTAAGAAGAAAGATTGCGGAAATGGAGGCAGAAATTGCCACCGATATAGAGAGAGGCAGAGTGGTTGATCCGGCAACCCAGGCCAAATTAGAAGATGCTCAAGTAATGCAAGAACAATTGGTTAAGGGCATAGAAAGATTTTTCCAATTTGGTCTCTATATCACCATCCCCGCAGAGACCTTGGAAGAACTAAATGAAGTTTCCCGAGGAGTCGAATCTACTTTAGCTTCACTTTTGATTATTCCCAAACACGCTACTTTGCAAATGGAGGAAGGTTTCAAAACCACACTTCCCACTTGTTTGGATTATCTGAGTATTACCCGTAATATGGATACTACCTCTTTGGCAACAACCTTTCCTTTTGCCTCCTCAGAATTAACTGCTAACGAGGGAATTCTTTATGGAATCAACGAGCACAATGGAAGTTTAATTGTGTTCGATCGCTTCACTTTAGAGAACTATAATGCTTGCGTTTTCGCCAAGGCCGGTGCTGGAAAGTCGTTTTTGGTAAAACTGGAGGTCCTTCGCTCCCTGATGTTTGATGCCGAAATTATCATTATTGATCCGGAAAACGAATACGAAAATCTTTGCCGAGCTGTCGGGGGCGAATATATTACTTTTGGTTTCAACTCCCAGGCAAAAATTAACCCCTTTGATCTCTCACAAGTAATCGAGGAGGAAGAAAACGAACTTAATCAAAAAATGCTTTCGCTTCATTCTCTTTTTAAGGTTATTATGGGCAATCTTTCCCCTACCGAAGAGGCAATTTTAGATAGAGCCTTAATGATGACTTACCAGGCAAAAGGAATCAGTCAAGACCCCAAAACTCAAATCAAGGAGCCGCCCTTAATGGAAGATCTTTATAAAACACTTTTAGGGATGGAAGATCCTCAATCCCGTCTACTGGCTGACAGGATTGAAAAATTCGTTAAAGGATCGTTTGTAGGAATCTTTGACCAATATTCTAATGTCAACATTCGTAATTCCTTTACGGTTTTTTCTCTTCGTGATTTAGAAGCGACATTAAGACCGATTGCCATGTTTATCATCCTTGATTTTATTTGGACACGTATTAGAAAGGAATTAAAGAAGAGAATTTTAGTGGTTGATGAAGCTTGGTTTATGATGCAAAACCCTGATTCGGCGAGCTTCCTAAACTCGATTGCCAAGAGAGCCAGAAAATATTATCTTGGTTTAACCACTATCACTCAAGATGTTGGCGATTTTCTCAGAAACGATTTAGGGAAAGCCATTGTAACCAATTCGTCAATTCAAATTTTAATGAAGCAGCACCCGGCGGCAATAGAGGAAGTTTCTCAAACCTTTTACCTCTCGGAGGGAGAAAAACAATTTTTGCTTGCTTGTGATATTGGTGAAGGTCTATTTTTTGCTGGCAACAATCATGTTGCGATGAAAGTAATTGCCTCGTCTCAAGAACACCAATTGGTAACTTCCAAACCGGAAGAAGTCTTGGCTCAGAAAAAAGCACAGATGGCCAAAGAAGAAATTCCTGCTCCGCCAAAAGAACAACCAACAATTATCCAAAAACCCTCCCCGGTTCCAGAATTAACTCATCCCCAATCCCTTTCTCAAACTTCCGTTCCATTACAAACTGTGGTGGAAGAAATCATTTCAAAACCAGTTTCCCCTACCCCAACCCCTACGGCAACAACTTTGCCACCAAGATTTAAAAGTGAGATAATTATGGACAATGGATCAACCGATTTACAAAAATAATTCTCCTCCTTCATCAGGAAGTCCTCCTGATTCAGAAAAGACAAGATTAAATCATTGGGCGGAATTTCTGACTGCCCGAAAAATTACTCCCACCGACATTGACTACACTGTCGAAAAATCAATAAGAGAGGGAGAGAAAGAAGATTCCGCCAAAAACGACGAGCTAAAGAGGGTTCGTCAAGCCTTGGAAGATTTTCAACAAACATTACCCCCAGAGAAACTCAAAGAATTAGAAGTAGAAAGAGATACTGAAGTGCAGAGAGGAAGCCCTTCGGTTCAACTTCCTTCTGAACTAAATACCATAATATATAGAAAAGATTTTATACCTTCCCCACCTAAAACAACCTTTCCTGGATACCAATTTTTTTCTGCGATTAGAACTCGTTTTTTTGGCCCAACGGTTGGTCAAGGGGCCAAAACAGCTGTTCAGGAAGTTGGTCAAAAAGGGCTACAAGCGGTTGGGAAAGGTCTCACGAAAGGAACTACTGCTCTTCTCACCAAGGCCGGGTTACATACGGCCGCGGCCGCAGTTTCCGCCGGAATCGGCAATGTTATTATAGTTGTCGCTCCGAAACTTCTAAAAATAGGGTCTTCTTTGATTAAAAACACAGTTGGTTGGATCTCTTCTGGATTCGGTCTCTTTACTGCTTTAACTGAAGGACTTACTGGTCAAAGAGAAGTTCCCGAAGACAAAAATCTTGCTTTTTTACTCCCGGTTTTTGGCTGTCTGGCAGCTGTAGTATTTTTCGTTCCTATTCTTTTTACAATCAGTACCGGTGGAGCTTTTATTGTTCCCCCTTCAGCCTCTCGTTATACTGGGCAGTTCCCTCCTGAAGTTATCCACCCGGTCTGTGCAACCTTACCTGATATTTTCAACAGTGCCGCCCAAACACATTGTGTTCCCACGGCTTTACTTATGGCCATTTCTCAAATGGAGTGCGGAAGAGCCTGGAATCTTGATTGCAATCAAGTTGGAAAATTTTTGAGTGATAGTTGGCAGGAACAAGCAACCGATGACGAAAAATGGTCGGATTGCTGCGACGATACCTGTAACCGAACAAGTCTTTGTTCGGGAACGACAGTGGTAGGACCAATGCAATTTGAAGAAAACACTTGGGCGGGGGTTATGCCAGAATATACTTCTATTGACCGTTGTCGAATAGATCTTTCAGCTGAGGCAGCAGCAAGAAAGACCAAAGATAATTCCGGAACAAGTGAGGAAAATTGTAGTGACTGGGATGAAGACACTGTTCGTTCTGTTGCCAAACGTTATTGCGGTTCATGTGGAACCAGCGGTTGCCAATGGTCTCTTGAAAAAGGTTATACTGATAGTTGTAGCAAATCTTGTGGTACAGATTATTGCGGAGGTGTTTGGAATTTATATGAGCAATTTGCGAATCAGTAAAAAACCCCTTATTTTTATTATTTTTTTGATTCTTTTGGTTGTAGTTCTTTTGGTTTTAAAAATCCTTCAAAAGAAAAATCTTCCCGTCCAGATACCAGTCGAAACAATAACCCCAACAGTCACTGCTGTCTCGCCCACTCCTTCCTCCCCCTGCTCACCAAATGAAAAAATTAGAAGTAAATTGCCTTTTATTACTCCGGGTTACACTATCCAATATCTTCCCGTCCCAGAAAAATTTTTTGTCACGATTTTAGAAAATCCTTATGAAAAAAACAGAACTGAAGCGGAAAAATGGCTTAATTCTTACGGAACAGATCCCAATGGACATTGTGTCTTTTGGACATCGTCTAAAGGGGTCTCCCCGAAGACTCAATAAATCTTAAGATCCTATTTCTCCTCCGTCTGTAACCTCACCGGCATAATAATATGAAGAAAAGAATCATCACCA
>Ga0210029_1001326_pt1 | contig 14728 bp, 9 predicted proteins | sample CryGeymeta201521_FD_183985 | JGI IMG/M metagenome (GOLD analysis project Ga0210029, IMG submission 183985) | Groundwater microbial communities from Crystal Geyser aquifers in Utah, USA - Crystal Geyser metaG 2015-21 (SPAdes) (version 2) | ecosystem: Environmental > Aquatic > Deep subsurface >... | reverse complement strand
GGTGAGGATGACGTAATTGGACGGGCGGTTTTTGAAATCGTTGGCAGCCATGTTGGCATACCTCCTTGTATTTGATGGCAGGTGTTTGGCATCATCCTGCGTTAGCCCGCCTTGCGGCGAAGCGTTCCTCCGGGGATCGAACCCAGGCGCGCCCACGTGCGCGGAACGGAAATTGAGATAAAAGAGCGAGGAGGAAAGATAGGTTGTCTCTCCTCGCCTGTTTTGGATCTCAATCCAGGCCGGACGAGGAGAGGGGAGGCGTCGGGTGGACGCCTCCCGTGAATCTAACTTTCTTCGATGGCGGCCTTGCCAACCGGTCCGCCGTATAGTTGCTCGCACTGCGCGCGGACGGGACAGAAGTCACAGCGCCAAAGCTCATCCAGCTCGTCCAGGACGGGCGGCATAGCGCCAGAGAGCAGTGTGGTCAGGCGCGCTTTCAGGAAGGTCAGCGTGACCTCACGCTCCAGCGCGACGTCGCAACGGACGGGTGTCTTGGGGGAGAGGTACACGACCTGCGCCCCAGCGAAGCCATCTGCTTTCGCGCCGTGCTTCTTTTTCAGGAGCGCGGCGTTCTTCTCGATCAGCAGGGCGTACAGGTTAACCTGCTGGGCGTGAGAGGAACGGGCCTGCGGGGGACGGTAGACGCGTGCAACGGCAGATGAGCGCGGGTTGAGCAGTCCGCATTTCGGACACATCAGCCCGTCGTCGCCCTTGTACAAGTCGAGATCGCAATGGACACAGATCGGGACCTTGTGACCGAAGGGCGGGTTGGCCGTTACCTTGTAATCCACGATGTGCCAGCCGGTTGGGGTTGCCTCCATGTAATCGGGCGTACCCACCAGCAGGACGGATTTTCCCAGGAAGGTAAATTTCCAGGTCAGGGTTTGCTCCCGGAGGCCGCCAGGATATTTTGCGAGCGCGGCGTGATAGCCGGAGCCGAACGCCATGCGGTACATGGAGGTGGGCTTTTCCCAATACGGATGTTGTTTCTTCAACACGTACTGGCGCGGGCATCCCAGCAGTTCGGTGGCAGAGAAACCGATTTCAGCGCCAGCCGGATGCGCAAGATTATTGGCGTACTCCGGGTCGCGGATCGACCCGGCGATATTGTGGATGGCGGCGGGGATCATGGGACAGCCTGGCGCGCCGCGCTGGGCGCAGGCCAGACATTCGTTGAAAGAAACCGGCTCTTCGGTGACTTCACACAGGAAGCCAAGCAGACCGGTTTGGGTTAGAGTTGGTGTGGTCACGGACATACCTCGAAAGATGGATTTTTTGAACGACTCTGTCGCTCTTTTCAGACTCGAAGAAGTCTTCGGGACTAAAAAGAAAAACAGAGGCGGATAACCTCTGTCTTTTCAATAGGTAGGAGGCTTTTTGGGGTAGATCACCAGGAAGGGATTACAATCTGGTGAAACTTCTTGGGTAAAGTTGAACCGGCGAAGCGGGCGGCTGGCGATCCTGTGCCTGGTCTTGCGTTGGCGGGTTGATTGCTCACCTTTCTTGTCGGTAGTCCAGTTTACCGATACTTGGTTCTCAACTTGGAGACTTTCACTAAGCCGTTCCCTCCGTGATATTCCATGCAATTGGTATTGCCTGACAGCCAGCCATGTTGTAAATATTCTCGAAACATTTGCCTGCGGGCGATTCAGGCGAATTTATGCGATAATAAGGTACTTCAAAAAGCCCATTAAAAAAACACCTGCTGTCTAGTTCAAGAAAGGCAACAATCATTACAAAGCAAAATGCTTACGCCTTCATGATGTAAAAAGAAAAACGTATGCTTAAACAGGGACAAGTCCTAAACAGTCGTTACCAAATTCATGCCGTGCTTGGCGAGGGTGGATTCGGCGCGGTCTACAAGGTATGGGACGATAACTTGCAGAGACATTGCGCCATCAAGGAAAACCTGCAAGTGACGCCCGAATCGCAGAAGCAGTTCAAGCGTGAAGCGGTCATGCTGGCGAATCTCAATCACCCACATTTGGTGCGTGTGACCGATTATTTCATCATCTCCAACCAGGGACAATATCTTGTGATGGATTTTGTGGATGGAATTGACCTGCAAACAGCCCTCGTCAATTATGGCAAAGCGCTGCCCCTTGCAGACACGCTGAAATGGACACTTCAAATTTGCGACGCGCTGACCTACATCCACAGCCAAAACCCGCCCATCATTCACCGTGACATCAAGCCTGCCAATATTCGTATCACATCGCAGGGAAATGCGGTGCTGGTGGATTTTGGATTGGCGAAAATATTTGAAGCGAATGCAAAGACCAGCACAGGTGCGCGTGGATTGACTCCGTATTTTGCCGCGCCTGAACAATACGGCATGGGCGGCACAGACGCACAAAGCGATATTTATTCGCTTGGCGTGACCCTATACTGCATGTTGACCAATCACGTACCTCCCGACAGCGTGGACATCATGGTAGGCAATGCCAATCCGCCGCCACCTGCCAAAGCCATAAACAATGACATTCCCGAATTCGTGAGCGATGCAATGCAGTGCTCTATGCAGATACGCCGCACGGACCGCTATAAATCGGTAATTGATTTTAAAAATGCGCTAAGGAATGAAACAAAAGAAGTCATACAAGTTAGTGCCATAATTGCTACCGAGTCCGAGGAAGATGTTTATCGTAAGGCAATTTCAGTGGATCCAAATAACGCACTAAATTATTACTATCTTGGGGAACTTCTTAGAAACCAAAAGCGAAATGACGAAGCGGTGGATGCTTATCGTAAGGCAATTGCAATTGAACCAAAACACGCCAAAGCTTATTTAGGTCTTGGGCGAATTCTCTCTGGTCGAGAAGCCGAATATTCATTTCGTCAGGCAATTGAAGCAGATCCAAATTGTGCTGCTGCTTATTCCGGCCTTGGCTATCTTCTCGAAAATGAAAAACGGTTAAAGGAGGCTGAACAATATTATCGCAAAGCAATTGCAGTTGATGCAACTAATTCCTTTCCCTACGTAGTTCTTGGTAAACTTCTATGGGATCAAAACCGATTAAAAGATGCTGAGGAGGTTTATCGTAAAGCCATTATGTCAGTTCCTGGTCACCTTTTTTATACTTCGCTTGGCGGAATTCTAGAAGAACAAAAACGCTATAAAGAAGCTGAGGAAATGTACCGTAACGCAATTGCAGAAGACCCAAATGACAGCTTTCCCTATTGTTGCCTTGGTGGTATTTTAAAAAATCAAAAGCGCTTTAAAGAAGCTGAACAAGCCTACCGTCAAGCAATTGCTATTAGCCCAGATGATACTATCTACTATTACAGTCTTGGTGATTTTTTCAAAAGCCAAAGACGATTAGAAGAAGCTGAAGAGGTCTACCGCCAGGCAATTGAATTGATCCAAAAAAATTTGAACGTTTCTCGTCTATCTAAGCCTTGAAGAAATTCTTAGTAGCCAAAAGCGCTATCAAGAAGCATTGGAAATCCAGGAAAAGATGAAAGAAATTCTTGAAAGTAACACTTGAGTAAGGCTTACGACTGATTGACGAACGTTTTGAAAAAAAGCACATCGAACAAACTTCTATTGTTTTTGCGAGAATTAAACGATTCGCAATTACATATTGGCCCGAAAGGATGCCTGCAATGGACACAGAGGTAATAGAAATATACAAAGAATATCGTATCGAAATTAATTCAGTACCAGAACAGCAATTTGATTTTGATGATTTTGGTTGGGCGTTCCAAGTATTCAAGGACGACGAGTTATGTTTTCGGATGGTGATCAAGACTGCCAATAGCAAGAAAACAGACGCCAATAAAACACGTGTGCTTACTTGGGGAAAGGAAAAAATCCATAAGTTACTTGATACGGAAGGTTTTGAAAAGAAAACTGATTATTGTTATCAATGGGTAGATGTAGCTAACACCCCTTCTCCCCAAAAAATTGACTGTGATTATTTTTTGCAAAAAGACAGGAGAGCGGTATATCAGGAATTGCAATTTCTAAGGACAAAGGAGTTTCGCTACCAAGAAAACCTTGATTTGATTGAAACAAAAAAATCTGAGTTTATAGATTCAGGTTCGGTTCCGTTTGATCTCCAGAACGCAGATAAAATAGTCAGTGCCGAACTGATGGAAATACGAAAAAGAATAGATGCGCTTGAAAACGTTAATGCGTTTATTGCAAAAACCGATTCGCTTACCGTTTCAGTAAAAGACGACATTGAGTCTATTCGCAAAGATGGGGCTGCGCCAGAACGTATTGAGATGTTAGAGAGGCAGATTGAAAATCTAACAGAATCTTACAAACGAACAATTTCTGAGTTAGGGGCGACATCATCACCGCCTAGCAACATTGAACCACGATTAACTATATTGCAACCCAGTATAAAACTCGTAGATGCCAATTTAGCGTATAAGTATGCAGGATTTCAAGAGGACGCTAACACGTTGCTTGGATTCACTTCTCTTTTTTTGGGAGTAACTGTTGGAGAATTAATAAGCCTTGGAGTATCTATTACTTCTAAAACAGAGAGTGTTGTTATTGCAATTCATGCAACGGCGGTTGTCTTTGGTTTGCTTGTTATGCTAATATTCGGTTATCTTACATGGAAGGCCAAACAAAAATCTGACGAAGCTAAAAAACAATTTGAAACGGACATTGGAGTAAAGGAAGTTGTTTTGCGTTCCATCAATCTCTCGTAATTCCGATAACATATAACAGTCTAAATTTCAATTGCGGAAAAAATCAAATGGAAAATGACTGGTTCAAAAAAGGCAACGACTTTTACAAAGCGAAATGCTTATGTCATTCGTGACATCAAAAAGAGAAACGTATGCTTAAAAAGGGACAAGTCCTAAACAATCGTTACCAAATTCATGCCGTGCTTGGCGAGGGTGGATTCGGCGCGGTATACAAAGTATGGGACGATAACCTGCAGAGACTTTGCGCCATCAAGGAAAACCTGCAAATAACCCCCGAATCGCAGAAGCAATTCAAGCGCGAAGCGATCATGCTGGCGAATCTCAATCACCCGCATTTGGTACGTGTCACCGATTATTTCATCATTCCCAATCAGGGACAGTATCTCGTAATGGATTTTGTGGAAGGAGATGATCTACAAACAATTCTCGCCGACAACGGAGGTCCCCTGCCAGGCGAGCAAGCATTGGCATGGATCAGGCAAGTATGTGATGCCCTGATTTACATCCACAATCAGAATCCCCCAATTATTCACCGCGACATCAAACCTGCCAATATTCGTATCACGCCACAAGGAAACGTGGTACTGGTGGATTTTGGATTGGCAAAAACTTTTGATGTCGGTGCGAAGACCTCGATGGGCGCACGCGGACTGACCCCACACTTCGCCGCGCCTGAACAATACGGTACTGGTGGAACTGACGCACAGAGCGACATATACTCACTTGGCGTAACGCTATATTGTCTATTAACGTACAGCGTTCCGCCAGATAGTGTGGAAATTATGTTGGGAAACGTCAATCCGCCGCCGCCCGCAAAAGCCGTTAATCGAAATATCCCTGATGCAATCAGCGATGCACTGCAATGCGCCATGCAGTTACGCCGCACAGACCGCTATTTATCAGCGGAAGATTTCAAAACCGCCTTGTTAGCCAAACAGAAGCCTTTTGCTCAGGTGAAGGTTGTAGAATCGCCCAAAGAGCAACAGAATTTCGAAATTCGCGATCTGCGATTGAAGACTCAAATTTTAAGTAACCTTGCAAGTTCAACGTTGATTTGGGCGGAAGGCGCGGATAGATCGAAGGGTAAATCCCGCTTCAAGTTATATCAAGCGAATGAGTTCGCGATTTGGACAACTCCACCATCACATCTAGAATTACGAATGGCATTGGAAATTGTTGAGCCAAGAACGATTCATGTTTTTGCAGTTTCACCCTCAGAAGAAAAGCCTGAAGATTTCTTAAATCTTTTAGCAGGTTACTGCAAATACGCGATTGGTCATTTCAACGGAAAAACGACTATTAGTGGACTTGCGGCATGGATGGGTTTATGCGAGAGTGCCATTCAGGTTGGGTTGGAATGGTTCGCGGCAGGGGGGCAACTGACTATAAACATTGAAGAAGATACTGTTAGTTTGTCGGAAGAGAAGCAAGAGAAAAACCCATATCTTCAAGCGGAATTATTTACTGCTCTCAGAGGTGCATTGAATGAAACCGCGGCATATCGAAGGCTTTTCGCAACGACGGATGATTTGCAAGAATTGCTTACTCGTTTACCGCGCCAGGCTGACCATGAAGTACCTAAACCTGTGCAAGTTATAACGCCGCCTGTAATCAAAGTTGATAAATCCGACTTGCATAAAAATCCTACTTACGACAACAAACTTACCATCTCCAATGGCATGGAGTTTATGCGCGTGCCAGCAGGCAAGTTTTTGATGGGAGGCGATTACAAAATTTTTAGTAACAGAAACGGGAATATTGAAGGATTGCTTGAAGGATGGCACTATGACAATGAAGCCAGCGAATACTATGGTTATGACCATTACTACTATGACTTTGATGATCAAAAGCCTCGACACACCGTTGATATTCCCTACGATTATTGGATGGCGCGCTTTCCTGTGACAAATGAGTTATATAACGCTTATGTAAAATCCAAAGGAATCAATCATCCTATAGATAATTGGGAAAAGAAAAAAGATCATCCTGTTACTAGAGTCTCATGGAATAATGCAACGGCATATTGTAAATGGCTGAATAACTTAATAAAAAGCGAAACGCCTTCGGGTTTAGTATTACGCCTGCCCACCGAAGCAGAATGGGAAAAAGCCGCGCGTGGAACAGACGGGCGCGAATATCCTTGGGAAGGTGCGCGTGATGAAAATAAATATAATTCTAGCAAATTTAGAACAACGCCCGTTGCACTCTATTCTCCACAGGGAGATTCACCTTTCGGTTGTGCCGATATGATGGGCAATGTTGGAGAATGGACTTCCAGTTTGTATGAACCCTATCCTTTCAGCATCAAGAACATGGTTGAAAGCGCTTTGGAGTCTGATCAGCTTGTGTTGCGCGGCTCGTTCGACGATGTTGCTGGTTCCGAATGGATATACGTGTCTACTCGTAATCACAATTATCCGACTTTCGCATTCAACTGTGGTTTTCGCGTCTTGCTCGCCCCTCCCAGCAACCTTTTGTGACATGAGGCAAAATGTTAATTGAACATTCGGATAAATTACCCAGTGGAGAATTGAAGCGGATCTTTGATGATCCAAACAGAAAGCAAGAAAGGGATAATTTAGAAAGACTTTGGACGCGATTCAAACCATACGCAGATTCGCATTTTATAACCGAAATCTCATCAAAGAGCATATCGAAGTTTCAAAGTCGCTTTTGGGAAATGTATTTAGCTGTGACTCTACTGGACTTAGGGTTTAAATTACGCCCTCGCCTTGAATTAGGCAAGAAAGGGCCAGATATCTGTATCTCGTTAGCAGAAACCAATATCTGGATCGAAGCAATTGCATGCGGTACTAGCCCCGATGACTGTGCAGAGTCTGAAAACGGGTTCGATTCGATTGATGAATCGGTGATTCTTCGATACACATCCGCAATAGCTGAGAAGTTCAGGCAATATGGAGAATATCAGGATACAGGTATACTCTCAAGTTCTGAGCCTTACTTAATTGCTATCAATGGTTCCCGTATTCCATTTTCAATACCAGACGATGATTCATCTAACATGATTCCGAACATAATTAAAGCTGTCGTACCATTCGGTGACTATACAATGATTCTGGATCATGACGGTAAACAAATCGTAAAAACAGGCTATTCTTACCGAGACGAAATAGTCAAGCCGTCTGGTAAAAAGGTGTCAACCAAATTTTTTCCTGAACCGAAATATGCGGGCATTAGCGCGATTCTGTTTTCAAATATTGACATCTCGTGTCTGCCTGATAATTACGGTGATGATTTTTTGTTCTTCCGCAATCCAATGGCGATTAACTCATTGCCTGCTGGATGGCTCAAGGCAGGTGTCGAGTACCGGCTCGAAGGCAATAAATTTTTCAAGAAACGCTGGAAACGAACTTAATACGAGAGTTGGAGGGTAAGTAAACTTGCAGACAACATTCCAACCCTTCATCAGGAGCAACCCATGACCGAACTATCCTTTAGTGCAAATCTAGCCTGGCAACTGGCGGCCCAGGAAGCAGCGGCGGCGCGGTCCGAGTTCATTGAACCGCCGCATATCCTGATCGGAATCTGTAGCCTGGAAAAAATATCCATGCAGGCAGATGAGTTTGACCCATCTGCGCGGCCACTTTCCACAAAGAGGATGTTTCATGGATGATTTACTTCATCAGGGTATAACAGCATATAGAGCAGGGAAACAGGACGAGGCGCGAAATGTTTTTATAGCTGTCGCTAAGCAAAGTCCGGATGACGAACTTGCCTGGGGGTGGATGTATCAGGTTTCAGTTGATGACAAAGAACGCTTTTATTGCCTGAAACAAATGTTACGCATCAATCCAAAGAACGAAAAAGCCAAACAAATGTTGGATACCCTTGCGGGACAGGATTTGCCACTTGAACCAGCACAAAAGAATAATGTGACGCCAGTTGCTCAAACTGCAAATACCCAAAAGCAATCAGACGCTGATCTTCACGCGCTGGATGCAAACCACTGGTACATAGAAGGGAAACAACTTTGTGATCTGGAAGATTACGAAGAAGCCATCCGTTGTTTTGAAAATGCACTGCAACTTGAGCCGCAATACGCGTATGCGTGGCACGAAAAAGCGTTGTGCGAAGATAATCTTGGACTTACATTCGATGCAATTCATTCCTACGAACAGGTGCTGGAATTTGCAGATGATGAACCTGGGTTAATCCAAAGCGCCGTTGCGCGCCTGGCTGAATTGGAAAAAGATCAAAAGCCTATTGTAAATCCCTCGAAAAATACAGAAAGCCAAAACCCGCAAAAAGATCGAGGGATAACCGATCAACCCACAGGCGGACTTTATCATCCCGGCGATATTATTGGACAAGAATACGAAGTTCTAAAAGTATTGGGCAGTGGAGGATTTGGCGTAGTATATTTAGTTTTTAGTCATGTGACTAAGAGTGAGTGCGCCTTGAAGACTTTCCAGGATAAATTTCTCGCGGACGCAAAAACAAGAGACCTCTTTCGTAAAGAAGCAAACGTTTTAGTGGAACTCGAACGACATCCCTATTTAGTGCAAACATATTTTGTGGACGTATTCTCAGGACGGCTTTTCATAGCTATGGAGTACATTGCGCCAAATAAGCAAGGAATTAATTCCCTAGCAGGTTACTTGCAATACCGCTCGCCGGAATTGGTGCAGAGTCTGCGCTGGGCTATCCAGGTCTGTTTTGGGATGGAATACGCCTACTCTAAAGGGATTCGGACGCACCGCGATCTGAAACCGGAAAATATCATGATCGCACAAGATGGGACAGCCAAAATTACCGACTTTGGTTTGGCAGGTGTATTGGATTCATACGCGGAAAATTCAGCAAGTATGAAGGATGAGATAAATGTATTCGGTAAGACACAGAGAGGAGATGTATTTGGTACCCTCACCCACATGCCGCCGGAGCAGTTCGATGATGCCGCAAGTTGCGATGTGAGAAGTGATATCTATGCTTTTGGTATTGTGCTTTTCCAGATGGCAAGTGGCGGCGAGTTGCCCTTCCTAGCTACTCCGCCTAGGGATGGCTCGCGGGAAGAGATTATGCGCTTCGGGCTGGACATGCGACGACTGCATAACGAAGCCCCTGTGCCTCGATTGGATTCGCCAATCTATCCAATTATCAGACGTTGCCTAAAGAAGGAGCTTGATAAGCGCTATCAGAGTTTTGTACAATTGCGTTCAGATTTGGAATCGATTCTCAAGCAACTGAATGGGGAAATAATCAGGGTTCCGCAATTGGCGAAACAGAATGCTCAAGAATTGAGCTACAAAGGACTCAACCTTAATCATTTAGGGCGTTACGAAGAAGCCCTTCACTACTTAGATCAGGCTTTGGAACTCGATCCGCGTCATGTAGGCGCTCTTTCCATCAAAGGTAGTTGTCTCAATCATCTGGGTCGTTACGAAGAAGCAATCAGTTATTGTGATGAAGCCTTGGCAATTCAACCTCTCCTTGCGGCTACTTGGAATAACAAAGGTAACAGTCTCAACCAACTAGGTAATAAAGAAGAAGCCATCCGCTGCTTTGACAAGGCATTGGATATTGCCCCACGTTTTATTGATCCTTTAATCAACAAAGGTAATTACTTCAACAGTCTTCGCCGTTACGAAGATGCCCTCGACTGCTTCAATCAAGCTTCGGAGCTTGACCCGCGCGATATAGATATCTGGCTTGGCAAAGGCAGAAGTCTCAACGGTCTAGGCCGCTACGAAGAAGCCATTCAATATTGCGATAAGGCATTGGAAATTGACCCACGCGATGCGCTGGTTTGGGATGACCGAGGTCGCTACTTCAGCAGCCTTGGTCGATATGAAGATGCCATTCACTGCTGTGACCAAGCCTTAGAAATTGACCCAAGCAATGCAAATACCTGGAACAACAAAGGTTGTTGTTTCAACAGTCTGGGTGAATACGAAGAAGCCCTTTGCTATTTTGATAAGGCATTGGAAATTGACCCGCGCAATTTGGCAACTATGAACAATAAAGGATTTAGCCTTGCAAATTTAGATCGTTACGAAGAAGCCATTCAATATTTTGATAAGGCATTGGAAATTGACCCACGCGATTTGGCAGCTTTGGGCAACAAAGGCTCCTTTCACCACCATCTAGGCCGTTATGAAGAAGCCATGCATTATTATGACAAGGCATTGGAAATAGACCCGCGCAATGTAAATGCCTGGAATAACAAAGGCAAAAGTTTCAACAGTCTAAGCCGTTACGAAGATGCCATCCGCTGCTTTGAAAAGGCATTAGAAATTGACCCACATTTTGTGGATACTTTGAACAACAAAGCTGATATTCTGCGCAATCTGAGCCGCTACGAAGAAGCCATTCAATATTGCGATAAGGCATTGGAAATTGACCCACATAATGCATCTGCTTTGCACAACAAAGGCAACTGTCTCATCAGTCTTGGCCGTTACAAAGAAGATCTTCGAAAATTAGAGCAATCACTGATAATAAATGGCAATCGGGAAAACCTAAGCGGAATGGCTGAAATTTTATTCAATATGGCAACTATTTACGCTCAACAGGACGAGTTATTCATTGCTCTGCCTTTAGCACAACAATCAACTCAATTATGGGGTCAAATCGATCACCCTATGAAGAAAAAAGCACAAGAATTTGTAGCCCGAATAAAAGAATCTAGAACGATTTACATAGATGAAATTATAGAGAATGTCCAGAAGGTGAACTCGCCCGCTGAACTGCAGAATGTCGTCAAGAAATATCCTATTATGATGGATATTAAATTTCTGGATGAGTTTTGTGGTTCTGTTCTTAAAGAAATTCCACTAGATGCAAGACCCGCTTATAAACAACGACTGGAATGGTTGGCGCAGGTTGTAAATAATATTTCTCAGTCTGCGCATGAAGTCTTTTTCTATCAGATAGATTCGCTTGCAAAATTGCATATTGCAGTCAGGCAGTATCCATTCATGACTAATGATAGATTTATTGAAGTTGTCGAGCAGGTGATTAATGAACAAATTCCATTGCAAAACAAACCTTCTTTTAACCAACTACTGAGTTGGCTGAAAGAAATTGCAAGTCAATAATGATCGTGACTTGCAATTTGACCAAGAAAAAATATATACCTAAAATTAATATTCTACCCCCTCATCAGGAGAAAATGATGACAGAATTATCCTTTAGCGCAAATCTGGCTTGGCAAATGTCTGCCCAGGAAGCGGCGGCGGCGCGCTCTGAGTTCATTGAACCTCGGCATATCCTGATCGGGATCTGCAGTCTGGAAAAAATATCCATGCAGGCAGATGAGCTTGACCCGCCTGCGCGGCAGTCTCTGCAATTCGAACAGGATGCCATTGACGATATTTTGCGTGACTTCGAACTGGATGCAACAGACCTGCGGCGCAGTGTGCGGGATGAATTAGGCGAAAGCAAGTACGAGCACACCGAGAAAATCATTCACCGCAGTCCGGCATGTAAACAGGTTTTCAAGCGCGCTGGAGAGTTGGCACGCTCCGCGTCCACAGAAACCTTAACCTGTATTCATCTTCTGGCGGCGGTTCTGGAGCAGCCCAATTCTGTCATCACTTCTGTTTTAGCAGCAGAAGGAGTTACAGCGAGTGATCTGGGCAAGCGCGCCCTGGGGAAGGTCACGCCTGCGGGGGTGGATGTTGAACCGGTCAAGGTACACGCTGAAAAAAACAAACAGGATCAGGGAGGCACGCATTACCTGGAACGCTATGGGCGCGACCTGACGCAGATGGCTCGTGATGGAAAACTCGGTCCGTTCGTTGGCCGCCGTCCCGAACTTCTGCAAATCATCCAAACGCTTGCGCGGCGTTCCAAGAATAACCCGGTTCTGGTGGGCGAGGCGGGTGTGGGCAAAACTGCCATAGTCGAAGCGCTGGCACTGAGGACTGTGCAAGGCAAGGATTCGCAAATCCTGGGCGATAAACGAATCATCGAACTTAACATGGGCGCGCTGATGGGCGGAACGAAATATCGCGGCGAATTCGAGGAACGTCTCGATCATATTTTGAAGGAAGTACACACGCACCCGGAAATCATCCTCTTCATTGATGAAATCCACATGCTGGTGGGCGCGGGGCAGACGGGCGACGGCAGCATGGACGCGGCAAACTTGATCAAGCCTGCTTTGGCGCGCGGTGAACTACGTTGCATCGGCGCGACCACCATCAGCGAGTACCGCCGCAATATCGAAACGGACCCGGCACTGGAACGGCGCTTCGAGAAGATCATCGTCAACGAACCCAGCCGCGACGAGACTATCGAGATATTGAAAGGCTTGCGGCACAAGTGGGAGGAACACCACCAAGCGCGGTTCACGGATCAGGCACTGCAAGCCGCGGTGGATTTATCCATCCGCTTCGACGGCGATCATCAACTACCCGACAAGGCGATTGACCTGATAGATAAAGCCGGGGCGCGCACAAGGATTCCCATTCTGAGCATGATGGTGGGCGATAAGGATGCCAGCGGAACGCACGTGAATGGAGAGGTGACTGAAATGACGGTTGCCCGCGTCCTCTCCGAAAAAATCGGTGTGCCGCTGGATATCATCATGGGTCATCTGGAAAGCGGGGAAAAGTCGCGGCTATTGGAACTCGAAGCCTTCCTAAAACAGCGCATCATTGGTCAGGACGAAGCAATCGCCCGCGTCTGCAAACGGCTGATCATGGCGCACGCAGGCCTGGCTGAAAGACATGGACCGCTGGCGGTCTTCCTGTTCCTCGGCCCCAGCGGCGTAGGCAAAACAGAAACGGCGCGCTCGCTGGCCGAGTTCCTTTTCGGGAACGAAGCGAACATGATCCGCTTGGATATGTCCGAATACATGGAGGAACATAGTTTCTCCAAGATGATCGGCTCACCGCCCGGCTACATCGGCCACGAGGAAGAAGGTCAACTGACCGGCCAACTGCGCACAAAGCCGCACTCGATTGTCCTGCTGGATGAGATCGAGAAAGCGCATCCCCGTATCTTTGACCTGTTCCTGCAAGTATTTGACGATGGCCGCCTGACCGATTCAAAGGGTCGCACCGCAGATGCCCGGAATGCGATCTTTATCATGACTTCAAATATTACCGCTGGCAAACAGGCGGATTTGAATTTCCTGCCTTCCGAACAAACTGAAAATGAAATCCTCCACGAGGTCGCGAAACGTTTCCGCCCTGAATTCATCAACCGAGTCAATGAGCAGGTCATTTTCAAATCGTTGGGTCAGGCTGATGTGCAAAAGATTCTCAGTCCCATGCTGGAAGAAATTCAGCAAAGCCTTCAAGAACAATATCAAGTCACCTTGCAGATTGATGAACAGGCTGAAATCTTGCTTGCCCAGGCAGGCTACAGTCCGCAGTATGGTGTGCGCGAGTTGCGCAGGGTGGTGGAAAAGTTAGTTCAGATCCCATTGAGCGAATTGATCCTGGCGGGAAAACTGGTCAAGGGTTCGCAGTGGCAACTGGTCAGGCAAGGGGAAGACTTGGTGTTTAGAGTATCGTAATAATAACTAAACCAAATGATGATTCGGCCACATAACTTAACGGCGGGAGGGTGTAGCGCCGCTGCCTCTGTTATTGGCGGAAATCGCTATGGCAAAGGTGATGCATAGCGCGGCGCCAAAAACAGAAAAGAAGATCGGCCAGGCTTGGGGGTGGTGCGACCGCAGAGCGATCATAAGTGGGATGGCCACAAACACAAGTTCCACAATTGCAATCAACGTTTTGTCCTTTCAAAACAGCGGGAGTTGTTGTTGTCCGGCGTTCTGGGCCTTTACCAGTGTTGGCGTTTCCGCGAGAAGTGACCGGAAATATTCAATGGCGTCCGTGTATTCCTTGTAGTGTTTTTCGCCGTTAATGCCAAACTCAAAACCGTAGACAGCCGCGCTCCTGGCGGCGGCGTAATGCCTGCGGCGGTAATCCTCAAGCGCACGGATCGCCAGTTTCAACGCATTTTTTTGTGATTTGTCCATAAAGATTTTCTCGTCCTTTTGATGGTTTTTTTGGCTCGATTTTCTTGTCATTCTCATAGCGTACAATTTGAATTGTACGTAATGATAGTGTATAATTGCGGCAGA
>Ga0210029_1001324_pt1 | contig 14733 bp, 12 predicted proteins | sample CryGeymeta201521_FD_183985 | JGI IMG/M metagenome (GOLD analysis project Ga0210029, IMG submission 183985) | Groundwater microbial communities from Crystal Geyser aquifers in Utah, USA - Crystal Geyser metaG 2015-21 (SPAdes) (version 2) | ecosystem: Environmental > Aquatic > Deep subsurface >... | reverse complement strand
CACGATTACACTTCCGGCGACCAACCTGAAAACTACCGTCCGCCTCTCTTCGAGTACAGTCATTCCGAAGGTTGCTCGGTGACCGGCGGGTACGTTTATCGCGGCGCGATGCCCGAATGGCAGGGCGTCTATTTTTACGGGGACTTTTGTTCGGGCAAGGTGTGGGGCGCGCTGCGTCTGGCGGACGCAAGCGAAGAGACATCGGTCTCCACCGTCCTCTTCGAGACCGGCGCGGCGCTCACCTCCTTCGGCGTGGACGAGTCCGGCGAGGTTTATCTGGCCGACCGAACCGGGAGCATCCTGCGTCTTGGCCGACGGTGAGCGAAGTAGTCAAGCGGTCGCTTTGATGGTTGGATGGATTCGAGAAGTGATTGCCGCGAAAAGCAGAAGAGAATGTAAAGCCGACCCATAGCGCCGAATAATCACAGGAGAATTGGGATGAATAAATATTTACTCCCCGAAGATGATGGTTTGCCTACAAGAGTTTTCGGGACATGGACAACAGAAAAGTTGGATTATGTCCGTCGTTATATTTACATGTTTGAAACTTCGATGAGGGAAAAACCATGGTGTCAGAGGAGTTACATTGATTTATATGCGGGCACGGGAAAATATCGCACCGAAGAGAATGGGGAAATATACTTGGGTTCAGCTTTGCTTGCACTTACTACGGAACATCCCTTTACCCATTATTACTTTGCGGAAAACGATTCGAGTAATTTGAGTATTCTGAAACAAAGGTGTCAAGCCGAAATGCAGAAGATTCGTTTTTACGAAGGTGATGCAAATCAAAAAGTTACCGAGATTGTGAACGAAATTACATCCGTAGATAAACAAAAAATCCCCAATCAATGGTCTTCGCTAAATTTAGCGTTTCTTGATCCTGACGGTTTGGAGTTGGAATGGAAAACCATTGCAACGCTTGCAAAAGTGAACAAGATGGATTTGATAATTTATTATTCGCAGTATGGATTGAATCTGAATTTGAAGAACTGCTACCAAACAAAAAACGAAACAACCATTGACAAATTTTTTGGCGATGATGAGTGGCGAAGAATTTTTGAGAGATGGAAACTCAAGGACTCGATAGCAGGAATCCATAGGGACTTAATTGATTATTACAAATCGAAGCTTCACACGTTAGGCTATGTTGACGTGGTCGAACCTGAAACTGGCGTTGAACCACTCATGCGAACTTCAAAAACAAAAGCCCCGCTTTACAGACTTTTGTTTGCAAGTAAAAACGAATTGGGACATGAGTTTTGGAAAAAGGTCACGCGCAAAGATGTTTGGGGGCAAGGCAGATTGTTGTAAAATTAGAACAACGGTGCTATTATAAGTTTGTTCTCTCGGAGGAGACATGGCTCGCTCAGGAATCGAATGGACAGAATCCACTTGGAATCCACTAACTGGCTGTACAAAAATCAGCCCTGGCTGTACCCGCTGCTACGCGGAACGCATGGCGAAGCGTCTCCAAGCCATAGGACAGCCGAACTACGTCAACGGTTTCAAGTTGACCACCCACCCGCAAGCGCTTGAAAAACCGCTGGAGTGGAAAACCCCGCAGGTAATCTTTGTCAATTCGATGAGCGATCTATTCCACAAGGATGTGCCGTTGGAATTCATCCAGCGCGTCTTTGATGTGATGAAGCGCGCTCACTGGCATCAATTCCAGGTCTTGACCAAACGCTCGGAACGCCTGGCTGAACTCAGTCCCTATCTGGAGTGGACAGACAACATCTGGATGGGCGTCAGCGTTGAAACAAAGGATTACGTTTATCGAATTGACGACTTGCGAAAGACAGGCGCAAAGATAAAGTTCCTGTCCGTTGAACCGCTTCTGGGGCCGTTGCCAAAGATGAATCTCAAAGGCATTAACTGGGTCATCGTTGGCGGCGAGTCGGGTCCCGGCGCGCGTCCGCTGGAAAGAGAATGGGTGACAGGCGTGCGTGACCAATGCCTGAAATCCAGAGTCCCCTTCTTCTTCAAGCAATGGGGCGGCGTACAAAAGAAGAAAGCCGGCAGGGAACTTGAAGGCCGGACTTGGAATGAGATGCCGGCAAATATCAATTTGGTGAAGGCGTGATCCCCGTCACGTTTTTGGATGGACATCCGCATTGATTACAAACCCAAAACACGGTGTATACTTAAGCCATGCAACAAACCACCAAAATCAAAAAAGTTGTGACTAAAATAAAACTCGGCGAGCAAAAGAGTGATTTTGCCTACTGGCAATCGCAATCTTCAACGGCCCGGCTGGAAGCATTGGAACAGATCCGTCAGGAATATCATCGGTGGAAATATGGCACTGAACCAAGACTTCAAAGAGTTTATTCAATCGTTAAACGATAACGATGTGAAAACCGACTCGCGGCGCCGCCCTGTGGGACAAATTGCCAATTTGTCCCACGTAATTTTTGAACCGGATAAATGCGAGAGATGTCATCCAAAAAACAAGCCAATTGTCAGACCGATTTATGACGCGTGTCATAGGTACTCCGTATGCTGTGCACTGGAATTTTTCTCTCCCATCCCGTAAACTGTAGGTGTAGTCAGGAGGCTGACATGGCATTCCGTACCTGGCAAATTGACAAGATCCAGTATTGCGAGCACGCGGGTCACGAAATTGCGCTCGAAGCGGAGGTTGTTTATCCCGCCGAGCACCTGCCCGAACAGTTGCCGCGCATCCTTGCCCACCGATGCTCGAATGCCACCGCCTGCAACATGATTGACAAGTCCACCTGCAAATGGTGCGGCGCCAATCCTGACCACGACCCAATGTAAAAACAACAGGCCGAAAACCCGGCTGGCATTTTTCTCTCCTCCTCCGATTTTGCATAAGGCAAACCCCGCAAGTGATTGCGGGGTTTGCCGTTAAATTCCCAAAAACTCAGCCACCTGCGCGTCCGCGGGATGGGCGAAGACTTCGCGCGGTTCCCCCACCTGGTGGACGCGTCCGTTCAGCATGACGGCCATGCGCGTGGCAAGTTTGGCGGCTTCCTGCAGATCGTGCGTGATGAAGATGGTGGTGGTGGCTGTCTCTGACAGCACGGATTTTAAATCCTCCAGCAGGCGGATGCGGGTGGGGGCGTCGAGGGCGGTGAAAGGCTCGTCAAGCAGGAGCAGCTCAGGCTGGAGGACGAACGCGCGCGCCAGGCTGACACGTTGGGATTCTCCGCCCGAAAGTTTGCGCGCGGGACGCTCTGCCAGGTGCGCCACCCCCAGCCTTCCCAGCCAGTGAGCGACGCGGCGCTCCGCCTCCGCTTTGGGGGTTCCCCGAAATTTCAATCCGATAGCGGCGTTGTCTTTGACGCTGGCATCCATCAGAAGCGGCTCTTGCAAGACCAGCGCGATGCGGCGGCGGTACTCCAGCGTGTTGAGCGACGAGGTTCCATCAAAGTGGATCGTTCCGCGCGCGGCTTTGAGCAAACGCGCCAGCGTCAGGAACAAGGTGCTCTTGCCCGCGCCGTTCGGACCAACGACGGCCAGCACCTCGCCCGCTTCCACGGACAAATGCTCGATCTCCAGCACGGTCTGTTTTTCGCGGCGCACGAGCAGGTCGCGGATCTCGATCAGGGCGGTCATTGGCGGCCTCGCTGCTGGATGGCGGTCAGCGCCCAGTTGACGAGGAAGGTGATGGTCAGCAGGAAGACGCTCAACGCGATGGCTGTCTCGAACTCGCCCTTGCCGGTCTCGAGCACGATGGCTGTGGTCAGCACGCGCGTCTGGCCTTTGATGTTTCCGCCGACCATCATCGAAGCGCCGACCTCCGAGATGACCGAGCCGAAGCCCGCCATCAACGCGGCCAGCAAGGGCAGGCGCGCCTCCCGCCAGAGGGAGAAAATCATCTGTATGCGCGAAGCCCCCAACCCGTAGAGTTGGAGGCGCAGGCGCGGATCGAGTTGTTGCAGCGCGGCGGCGGTCAGTCCCGTCACCACCGGCGCGGAGATGATCGTTTGGGCGATGATGATGGCGGCGGGGGTGTAGATCAACTTCAAGTCACCCAGCGGCCCCGAACGCCAGAGCGACATGGCCACGAACAATCCCACCACTACGGGCGGCAGGGCCATGCCTGTGTTGATGAGACTCATGATAAACGCCCGCCCAGGGAATTTACTGAGGGCCAGCGCAGTCCCCAGCGGCAGGCCGACCAGCAGGCTGATCAGCGTTGCCAGTGTGGAGACTTGCAGGGAGAGCAGGGTGATGGGAAAGAGGTCAGACATGGGGGAAAACGTATACACGTAAACATGCTGAAAACTCTGGAAAAGTCTAGAACAACCATTTACACCCCCCGTATGTACGGGTGAGTTTCGTAAAGCCCCTGTATATGGGGGCGAAAAACGGCCAAAAAAAGTTTTCCAGAGTTTTCAGAAACATGTAGACAGGTACACAAGTTCCCACCTATTTACCTGTGTACTTTACAGCCCCAGATCCGCGTCGGTCTTGTCGGCGTCCGGGAAGAAGAGCGGCTGTCCGAACTTGTCGAGGCCAAATTCGCCGATGATGGTTTGCGTGGCGGGATCGGCCATGAAGTTGGCAAACGCCAATGCACCCTCGTAATTGGACTTCGGCCACTTATCGGGGTTGACGGTGATGACGTGGTAGATGTTCAGCAGACTGGCATCGCCTTCCACGAGAATGTCGAGTTGCAGGTTGGCCTTGTTGGCAAGATAGGTGGCGCGGTCAGTGAGCGTGTAGGCCATTTTCTCAGAGGCAATGGTCAAGGTGGCGCCCATGCCCTGGCCGGAGTCAATGTACCAGGCCTGCCCGGTCGGGTCCGCAGCAGTTTTGCCCCACAGGCTGATTTCCATTTTATTGGTGCCGGAATCGTCGCCGCGGGTGACAAAATTCGCGCCCGCATCGGCGATCTTCTGGAAGGCTTCCACCGCGGTGGCTGTACCTTTGATGCCTGCCGGGTCATCAGCCGGGCCAACGATCACAAAGTCATTGTGCATGACCAGGAAGCGGTCCTTGCCCCAACCGGCGTCCATCAGGGCGACCTCGGAGGACGGCGCGTGGACGAGCAGGACATCCGCGTTGCCTTCCTCGGCCATCTTGAGGGCGGCGCCCGTGCCCACCGCCACGGTCTGGACCGTATAACCGGTCTGCGCTTCGAAGAGCGGGATCAACACATCCAGCAAACCCGAGTCTTGCGTGGAAGTGGTGGTCGCGAGGATGAGGGTTGGATTGGCCGGAGCAGGTGGCGCTTCGGTCGCGATGGGTGTTGCAGGCGCGCAGGCAGAAATCAACAGCGCCAGCAAAAAGAGAATGGTGATGATGCGTTTCATGGGGGCTCCTGGGTAGGGCAAATTGCCAATTTGCCATGTAGCGCAAATTGGCAATTTGCGTTACAAAATAATTTGCTCACCGCTGTGGGCTGGGTTGTAGCCCGTCAGCGTGTTGAGTTCGGTGCGAAAGGCCGCGGTCTGTAAATAATCGAGCAGGGGCGAAAGTGTGGATTCGTTCTCGCGCGGCAGGACGAGGTCGTAGCGTTCTTCAAACAGGGGAATAAAGTCGAGTCCGTGCTGGCGCGCGGCGGCTTGCAGGCCGAGCGAAACGTCCGCTTTGCCCGATGCGATCAGCGCGGCGGCCTCGGTGTGAGTCTTCACGACCGTGCCGTAACCGTTGACATTTTCCGCGGGGATGTTGAGTCGGCGCAGTTCCGCGTCCAGCCAGAGGCGCGTGCCCGATCCCGCGTTGCGGTTCACGAAGCGGACATCGGCGCGCGCGATATCGGTAATCTTTCGGATGGATTTGGGATTGCCTGCGGTGAGCAACAGTCCCTGGGTGCGGTAGGCGAGGGTGACGATTTCAATATCGCGGTCGGGGAACAGGTGACGCACGAACGGCGTGTTGTATTCGCCGCTCTCATCCAGCAGGTGCGAGCCGGAGACCTGGCACAGTCCCTGCCGCAGGTTCACCAGCCCATCCAGCGAACCGACGGGGAGATTGAGCAGGGTGACGTGTTTCGCAAGATGTTCGGCGATGCCTTCCAGCGCCAGGTCGTGACTGCCCGAAAAGATGACGGATGGTTTTTTGCTCTTCGGCAGGACGATCTCCTGCAACAGCAACGCGCCCGCTTTGGCGCGGTAAAACTTCTCGGTCACTTTGCCTGTCCTGCGGATTTCGGCGATCTCGACCAGGTGCGCGGATTGCAGGGCGAGGACGTGGTGACGAATCCATGCGGGCGACTGCTTCAAGGTCCGCGCCAGTTGCGTGAGCGTGGCGGGGGAGGCCATCAGCAGGCGTAGAATGTCCATGCGGCGCGCGTCCGCGAGGAGTTTGATCTGGTCAAAGGATTGGATGGGTTGGATGTTTTGCATTTTTCGATTAAGGCAATACTTATCCGAAAGTCTAATCGCAATGGAAGCGCATGTCAAGCAAAAAACAGCCCCCGAAAATTCGTGGGCTGTTTTTTGTAGGGGCGAGATATTATCTCGCCTTACGCGCGTTCGAGCGCGAACTTGTGTTTGCCGATGCGGTAATCGCCGTTTTTGGCGAGCACCTTTTCCACAAATTGTTCGGGAATGTCCACCAGCGTGCGCATGTCCTCGATGCGGATCTTGCCGATGGTGTTACCGGGGATGTCGGCATGGTAGGCGATCATCCCAACTACGTCATTCGGGCGGACGCCGTGATATTTTCCCGTGCTCATTTTCAGGCGGATCATGCCCGCCTCATGTGAGACTCGTCCTGACGAATCGCCTCGCCCACGGACCTGGGAGCGGCCGCGCCCAAACGCGCGTTCGCGCGGCTGGTAGGGACTCTCGACCACCTCCGACACATTCGCGACGGGACGTTGTTTCTCGCTCGCACGCGACAGTTTCAGCGCCGCGGCGGCGATGTCGAGCACGTCATGTCCCTCGGCGGCGAGTTGCTCCACGATGACGCGTTCGCGCTTGGCGCGTCCACGCGCCAGCCAGACTTTCATCTGCTCCATCAACTGCTCTTCGCGGCGTTTGAAAATATCTTCCTGCGTGGGAAGTTTCGCCAGCGTGAGTTTCTGCTTGGTAAAGCCTTCGATGTCGCGCAGGCGGCGGCGCTCACGCGGCGTGAAGAACGAGATGGCGATGCCCGTCTTGCCGGCGCGTCCCGTCCGCCCGATGCGGTGGACGTAGACTTCGGGATCGTCGGGTAGCTGGAAGTTGATGACGTGCGAGATGTCGTCAATGTCGAGGCCGCGCGCCGCCACGTCGGTGGCGACCAAAACTTTCAGCGTATTGGCGCGGAAGCGCCCGAGGATGCGTTCGCGGGTATTCTGTTCAAGGTCGCCGTTGAGCGCCTCGGACGGGAAACCGCGCAGGGACAGTTCGCTGGCAAGACGCGTCGTCTCAGCGCGGGTGCGGGCAAAGACCAGCGCGCTGGTGATCGGTTCCATCTCGAAGAGATTCGTCAGCGCGTTCAACTTGTCCGATTCGTGGACAAGGTAGTAGCGCTGTTCGGTGGCCTGGACGGTCATCGTCTCGCGTTTAACGGAAACCGCTTGAGGGTCCCGCATGAAGCGAGCGGCGAGGGCGCGGATGCGCGCAGGCAGGGTCGCGCTGAAGAGGGCAGTCTGCCGCTCAATCGGGGTCGCGGACAAAATCGCTTCGACCGATTCGATGAAGCCCATGTTGAGCATCTCGTCGGCTTCATCTAGCACGACGGTTTTCACGTCGCTCAGGTCGAGCACCTTGCGTTCCATCAAATCCATGATGCGGCCGGGCGTGCCGACCACGATGTCCACGCCGCGTTTCAACTGGCTGATCTGCGGCGCGTACGGTTGTCCGCCGTAGACGGGGAGCACGTTCGCCTTGAGCAGGCGGCCATAGGCAAGCATGGCCGTGGCCACCTGGAGCGCGAGTTCACGCGTGGGCGCGAGCACGAGCGCCTGCGGCTTGCGATTGGATTTGTAGTTTTGGAGGATGGGGAGGGCGAAGGCGGCGGTCTTGCCGGTGCCGGTTTGCGCCTGGCCGATCACGTCCGCGCCGGTGAGCATGACGGGGATCATGGCGGCCTGGATGGCGGTCGGCTCAGTGTACCCAAGCGCAGTGACGGCCTGCACGAGTTCCTCGCGCAGGTTTAAAGAAGTGAAATCGGTTGTCATTGGTTCCTTTACCAGTTAGGTAGTTGGATAGTTACGTAGTTTGGTAGTTGGAAATTCCAAACTACGTAACTACAAAACTATCGAACTATGAAACTAAAGGGATCGTTCCGATGACTCCGACTAACTGCCTTCTTGCAAACCAGGCTTTTCTTTTCAGAGCCGCCTGCCCAACAAAAAAGCCCGACTGATTGCGTCGGGCTATCATTCAGAGTGATCAAAACAATTTCCCAGAAGCGTTGCGCTCCTTTTTAGGAGCGGCGGGAGTTTACCACACTTCTTAAGAATTTAGGGAAATTGGGAAGGGTGAAAAAAGTATCCCGTAAGTCACGGTTCAAACATAACCTGCCCCTCTTTGAAAACGAAGACGAAAGAGCCTAAAAGCGATGGGGCACAAAGGAGACAAAGGATTCTTGACCGCAATGTCCGCACAGGAGACAAATCACAGATTATTCGCTAATTGTGGAATAATTTCAATCGGCGACCATGATAGCGCATGCGCGTTTGCCTGCCAAAAGCCATGTAGTGTATCGAAGTACGGTTTCCAAAGATTTCTTTGCGACTCAGCTAATAAATTTACATAGGCTCCTTCATTACGAAAGCCTAACGCAGAGGTTTGCCAAAAGTTAGTCAACACAAAATCAATACCCAGAATGGCATCCATAGGTAGATGCACAATACGAGGGGTATCCGCCAATATGACAGGTGTGTTCTTTTTATCCAGCTGACTCTCAAGATGCATCCCGCCAAAAGACAAGTGATAAAGAGGATGTAAAAATGCCGACTCGCTTTCCGAGTTATGGCGATCTAAATGCCATGCACTGAATGCAGGTTTCAGATCAGTATCATCTTCGTACTCCCCGCTCATAATTATTTGCATACCAAGCGTGGTTAGCGGATCTTCATCTTCGCTTGGCTCGCACTTTCCTTTTACAGTCATTGAAAAAGTTATTGTTGCATTACTGGTATCGAATTTATTTTGAAAAACTTTTATTTCACCAAGGTCACGAAAAATAAGGGGCTCAACATCATATCCCCATATCCCTTTTGCAGGAGCATTATTCCTGCACATTTCAGCAGCTTTGTAAAGGGGGCTTACATCTCGCACAATCTTTTCTTTATTAAGCAACTGCGCGAGATTACCAAGACCCGACGCTATTTTTGCCCGAATTGCGGAGGAGTTGTCTTTTCTGGGCGACATAAATTTATCCCCTTGTACGCCTTATGTTTTTGAGCCTTTCCAGTTCCGTCGGATGCGGGTCATACTCTCCGCGCCGCTCGAGTGCTGTATCCAAAGAAATATACCTTCTTTCCTGCCAGGGCTGAGGCTCTTTTTCCGAAATAATCACTCCATCAATCGGGTCTAGCGGTTTTCCTGTATATTCGCATATTGTGTAGAAACGAGTATGGTATTTGGGCTTAATCGGCTCGGCCATAATCAAATTCCTAAGACCAGTTTTCTTCTTTATGATTTCTACTCTTTCCTTCGCATTCAATATACTGATCGGGGAATCCTGATCGCTTGTTGGAAGCCACCACTCTTTCTCAACACCATATGCCCACCATCTCTCCCAAGCTTCGCCAAATGGTCCCAAGTATTTGTACTTCGCAATTAGATCAAGGACTTTTGTCCAATCTTTGGATGCGTCTTTATCGATGCCGAGTCGTGAAGCTAGACGGAGTTCGTCAATCATCAGTCCTGGTCTATGCAAAAGGTCTTGGATAATAAAGCGAGCAATTTCATGCACAGTACGAGCGGTTGAGTTGAAATATTCTTGCACTCTGATGTCTACATAGGAGTCTTTTGCTTTCAAGAGATCGCTAAGATCGAATTTCTTTTTCGCGCTCTTGAATTTATCAATAAACTTGTATCCCAAAGCTAGGGACAGCAGTTGATCATGTACGATATTAGGATTGTCGACAATCTCTTCTTTTTTGTAGACAAAATTAAAAAGGTCGTAAGATGTGAAATCGCCTTGATATGATCTTTTCAATTTGCTTTCCTGTGACCATACAACAATGGGCAAGGGATGAATCTTCTTTTCCGTCTCTCTGGTTCTTATTTCTTGAGCAAGCGTAGCCGCACGAAAATCGGCTTTCTTCTTATCAGTTTTGCTGGAGATTTCATCCAGTCGCCAATCAAGAATAAGACCTTGATACCCTTTTAATCTAGTTATTAATGCCGAATTGTTTTGAAAGGCTGCAGGGTGTTCTACATCAATATGCAATTCTTTGGAATGTTCAACAACCATATCTCTATACGGCTTTATGGTTGTTATCTCTTCATCGTCGAGGTACAGGTATTTAATCATATGCCTCCAATTGTTCCTTGCTGGCTTCTGGGATTTCAACACGAAAGCAAGTTACATATCCACGCGGAGCGCCTGCGAGAGAGATTTCTCCGCTATATGAGGTAACAATATCCTTCAAAATCTTCAGACCAAGACCTGTTCCGAGAAGATCATCGTCTTCATCTGCATCTTCATCGGTTTGACCTGTGTAAGATGTTGTAAAAAACGCATCGAAAATTCGCTCGCGGTTTTCGGGAGGAATACCATCGCCGTTATCTGAAAAATCAACGTATATCTTACCCTTTTCCCGTCCTGCGGTTACCAAAATTTTACCCGCTTCACGTCCAGCTCGTGCAATAGCTTTCCGTGAATTTGTGAACAGATTAAAAAGGATAGACATCCATTCTGATGAGTGCATGGGAGTAGTGAAGAGGTCATATTCAAGAATCGTTGGTTCGGGAAATTCGATATCTCGCCTCTGACAGGCAGGGGTGATTACTTCCCAAAAAGAGCGCAGGATTTTTCCTACATCTTGAATAACGGTTTCTCTCCTTGCATTTGCCGACACAGATTTATCGAAATAAGATGTATAAGTCCTAAAACTTTGAACATTCTTCTTCAATCGCAGAGCTTTCTCATGTGCATCGCCAGAGGTTGAATGAATAAGTGAATATGTGTCGGCTAATAACGCTGGAAACATGTTGCGAATTTCGTGATTGAATTGTCCAATCGAAAGTCCTAAACTTGCCAGTACTCTAAGCATTGAAATCTCGTTGAGCAATTCTTCTTCTTTTTCTTGTTGTGCTCCAACGCTTTCCTCAAGTACTTGAATTGCACTTTGAATTGCTTTTACTGTATCAGATTTTTGGACATTGATTTTCTCTATTGTCTTATCGCCTGATGAGCGCTCTATTTCATCTTTCGCGCGACGAATCTTGTCAACAGCTTCCCTTATTTTTTCGGATGGAGATATTTCCCTTTTGGTTGGTTTTATTTTTTTGCCACGAGCTTCAGCCACGCGAGTTATGGCGGCTTCTAGAATAATTCGACAAAACCTTATTAATTCTTGAAAGCCTTGGTTATCTATTAAATATTCTCGACTTGCCGTTTCCTCAAACACATCACCATTTGGATCTATTAATTCTACGAAACCAAAAAAATTTTGATTCCTGTAAGGGGGAAGGAGAGTCCTTCGTGCAGATTCTTCATCAAGTCTAAGCCAATCATCTTCACGCTCTCCATAAGGAAGAACTCTAAAGCCATTTCTGTAAACTCGGATTCCTCCTCTATCTCGTGCTAATGTGGCAATAAGAGTATTGATGTGACCAGGAAGATAGTTAGAGTCTTTTCCGTTATAAATGTAGTAAAAAGCTTTTAAGTTAACATTTTTCAAAAACTGGAAACCATTAGCTTCCATTTCTAAATTGCCCGCTTTTAACTTTTTTCTTTCGTTGATATCCAATTGTTGGCTTCGAATCGACCATCTTATCCCACCATTTTTATCAACACTTCCCACTATTTCTGCTAACGCATATTCGAATACCAACTTCTCTGTGCTGGCAACTTCTTCCCTTTCGTCATTAAGACTACGAAATATTTTTACTGCAAACCCAGGATCTTTCGAATCCGTCTCCAGTATTTTTGAAATGGGGAATGGTTGTAACAAATCTGCCAAGTATCTATAAACGCTTTTAAGAGATGCAACAGTCCAACCATCTTCCAAATCATCAACAATGAGGGTTGTGCCGTTTTTTTGCGTTTTTGAAATTTCCGTAATGTGATTGGAAATAATAATAAGATCTTGATCAGCTTCAAATTGTGACCAGTCAATATCTATTTGTAAGGCTGAAGAGGACTGCTTAGTTTGTGTAACTATTTTTAATTTCTTGCCTAAACGATGTGCAGCAAATCGCCCAATGCCTTTTCTGCCTGCTCTAAGACGTTTATATTTTGGGGAATATTGCTCATGAATCTTATCGGTTGTGGATAATCGCATAAATCCCGCAATCAATTGTTCACGGGTCATGCCATGCCCGTTATCTTCAATAACCAATCTCCCACCTGCCAAGTCTGCATTTTCAAAAGTAAGGGTAACTTGGGTTGCATCGGCGTCATAGGCATTCTTTACAAGTTCTGAAACCGCGGTTTCTTTTTTGACGACTAATTCACGTCCTAAACGGCTTATATGACTTGCATCTACCGAAAACCGAACGTTCTCCTCGTCGAGTTCTGACAATTCCAAAGACAATTCTAAAATGCGTCCATAATCAATCTCCTCATTTTCTAATTGCTTGAGGAGTTGTTTGCGAATCTTGTCAGCACTAGCATCTTTTGCCATGATGTTATTTCCTTGACAGTTTTTTCAAGGGCATTCGTCTGCTTTGTAAGGCAGATAGTTCATTGTCGAAGAATGAATAAGAATACTTCGTGTCGCCAGAATAATGTTCGAGCAGGAATTCGTCAGCCAATTTACGAGCCTGTTGGTGTAAACCTTGCCGAAGAAGACTGTCAATTTTCTTAATTGTGCTGTCAATCTTTTCCAGTTCAACTTCAGGCATAAGCAATTTGATTTTCGCCGCTTCTGATGGTTCGTGCTTCAAAACACCTGCGCCATAAGTGCGCCCCTCAATTTCAGCGGACAATTGGCTAAACGTGGTTAAAATCGAAATTGCGGCAAGCTTCAATTCCTTTTCGGTGACTTCGCTTCTGCGATAAAGTCTGTGAATCGAGTTCGTTGCATTTATGCGCGCTTTATTAATAACAATCCATGTTCCCTTGTTCTGCATGTATGGAAATAAGGCATCTGGAATGCGCTTGTCGTTGAAGCGATGCCAGATACCAGATCGTTTTCTTCTAACAAATGTGGTTATAGTCTCAATCTTGTCTTTCGGAAACGAATCCAAGTATTCTTGCAGTTTGTCATCAATCTTGTCTGTTTTAGATGTGTCTACCAATAAACAATCTTCTCCGATTTGGAGGATTGTTTCAACATCTTCTTGCTCTAAAGTTACACCTTTGGCAAATCTAAATTTTGTCAAAACATAACTTGCAACTTTATCTGAAAGGCTGTGCTTTTTCCAATTTTCAGAATTCAAAATAAAGAACGAATTAGCGCCTGAAACTATCCCAATTTGAATATCAAACAGATCGCCAAGTTGTTTGGTGAAACTGTCAGCAGACAATTGCTCAAAGAGTTTTCTCATCTCGGCGTTTGATAGTCTGTTGCTAGCCTGAATATTTGATTTACCGTTTGATTTCTTACTTTCCCATCGCTCAATCACCTTCTCAATTTCACTGGTGTTGGATGCAGATATTATTTGCATATTAGGATGCGGATTAGACTCAACCAATCCTTCGCACAGTGTAATTACACTAATCTCTTCGGTGCCATCACTAATGAACAGTCTCTCATGAAGATTAATGAGCAGGCATTTTTCAAACCGATTTGACAAAATTTCACGCACTTGCTTTGCGTAATCGGAATATAAAAAACTGCTCGGCAAGACCCAAGCCATTCGACCGCCTGGTTTGAGAAAGCTCAAGCTGTGTAATACAAAATATGCCCATAAACTTGCCTTTCCACCAAGTTCAAAATCACCATTGTTTATAGATTTTAAAGCTGTCTTTTTTTGCTCGTCGGACATGTTGTGATGCGAGACATAAGGTGGATTTCCGACCACAACATCAAATCCAGCATCACTTACAGGGAATGAGTTTATGGAAAGGCTGAGAAAATCTTTTTGCTTGAAATGCCCGTTTGGGTTTGCAAGAAATGTTGAAAGGGTGCTAAATGCGGATGGATCAACGTCTGCGCCATATAATCTTCGCTCAGCGATTGTCTTTTGTAGGCCAATTTCAATAAATCTAGAACGTGAAGATTCTAAAAAATCACACCCACCGAAACTAGGCTCCAAAACCTTGTCACTTTTCGATCTGATCGCCCACTTGCAAAGAACATCAGCAACACGTTTTGGCGTGTAAAAAACCCCATATTGTTTTTTCTCGGAAATTTGGCGCGCCATAAGTTATGCCTTTGTGTGTCCTTTGGCTTATTATACCTAAAAGAAACAGAAGTTCACTTATAGGCAGCTTGCATAACCATTCCAAACAAGGGACGAAAGACGAAATGGGAGACTCCGTAGACGTCTGGGGTTAGGTATAATTCCCCCGTCATGGACATCAAAACCCTCTCCGTCCTCGAATACCCGAAAATCCTCGAACGGCTGGCGGCGAACTGCGCCTTCTCTGCTTCAGTCAATGACAAAATCACCCAAACTCACGACGTTTGTCAATTGACGCTCGTTTACCGATGGGTTAACCTAGGCGGCACATCTTAAAATTGGAGAATTTCCCATGGCA
>Ga0210029_1001321_pt1 | contig 14754 bp, 15 predicted proteins | sample CryGeymeta201521_FD_183985 | JGI IMG/M metagenome (GOLD analysis project Ga0210029, IMG submission 183985) | Groundwater microbial communities from Crystal Geyser aquifers in Utah, USA - Crystal Geyser metaG 2015-21 (SPAdes) (version 2) | ecosystem: Environmental > Aquatic > Deep subsurface >... | reverse complement strand
AAGATGATGATGAAGATGATGAAAGGAATACGTTTCCATACTACATAGTACGATTTAAACGTTTTAGCCCCAACCGCCATGGAAAGAACAATACAAAGTTTCCATACTACATAGTACGATTTAAACTACTATGAGGTTATTAGGATATCATTAGGATATCATGTTTCCATACTACATAGTACGATTTAAACGTCATCCGCTGCTTTTTTCTCTGGCTCCGACCATCCCGGTTTCCATACTACATAGTACGATTTAAACTGTTTTATTTTATTTTTATCATATTTATTATGGTGAGTTTCCATACTACATAGTACGATTTAAACTGAATATATTGACTATTTGTTATTTTTTTCCATTTCAGTTTCCATACTACATAGTACGATTTAAACTGCTTTCTTCATTTTCTCCGACATTCGAATATCCAGAGTTTCCATACTACATAGTACGATTTAAACAAAAGTGAGAGAAGCAGGGTCGTAGTCGGAAATGTTAGTTTCCATACTACATAGTACGATTTAAACGATATCCCTCCCCTTGCCCTTGTGTATGTTCTTTTTAGTTTCCATACTACATAGTACGATTTAAACTTTCTATGTTTATAAATTATATTTTATTAATATATTATGTTTCCATACTACATAGTACGATTTAAACGAAGTGCGGGGCTTCGTTATGGCGGAACTACACCAGGTTTCCATACTACATAGTACGATTTAAACAAAACAAAAAATTGAGTGGAGGTGATACACCTTTAATGTTTCCATACTACATAGTACGATTTAAACCAAAAGGACACGGGGTTGAAGGTAGATTTTTCCCCAGTTTCCATACTACATAGTACGATTTAAACGAAAGAAGCACAATCGGTCGTGGGTGTATTTTCCAGTTTCCATACTACATAGTACGATTTAAACTTTGCGACGAGAAAAGTGTTGAACTCTGAAAAAAAGGTTTCCATACTACATAGTACGATTTAAACAACATCAACATAATAGTAACATAATATAAACATAAGTTTCCATACTACATAGTACGATTTAAACACCGCAGATATTTGATATTCGGGTGCCTCGTTCAAAGTTTCCATACTACATAGTACGATTTAAACTGCCAAACTTTAAGATAAACATAAGGGTAACAAACAAGTTTCCATACTACATAGTACGATTTAAACAAGAAAAAAGAAGACGACATAGACATTCAAAAAATAAGTTTCCATACTACATAGTACGATTTAAACTTCCGTCTGCTTCAACACTCGCCTTTGTTGTGGTTGGTTTCCATACTACATAGTACGATTTAAACTTCATGCGGGTCGAGTAATTCCGATAGTAGTCGGAAGTTTCCATACTACATAGTACGATTTAAACGTTACTTTTTTTTGAAAAAAAAAGTAACCAAAAAAAAGTTTCCATACTACATAGTACGATTTAAACAAAATTGTAGATGTCGCCGAGAAAAAATACAAATATAGTTTCCATACTACATAGTACGATTTAAACGTCCGAAGCACTCTTGTGATGTCATCCGACGTGTTGGTTTCCATACTACATAGTACGATTTAAACTTGTAGTAGGAATAGGCACAGCCCTTGCACGCTTCGTCGCGTTTCCATACTACATAGTACGATTTAAACTGTCCGAAGCACTCTTGTGATGTCATCCGACGTGTTGGTTTCCATACTACATAGTACGATTTAAACGTTATATATTTAATATTTGCTTTTTTATTTTTTTTTGTTTCCATACTACATAGTACGATTTAAACCACCCTTGCAAAAAACGAAGGTAGCAGAAATGCCGCAGTTTCCATACTACATAGTACGATTTAAACGAAACACTCTGTCGGCGTATCGAAGATATAGGGGGCAGTTTCCATACTACATAGTACGATTTAAACTTTCACATCCTCACCCAGAACATCACTCGCTGAGTAGTTTCCATACTACATAGTACGATTTAAACCGGAATGGGGAGAAAATTCACGGGGGGACATTGTGGGTTTCCATACTACATAGTACGATTTAAACAGTTCCCACGCAGGAAAAAAAACAAGTAGAGGAAGGTTTCCATACTACATAGTACGATTTAAACTGTCTCAGAGCCTTTCCCGATTGATTTCTGAAAAAAGTTTCCATACTACATAGTACGATTTAAACTAGCCGAAGTGTTGGAAAAGGCCAACAGAAAACGGAGTTTCCATACTACATAGTACGATTTAAACAGAAAAGCGGAAGAAAAACGACGACGAGAAGAGCGAAGTTTCCATACTACATAGTACGATTTAAACAAGCAATTGGGGCATTTCAAATCATTGACCCGCCAGGTTTCCATACTACATAGTACGATTTAAACGATCGCGAAAGGAATTATTCTTTTTATGCCGTATAAGTTTCCATACTACATAGTACGATTTAAACAAACAGTCGCACTATTGTCTGCAAAGTGGAAAAAAAGTTTCCATACTACATAGTACGATTTAAACCTAAAACAATTGGAACAGGCACACCATATGTAATTGCGTTTCCATACTACATAGTACGATTTAAACTGTATTTTCGAGATGTGAGTAGTTATCCTTATCGATAAGTTTCCATACTACATAGTACGATTTAAACTCAGAAAAATAGAAAAAGAACAACATTGAGGGGTGGGTTTCCATACTACATAGTACGATTTAAACCCTAACTTCAACCTGATTGATGTACCTTCCTTGAAAGTTTCCATACTACATAGTACGATTTAAACCTTCTTTTTCTTCTATACTGCTCCCTGAGGGGAAAGTAGTTTCCATACTACATAGTACGATTTAAACCAGTTTGCCCGACAAAATATGACGGAAGTATATATCGTTTCCATACTACATAGTACGATTTAAACTGTATTTTCAAAAAGTGCGTAGTTATCCTTAACACGAAGTTTCCATACTACATAGTACGATTTAAACCGCACTCGCACGCTTCATCGCAAAAAATCCGAAAATAAGTTTCCATACTACATAGTACGATTTAAACGTTGCTATGTTCTCCCCTCTATAAATTATCTTATACAGTTTCCATACTACATAGTACGATTTAAACCTCCTTTTACATGCAAAAAAAATTCTACCCATGACGCGTTTCCATACTACATAGTACGATTTAAACTTGGAGACTGATATTTCAATATTGAAGTCCCAGTATGAGTTTCCATACTACATAGTACGATTTAAACGCAGAATGGGGAGAAAATTCACGGGGAGACATTGTGGGTTTCCATACTACATAGTACGATTTAAACTTTCCACGCAGGCCGACTAATCCCGATAGCCGTAGGGAGTTTCCATACTACATAGTACGATTTAAACAATTTCAAAAGTTGACGGAACAAATCCTCTGATTTTTTGTTTCCATACTACATAGTACGATTTAAACTTTATTCACTTCGTCTTACCTGCTCGCTGGTGTGGAGTTTCCATACTACATAGTACGATTTAAACGAAATAATTAAAAAAATAATGAAAAGCATATAATAGTTTCCATACTACATAGTACGATTTAAACTATGTTTGTTATATATTAAAAAAAAGAGGGAGAACAGTTTCCATACTACATAGTACGATTTAAACTAGCAGAAGAAGCAGCAAAAAAAATAGCTAAAGAAGGTTTCCATACTACATAGTACGATTTAAACTCGGATATTCAAATGTCGGAGAAAATGAAGAAAGCAGTTTCCATACTACATAGTACGATTTAAACTACATCCAATGCGACAGAAACCTAAATCATACAAATGTTTCCATACTACATAGTACGATTTAAACATATGTTATGGCGAATTTTTTTTTCAGTCCAAATCGGTTTCCATACTACATAGTACGATTTAAACGGACAAAAAGCCGAGGTGGTATGCCGAAAATTATTGTTTCCATACTACATAGTACGATTTAAACTGGTATGAAAATACAGCAGGCGAAGTAATCGGGGATGGTTTCCATACTACATAGTACGATTTAAACAAATATAAACCTAATGGTATCTTAATAGTATCTTAAGTTTCCATACTACATAGTACGATTTAAACTAAGATGCCAAAAAATAGAACAATGGTTTTGTTAGAGTTTCCATACTACATAGTACGATTTAAACAATAAATCCACAGTATATAACAAAAAATGTTGAATGGTTTCCATACTACATAGTACGATTTAAACAAAATTTCCAGAATAAAATTTATCAGAATAAAATTGTTTCCATACTACATAGTACGATTTAAACAATCTGTATGAAATATATTCTTCTTGTCCTCCGTTGTTGTTTCCATACTACATAGTACGATTTAAACCCTCTGCCCATATTTGATATGATGTATCTGATTTCAGGGTTTCCATACTACATAGTACGATTTAAACTTTTAAAATGCTGAATAAAATCAGTAAAACTATTTTTGTTTCCATACTACATAGTACGATTTAAACCTTATTATTATCGGTATGTCTTATTTGCGTAGACCGAGTTTCCATACTACATAGTACGATTTAAACATCATATGCACGGAGGAAAGCTTTGGTGTCTGAAAGTTTCCATACTACATAGTACGATTTAAACTCTGACACAAACATCATATCAAATATTGTTCCTTATTGTTTCCATACTACATAGTACGATTTAAACGCCAAGATTTACTATAAAGGTGATGGTAACCAACAAGTTTCCATACTACATAGTACGATTTAAACCTGAGACATTGTGTATGCTTTTCCCTTCACAGAAAAGTTTCCATACTACATAGTACGATTTAAACTCAAAGAGGACACAACATTTCGGATATCGGCACTAGGGTTTCCATACTACATAGTACGATTTAAACTTATATGAGAATGCGAAAATCAGAAGCCTTACAAGTTTCCATACTACATAGTACGATTTAAACTTTTAATACTTCGTCTCATACTCATATATATACCATAGTTTCCATACTACATAGTACGATTTAAACATAATTGATATCGTATGCAAATTAGGGGGTTTAACGAGTTTCCATACTACATAGTACGATTTAAACAAGGGCATGATGTTTTTTTCGGACTTCCGCAAGTTCGGTTTCCATACTACATAGTACGATTTAAACGAATATCTTCTTCCAAATGTCATTTTGTGCTATGTTGTTTCCATACTACATAGTACGATTTAAACTTTGCAATCCTTTGAGTTTCTGTTTTGCTGTAATAATAGTTTCCATACTACATAGTACGATTTAAACTAGGATTTTTTGTGAATATATCTTGTATGCTCATATTGTTTCCATACTACATAGTACGATTTAAACCCACTCCTGATATCTGACAGTTTGGGTATTCTCGAAGAGTTTCCATACTACATAGTACGATTTAAACCGTATTTTCAGAAACTGAGTAGTTATCCTTATACGTAAGTTTCCATACTACATAGTACGATTTAAACTTACCTTTTTTTTCATTTTTCCCATATACCGTATACGTTTCCATACTACATAGTACGATTTAAACTTTTCAAGCCATTCCGCCACGGCTGATATTCGATATTCGTTTCCATACTACATAGTACGATTTAAACCATGTATAATATATAACAACCAAATAAAATGACATAGTTTCCATACTACATAGTACGATTTAAACTACTCTCACGATTTCTCACGCAGAAAACTCGGACTATAGTTTCCATACTACATAGTACGATTTAAACAAACTCATACCCCCGTTTTAAATTGTTAATAGTAAGAGTTTCCATACTACATAGTACGATTTAAACATAACATAAAACAAGATGAAAAACATAGAAGCGAGCGGTTTCCATACTACATAGTACGATTTAAACCCTGTCCGAAGCGAGGGCGGCCAAAAAACGAGATGATAGTTTCCATACTACATAGTACGATTTAAACACAACAAAATAATACCATTCAGGACAAGTAAAGCTGAGTTTCCATACTACATAGTACGATTTAAACGAATACGAAAAATGACAGCTGAATTCTACGGTCGGAGTTTCCATACTACATAGTACGATTTAAACGTTTATTATTTTATTAATATGATAGGGGGGAGAACAGTTTCCATACTACATAGTACGATTTAAACTTATTATGAATGTAAATAGCTGTTGTGCAATTCGTGTTTCCATACTACATAGTACGATTTAAACTTTCTTCGCCCGATAGCATAGGTAGAACGCAACTTCGTTTCCATACTACATAGTACGATTTAAACTCGTATGTGTCTCCTATTTTTGTTTTTCTCTTGCAGTTTCCATACTACATAGTACGATTTAAACAAAAATAAAATATAAAATAATAAGAAAAATATAAAGTTTCCATACTACATAGTACGATTTAAACCTTGAAAAACCGCTTGCTTTACACCGAATTTTTTTGTTTCCATACTACATAGTACGATTTAAACTATATTGTTTTCGCTATGTTTGATATCAATTTATAAGTTTCCATACTACATAGTACGATTTAAACCGGAGTGTGGCGGGAAAATACAGCTGGTGAGACGAGTTTCCATACTACATAGTACGATTTAAACCTGGAAAAAAAATAATTGATATCGAGAATATCAAAAAGTTTCCATACTACATAGTACGATTTAAACTCTACAAATACCTTTCCCATCTTCTATAAAAAAATGTTTCCATACTACATAGTACGATTTAAACATTTTTACCTTTAAGTCCTGGGACTTCTTGTGTTACCCCGTTTCCATACTACATAGTACGATTTAAACCCGTATTTCCGTGCCATTCTCCCCCCACTGCCATGTAAGTTTCCATACTACATAGTACGATTTAAACTATATCGTAGGAATAATGGAGTATATGAATTATTTCGTTTCCATACTACATAGTACGATTTAAACACACAGTAAATTCAACAAAAGGACACGAGGTTGAAGGGTTTCCATACTACATAGTACGATTTAAACCTTTCCACAGCTCCGCCTTATATCCCTCTACAAACATAGGTTTCCATACTACATAGTACGATTTAAACAAAGTGAGGGAAGCAGGGTCATAGTCAGAAATATTGGTTTCCATACTACATAGTACGATTTAAACCATGTATAATAATAAACAAAGCAAAGAATTTTGATTGGTTTCCATACTACATAGTACGATTTAAACTCTTATTGAACTTGCAATCGCACAAATATTACAAGTTCAGTTTCCATACTACATAGTACGATTTAAACTTTGTATCACCTGTAAGGAGAAACTCAGGAATACCACGTTTCCATACTACATAGTACGATTTAAACAAAATATATAACCATCGATTTCAAAACAGTTCAATTCGTTTCCATACTACATAGTACGATTTAAACCCGAGCGAAAATGAAGAATAATAAAAAAGCGATAAGTTTCCATACTACATAGTACGATTTAAACCATATATTTTATTGGTGAAAATATTGTGTGGCTGTAGTTTCCATACTACATAGTACGATTTAAACAGCGATTGGCCTCTTTGGAATTGTTGACCCGCCAGACGGTTTCCATACTACATAGTACGATTTAAACTTTCAAACTGCCTTTTGACCGTTTCTCTCGTGTTGAGTTTCCATACTACATAGTACGATTTAAACTTGATACCTTGCCCGATTGTTTTTTCGCCTTCCCAGAGTTTCCATACTACATAGTACGATTTAAACATTCCTGACCCGTATCATCACAAACAAGGGATGCCCCGTTTCCATACTACATAGTACGATTTAAACCATATACACTCTGGCACAGTCTGCCCGTCGAAATAGTTTCCATACTACATAGTACGATTTAAACTGTTCAGTCGGTTGGTCATTGAACCACATCTGAATAGTTTCCATACTACATAGTACGATTTAAACCGAACACTCTGTATTTTTGGTAATAAATGTTGGATTTAGTTTCCATACTACATAGTACGATTTAAACCATATATTGTCAGGAGAAATTTACTCGCCAATAAGTTTCCATACTACATAGTACGATTTAAACTCAAAGTATTTTTCTTCTTCATCTTCTTTTTCCTGTGGTTTCCATACTACATAGTACGATTTAAACAGGGTGGTCGGAACCGAATGAAGAGGATACAGAAAAAGTTTCCATACTACATAGTACGATTTAAACATGTCTGGTAAGAAGCTTCAGGAAACTGGCCGAGACAGTTTCCATACTACATAGTACGATTTAAACTTCATTTTTTACACATTCTATCATTGAAGGATGCATGTTTCCATACTACATAGTACGATTTAAACCTTTATGGTATTTCTACACACACGAGAATTTTCGTGGTTTCCATACTACATAGTACGATTTAAACAGGTCTCGCCTCAACATCATACGGAGACGAAATGCGTTTCCATACTACATAGTACGATTTAAACAATCAAAAGCTGTGCTTGAAATATGCAGTGATATTAATTTCCATACTACATAGTACGATTTAAACTTTATGACCTACATAAAGGAAGCCGAGGCGAAGAATTGTTTCCATACTACATAGTACGATTTAAACATATCTTCCTATGTTACCCATTTTTTTTCTATGTTTAGTTTCCATACTACATAGTACGATTTAAACTTTCCATCTCAAAGTATTTTTCTTCTTTTTCCTGTGGTTTCCATACTACATAGTACGATTTAAACAGGCACAGCACTTGCACGATTTGTTGCGAAAAATCCGTTTCCATACTACATAGTACGATTTAAACGTCATATCTGCAAAAGTTTGTGGTATAATTTTTTGTTTCCATACTACATAGTACGATTTAAACCATTTGCACCGACTACATCGCTTGCGGAGTAAAGCAGTTTCCATACTACATAGTACGATTTAAACTTTTTTATTCTCCGAAAAATGATGTCGGGGAAATACGTTTCCATACTACATAGTACGATTTAAACTTCCAATTAATATTAAGTGGATGTGCTGATGATATCGTTTCCATACTACATAGTACGATTTAAACCCTGAGGTCGCGCAATAATAAAGTGCGGATACGATAAGTTTCCATACTACATAGTACGATTTAAACACTACTTATGCTTGTATATGGATGAACGATCAAAAAAGTTTCCATACTACATAGTACGATTTAAACTCTTTTCATGTCGCAGATGGTTTCTTCGAGGTTTCCGGTTTCCATACTACATAGTACGATTTAAACATATATGATCAGTTTGCGGAAGAAAAGTGGGAGACCCGTTTCCATACTACATAGTACGATTTAAACCGGCTTTACAGGAAGAGATAAAACGCAAGGGAAAAAGTTTCCATACTACATAGTACGATTTAAACTTGATGTGGAACCAGGCACAACAAACTGTATTTTTTGTTTCCATACTACATAGTACGATTTAAACTCCATACTACATAAAATTTCCCTGCATAATAAAATTGTTTCCATACTACATAGTACGATTTAAACCTTTATGGTATTTCTACACACATGAAAATTTTCGCGGTTTCCATACTACATAGTACGATTTAAACGAAGAAGTAAAAAACAACATGTTTGCTTCAAAAAGGGTTTCCATACTACATAGTACGATTTAAACAAGAAAGGCAGGAAGAATGGGTTTCTTTTGAAGGTAGTTTCCATACTACATAGTACGATTTAAACAATTCCGTTTAACACCAATAGTTGTAACACCTCTTAGTTTCCATACTACATAGTACGATTTAAACCATTTGGACGGCGGTATTGTTGGTCGAATAACAAAGTTTCCATACTACATAGTACGATTTAAACCAAAAGCCGGGCAATATCACCAACATATACATCTTAGTTTCCATACTACATAGTACGATTTAAACCGGTGGCACAGTGGGGTGAAAATGCACGGGGGGAGAGTTTCCATACTACATAGTACGATTTAAACTCGCTTTCATTTCAGTTGTTTCATCGTCCTTGAATAGTTTCCATACTACATAGTACGATTTAAACGTTTTATTTCCGTGCCATTCTCCACCCGCCACAATAGTTTCCATACTACATAGTACGATTTAAACCATATTCTTTTTTTGTTTTCCATTGTTGCTTTGTTTAGTTTCCATACTACATAGTACGATTTAAACATATAAGGAAAAAGATACTGAAAAAAGGCGGAAAGAAGTTTCCATACTACATAGTACGATTTAAACTAACAAAATGGTATACAGAAAAGCAAAACAAAAGGTGTTTCCATACTACATAGTACGATTTAAACTGTTTCTATGTTCGCTTCCCCTAATTATCCTCAAGCAGTTTCCATACTACATAGTACGATTTAAACCGCCGATAATTATAACATCAGCTGTATCCTTGTCATCGTTTCCATACTACATAGTACGATTTAAACGGAGGAGTATCCAGAATACCATATATCAGCGGTGGGGTTTCCATACTACATAGTACGATTTAAACTCTTTTTTCTTTTCCGCAATCCTGTTTAACTCGGATAGTTTCCATACTACATAGTACGATTTAAACAGAAATGTGTCGTCTGATGAAATAGTCTTTGTCATGAGTTTCCATACTACATAGTACGATTTAAACATGAGTGCTTTCATCAGCATATACATCTTATTATTATGTTTCCATACTACATAGTACGATTTAAACTTCATACAGGCGCAGCAAAAAAAAAATAAAAGAAACAGGTTTCCATACTACATAGTACGATTTAAACCGAAATCTCCATCCGCTATCATTATTCGGAATAATTTGTTTCCATACTACATAGTACGATTTAAACATCCTGGGTGGGCTGTGATTCTGTTAGAAAAACCAAGTTTCCATACTACATAGTACGATTTAAACTCCTTTCTTCATTGATATTCTTTTCTGTTTCCTGCGGTTTCCATACTACATAGTACGATTTAAACTTTTACACAGGATTTTTTTCAGCGTGCAAGCGTTTGGTTTCCATACTACATAGTACGATTTAAACGAAGCCACGCAGAAAAATCAGGAAGAACGACGAAAAAGTTTCCATACTACATAGTACGATTTAAACTTTTTTTTCAAAAAAAAGTAACATAATAATATTATCGGTTTCCATACTACATAGTACGATTTAAACTGTATCAATTTTGAAGACCCAGTATCAACGGTTGTGTTTCCATACTACATAGTACGATTTAAACATAGTGTTGTAGTCTGCTTTGTACCGCTTTTCCATGGTTTCCATACTACATAGTACGATTTAAACATTTCCTCTTGTGTGAGGTCATCGTTTTCCTCCTCAAGTTTCCATACTACATAGTACGATTTAAACTTCCTCTTGTGTGAGGTCATCGTTTTCCTCCTCAAGTTTCCATACTACATAGTACGATTTAAACCTCGAGGTGTTATATATTCTTTATCCATATATGCTGAGTTTCCATACTACATAGTACGATTTAAACTTTGGCTCAACGCGTTACTGATACTAGTAATTGAAAGTTTCCATACTACATAGTACGATTTAAACTTTTTTCTTTATCGTATATATATTTTATAATTATAAAGTTTCCATACTACATAGTACGATTTAAACGATATCATCAGCATATCCACCTGGTACTAATTGGAAGTTTCCATACTACATAGTACGATTTAAACATGCTTGTCGGAGAAACCGTGTTTTCGAGATGTGAGGTTTCCATACTACATAGTACGATTTAAACCGAAACATTCTGTTTTTTCTGCACCAGAGTGTAAAAAGTTTCCATACTACATAGTACGATTTAAACCATATACTTCCGCCATATTTTGACTGGCCGACTTTGCGTTTCCATACTACATAGTACGATTTAAACTATGATGGAGCAGTCAGATGATATAGACCGGATGAATTGTTTCCATACTACATAGTACGATTTAAACAGACAGTACCACCTATACTTTTCCCTCGGGCACTGAGTTTCCATACTACATAGTACGATTTAAACAAAAAAAATAGTAGTGAAGATGACCTTGGGGGTGCCGTTTCCATACTACATAGTACGATTTAAACCACCTATATTTATAATTTTTTCCGATATCAGGCGAGAGTTTCCATACTACATAGTACGATTTAAACTTGAAATGCTCCGATTGCCATGAGAGGCTTGTTATGGTTTCCATACTACATAGTACGATTTAAACGATATCGTCCATCATTTGCGGTTGTTACTTCATAAGGTTTCCATACTACATAGTACGATTTAAACATCTTTTTTTTGGAAAAAAAAGTAACAACATAATAAGTTTCCATACTACATAGTACGATTTAAACTAACCTATCTTGTTTTGAAGGGGGAAGAAGAAAAAAGTTTCCATACTACATAGTACGATTTAAACAATAAAATAAAATGCCAAAATTCACGATAAGCGTATGTTTCCATACTACATAGTACGATTTAAACAACAAACATGTAACTGCCCTATAATTGCCCCAAAATGTTTCCATACTACATAGTACGATTTAAACTTCCGACGGTTATCGGGATAATTCGGCCCAGATTTGGTTTCCATACTACATAGTACGATTTAAACAACAAGTCTTGGGCAAAACAAAGTCCCGCAACAAAAGTTTCCATACTACATAGTACGATTTAAACTGATTTCTTCGAGGTTCGGAAGGTCTTCAATGAGCAGTTTCCATACTACATAGTACGATTTAAACTCGTTCATCCATATACAAGCGTGACTTGTAACATATGGTTTCCATACTACATAGTACGATTTAAACGCTGCCGCTGATTCTATCACACTTTTAGCTTTCTCGGTTTCCATACTACATAGTACGATTTAAACAAAATGCCCCCGAGTAAAGAATACAAGTCCGAAGCCAGTTTCCATACTACATAGTACGATTTAAACAAGCACAAAGATATCTGATTTGTTGTTGCTCATTTTGTTTCCATACTACATAGTACGATTTAAACAGAATATATTCCTCTATTATACAAAGCAAGCGATGGTTTCCATACTACATAGTACGATTTAAACCGAATATTTTTGATACGCGCAAGGACGCTCGCTACTCGTTTCCATACTACATAGTACGATTTAAACGCATTTGAAATCGCCGAACAATACATCGAGACTTCAGTTTCCATACTACATAGTACGATTTAAACGGGAGAATGGCACGGAAATACAGCAGGCGGGGTAGGTTTCCATACTACATAGTACGATTTAAACATAGTTACGAAAGATATATCGCAGCGCAAAAAGCAGGTTTCCATACTACATAGTACGATTTAAACTGGATGTGCTGATGATATCGCCCGTCGTTGGCAGTCGGTTTCCATACTACATAGTACGATTTAAACATAATTATTGGTGCGAATAAAAGTACGACAGTGAAGTTTCCATACTACATAGTACGATTTAAACCGCCCGCTGCGAAAGTGTGTGGTCATGTCTCACAGGGGTTTCCATACTACATAGTACGATTTAAACGATATCTCCGCCCGTATTTTACGCCTGATAATATTAAGTTTCCATACTACATAGTACGATTTAAACTATTTGCTATGTTTGTTATTTTGTTAATATGGGGGAGTTTCCATACTACATAGTACGATTTAAACCGAAAATGAATAAAAATATAATACTTGTGGGAGCGAGTTTCCATACTACATAGTACGATTTAAACAGCGGTGCGAGACTCCATGGGCGTGTATAGTCGGAGGTTTCCATACTACATAGTACGATTTAAACAACATGATAAAAATAAAATAAAGCACGATGAAAAACAGTTTCCATACTACATAGTACGATTTAAACGTGGGGAACAGTTTTTTAATGTCCTCAGATGTATTGGTTTCCATACTACATAGTACGATTTAAACTGAATATATTGAGAATTCGTTATTTTTTTCCATTTTGGTTTCCATACTACATAGTACGATTTAAACTCATTCATCCATATGTTCGCATATTTCGTGTCATGAGTTTCCATACTACATAGTACGATTTAAACTTATCATTGGGGTCGGATATTTGCCGAAAAAAACGAGTTTCCATACTACATAGTACGATTTAAACCAAGGCTTCGGCATAAAAGGCGTTCTCCTTTTTTTTGTTTCCATACTACATAGTACGATTTAAACATGTTTGTCGGAGAAATCGTATTTTCAAGGAGTGAGGTTTCCATACTACATAGTACGATTTAAACGTCATCAAACTGTTCTTCAACGGGGGCACATCAATGTTTCCATACTACATAGTACGATTTAAACCTATGAGGAAAGAGAATATGGGACATGGGAAATAGAGTTTCCATACTACATAGTACGATTTAAACCTGGTGGTATCGCCCGTCTTTTGCCTGCGTAACCTCAGTTTCCATACTACATAGTACGATTTAAACCTCATCACGCGTGGTGCTTCAAATACGTGTACCGAGTTTCCATACTACATAGTACGATTTAAACCTTCGTGAAGACATTTTATCTTCACAACCTACTTGTGGTTTCCATACTACATAGTACGATTTAAACTGGGTCGGTGGCTGGAAAATCACAAAGGTGAAGTGAGTTTCCATACTACATAGTACGATTTAAACTGTGCGGATACAGGCACACCGCTATTGTTTGTTACTTTGTTTCCATACTACATAGTACGATTTAAACCTATGCTTGCGAATAATTGGAATGGGGAAGCGAACAGTTTCCATACTACATAGTACGATTTAAACCAAGATTCTACGAACAAAATCTTCAATAAATAATTAAATTTTAAACATTAAATATTTAAATAAACATTAAAATCCAGTCGGTCTCTCTCTTATAAACA
>Ga0210029_1001289_pt1 | contig 14982 bp, 11 predicted proteins | sample CryGeymeta201521_FD_183985 | JGI IMG/M metagenome (GOLD analysis project Ga0210029, IMG submission 183985) | Groundwater microbial communities from Crystal Geyser aquifers in Utah, USA - Crystal Geyser metaG 2015-21 (SPAdes) (version 2) | ecosystem: Environmental > Aquatic > Deep subsurface >... | reverse complement strand
CCGTTCGGAGCATCTCGCGCGTCCCGCTTTCGACGGTCGTCCCGCCATCCAGATGATGTCGTGCGGAAAGCCCATTCCCAACACCGCCATCCGCGTCGTGGACGGCAAAGGCCGCGATTTGTCGGAGCGGCAGGTCGGCGAGATCGTTCTTAAATCCAACTGCATGTTGACCGAATATTACAACCGTCCCGACATCACCAAAAAAGCCTTTCTGCCCGGCGGTTGGTACATGTCCGGCGATTACGGTTACATGTTCAACGGCGAGATTTTTGTTGCGGGGCGCAAGAAGGATATTATCATCGTCGGCGGCAAGAACGTGTATCCGCAGGACCTGGAAGCCCTGGCCTGTGAAGTGCATGGCGTTCATCCCGGACGGACGGTTGCCTTCGGCATCTTCGACGAATCGCAAGGGACGGAGGAAGTCGCCATCATCGCTGAGGTGGATACCGATGACGAAAACGAACACGAGCGCGTTGCTGACGAGATCCGCAAGCACGTCACCAGGAACTCGGCCATCGCCGTTCGTTATGTCCGTGTGGCGGGACCGAAGTGGGTGCTCAAAACCTCCAGCGGAAAAGTGGCCCGCACCGCCAACAAGGAGAAATTCCTCAAGGAATTGGAAGCCGGTCAATAACCCGTAAAAGCAAACTGCCCTCGAAAAATCGAGGGCAGTTTTTACTGCTGGCCCCATAATTTGCTAAACTTATTGGAAGGAATTGCGAGTGGAGCTTTGAATTCCGGTTTAGTTACGCATGGGTTAGCCGCCAGTGGGGAGGCGCTTGTCCAGCGTGCGGCTGAGAATATCCTCCTGTTCGCTGGATGCGGATTTCACGGACTTAACTTTGACGCTCTTGTCTTTGGTATTGGCGCGATCCATCGCCATCTGCCAGGCGATCTGCATGGCGGTCAACTCGGGTTCTTTCGGCGCCTCATTGATTTCGAAAGTTTCTTCCTGCCTCTTGCCGCGCTTGCCGCTGCGAGCCTTCTTGGGTTCGCGGGCTGGTTTCTCCTCTTCCACGATTTCGGGCATCAAGGCTTTCATCGAAAGGCGGATCTGTTTCTTTTTGCGATTGACTTCCAACACAACCGCTTCGATCTCATCGCCTTCCTTGACCACCTCGCCCGGAGTCTTGACATATCCGCGCGTCAACTCGCTGACGTGCACCATGCCTGGGCGTTCCGCGCCAAAATCAACGAACGCGCCATAGGTTTCAAGGCGAACCACTTTACCCTTGACGACCGTATTGGGCTGGATCTCGCCCCATTCCATGCCGAGCGGTTCGATCATGGTTAGTTCAATGCGGTCTTTCTTGACGCGCCGCACCCATGTGTCCACCTGCTGTCCAGGTTTCAACACATCTTCCACCTTGTTGACCGGGTCTTTCTGAATTTGCGAAATGTGGATCACGCCGGGCAGTTCCTGGCCCACGTCCACGATTGCCCCCGCCAACGTAATCTTGACTACTTTGCCGGAAAGTTTGGTTTTTGGTTCCGCCGCCGCGACCGGCGCTGCCTTAATTGTCTCAGTCATACTCGCACTCCTCTTTCAAAAATTAGCCAAAGGCTGATTATACACAGGGTATGCAGAGGCGTCAATGTGAAATGGCTGGTGATTACCCACAAATCGGGTTTGCCCGCAGTTGGACTGCGGGCGCAGGCGGCAGTCCAACTGCCGCCTGAACTTGTGGGTAATCACCAGGAAATGGGATGCAGAATGTCAGTTTGTGCCAGGCGCGGAAAATACTGACCGATGTTTTATCGCGCATATATTTCGTGAAGTTACCTGAAATTGCGATTTCCGAAGCCTGTTCGTGCCTGGCCCCGGTGTTTACCTGCAAGTCCGTATGCGTTATTTGTATTCACGAATGAGTCCACTGCAAAAACCTTTTTTAAACACGAAGGGCACAAAGGCAACGAAGGAAATTCAAGAACGCTTTGAAAATGTTAAACCATCACGCAGATTATCTTGAATAATGATTTGTGGTTTTGCATTTTCTTTGCGATCTTCGCATGCTTCGCGGTGCGAAGACCTTTTTGCAGTGGAGTCACGAATTGGTTTAAAAAATTCAGCGCACATCCGTGAAATTTAATCCGTGGCTGGTGTTTTGTTTTTTAGCAGGCGCAAAAGATGTGGGTAATCACCTGCCAGGGGTTTCTTAAAGTCAGAAATTCGCAATCGCGAATTGTGCGAATATTCTGCGAATACGATGTGACCCGAATAAGCCCACAAAAATTCGCGACATCGTGCCCGCAAAGTCCCCGAAGGGGGAAGGATAAATTCGCCCACATCGTACTTTTCATCGCGGCATTCGCATTTCAAGCGTGCCATAAAAGGAAGGCTTGAATGAACTTTAAGAAACCCATGAATCACTGGCTGGGTCTTCTTGACGTTTATCCAGTAATTGGGTATATTTCGGACGTTGTTTTGTGCATTTCGGAAAAAATAAGGATAAATAATGTACGAAATCGACAAAGTAGACCTGAGAATTGTCAATTTACTACTTGAAGATGGGCGAAAGTCCGCTTCGGAGGTCGCGCGGCAGTTGGGGGATGTCTCGGAGCGGGCTGTCCGTTATCGCGTCGAGCGCATGATCGAGGAGAATGTGATTCAAATCGGCGCGGTGGCGCGCCCCGAAGCGTTTGGCCTTCCCATTAAAGCGGATGTCTTTTTGGAGGTCGAATCAGACCGTATCCGCGAGGTGGCGCAGAAAATGACCGAGTACGAAAACGTCACCTACGTGGCGTGCTCGATTGGGGAAACAGATGTCAGCATTCAGGTGGTGGCAAAGGACACAGACGAAGTCTATCGCTTTATAACGGAAACCGTCCGAAAGGTCCCGGGCGTGAGGCGCACCACCACTTCCATTGTCCCGCTAATTCTTAAGGATGTTTATCAGTGGCGCGTGCCGGAAAGCGCCATAAAGAATCCCAAGTAATGAGGAGTTGCGATGAGTCTTGTTGGTCCCAAAAGCCAGTCCCTGCAAAAACGCGCGCAAAAGGTTTTGCCATTGGGCGTCAATTCGAATTTCCGTTACTGGGGTGACGGCCTTACGCCGTATGTAGACAAAGGCAAGGGCGCATACCTGTGGGATGTGGACGGCAAAAAATATATTGACTACCGCATGGCGTTTGGTCCCATCATCCTCGGCCACGCGTTCGACGAGGTGGATGCAAAAGTGATGGAAGAGATCCAGCGCGGCGCGCTCTTCGCAATGACTGGGGAATTGGAGGTGTCGGTGGCTGAGATGATGGTGACGATGTGCCCCGCGCTGGACATGGTGCGGATGGCCTGCTCCGGCACCGAGGCCACCATGCACGCCATTCGTGTGGCGCGCGCCTACACGGGCCGCGACCTCATCCTGAAATTCGAGGGCAACTATCACGGCTTCCACGACCACACCCTGTGGTCTACGTATGCTCCGACCGAGGCCATGGGCAACTCCCGCAGTCCGATCCCCGTGCCTTCTTCGTCGGGCATTCCGAAGGCGATGCGCGAATTTATTATCACATTGTCGTTCAATGATGCCGAAGGTTTCGAGCGCGTTATGCGTTCCTACGGCGATCAGATCGCGGCGGTCATCACCGAGCCATGCCAGGGCAACTGCGGCGGGATCGAGCCGCAACCGGGTTTCCTCGAACTCATTCGCAGGGAAACCGAGGCGCACGGGACGGTCTTTATTTTGGACGAAGTGAAGACGGGATTCCGGATCGCGAACGGCGGCGCGCAGGAATACTATCGCATCCGGCCGGACCTCGCGACGTACGCGAAGGCCCTGGGCAACGGCTACCCAGTGGCCGCTTTCGGCGGTAAACGCGAGATCATGTCCATTATCGGGCATGGCGTTTCACAGGGTGGGACATATACCAATAACAAGCCCGGCATCGCGGCCGCATATGCCACGCTGAGACTGCTCAAAGAAAAGCCGATTTTGAAGACCATCGAACAGCGCGGCAAGCGCCTGATGGATGGCTTGAAAGAGATCTTCGAAGATAACGACATCCCCGTTGTGTTCAGCGGTTCCCCGGCCATGTTCTCGTTTGCCTTTGGTGTGGACAAAGTCACTTGCCAGCGCGACTGGGCGAAGAGCGATCAAGATTTCTATCTGACCCTCGCGGACAAGGCCATCGAGCGCGGCGTCATGCCCGACCACGACGCGCGCGAGCCGTGGTTCCTGTGCTACTCGCACAGCGACGCGGACATTGATGAGACGCTGGGGGTGTATGCGGAGATAGTTAAAGAGGTAAAAAGGTAGACAAGTAGACAGGTACACACGTAGACATGAGACCTGTGTACTTGTTTACCTGTCTACGTGTGTACCCAAACACGGAGACCCCATGACAAAACTCACCGCAAAAGAAATCGTTGACCTGAACAAAGAATACACCTTCTTCTCGTGGTCCGCACAGGGCGCGCTGAAACCGATCCCGGTGACGCGCGCCGAGGGGGTGTATTTCTGGGACGCGGATGGGAAGCGCTATCTCGACTTTGCCTCGCAACTGGTGAATCAGAACGCGGGTCACCAGCACCCGAAAATCGTAAAGGCGATTCAAGACCAGGCCGCCATCCTGACTTTTGTCAGCCCGAGCGCGGCCACCGAGCCGCGCGGCTTGCTGGGAAAGAAACTGGCCGAGATCACGCCCGGCGATTTGAAGAAAACCTTCTTTGCACTAGGCGGCGCGGAAGCCAACGAGAACGCCATCAAGATCGCCCGCTTCTATACCGGGCGGAACAAGATCCTGGCGCGCTATCGTTCCTATCACGGCGCGACGCACGGCGCGATCGCCCTCACCGGCGACTACCGCCGTTTGCCCGCGGAACCCGCCATGCCCGGCGTTGTCCACTTCCTCGACCCGTATTGCTATCGTTGTCCGTTTGGCTGGACGCGCGAGACGTGTCAGCGCGAGTGCATCAAGCACGTTGAAGAGGTGATCCAGTATGAGGGGCCCGACCAAATCGCCGCTATCATCATGGAAGGTGTGACCGGCACGAACGGACTCATTATTCCGCCCGACGACTATTGGCCGCGCGTGCGCGAGATTTGCGACAAGTACGGCATCCTGCTGATTTCTGACGAGGTTATGTCGGGCTGGGGCCGGACCGGGGAGTGGTTCGCCGTGGATAACTGGGGCGTCGTCCCTGACATCATCACGACCGCCAAAGGCATCACGTCTGGTTATGTGCCGCTGGGCGCGGTCATCGTCCGCGAGAAGATCGCCAAATATTTCGATGACCATGTGCTGTCCGCGGGCCTGACCTACAACGGTCACGCGCTGGCGTGCGCGGCGGCTCTTGCCACGATTGAGACATACGAAGAAGAGAAGATTTTCGAGAATGCCAAGAAGGTTGGAAAGTATCTCGGTCAGCGGCTGGAGAAATTGAAACAAAAACACCCGTCCATCGGCGACGCGCGTTACATCGGCTTGTTCACCGCTTTGGAGTTGGTGAGAAACCGCGAGACGAAAGAGCCGCTCGACCCGACCCCGCTCAAGAGTTTCTTGATCGCCAACGGCGTGTACGTTTTCGGATTCAAGAATGTCCTGTTCATCGTGCCTCCGCTAACGATCACGAAGGAGCAACTGGACGAAGGGTTGACTATGATTGACGAGGGGTTGGCCGAGTTGATGGATACTCAAGTAAATGGTAAATCGTAATTGGTAATTTGTACCGCAACATTTATGTTGCCCGTGCAAGGCGCAAGATAAATCTTGAGGTACTGCGCGCCAGGGCAAGTGTGCGGTACTTTGGCAATTACTAATTACCATTCACCAATTACCAAATTGGAGCAAACATGGAAATCTTGAACTACATCAACGGCGAGTGGGTAAAACCATCTGTAAAAGAATATTTTGACGTGCTCAATCCCGCCACGGGCGAGGTGATGGCGAAGACTCCGCTTTCGGGCGCGGCGGACGTGGACGCGGCCGCACAGGCCGCCTCGGCCGCGTTCCCTGCCTGGCGGCGGACACCTGTCCAGGACCGTGTGCAATACCTGTTCAAACTGCGCGATCTGATGAAGACAAATCTCGATGAAATTGGGCGGACGATCACGCGCGAATGCGGCAAAACGTTCGGTGAAGCCAAAGCCGAAATGGTACGCGCCATCGAGAATGTGGAAGTGGCCTGTGGAATGCCGATGCTGATGAAGGGCGAGATCGTGGAAGACATCGCACCGGGCATTGACGAGATCATGCTCCGCCAACCGGTGGGAGTCTGCGCGACGATTGCGCCGTTCAACTTCCCGGGCATGATCCCGTTTTGGTATCTGCCCTACGCGCTCGCGGCGGGGAACACGTATGTAGTCAAGCCTTCGGAAAAAGTTTCGATGACGATGCAATTCATTTTTAAACTCATTGAGCAGGTTGGGTTCCCGAAGGGCGTGGTCAATCTCGTCAACGGCGCGAAGGAGGCGGTGGACGGCATTTTAGATCATCCCGCCATCCGCGCGATCACGTTTGTCGGCTCGACCAACGTGGCAAAATATATTTACAGCCGCGCCGCGTCGAATGGGAAACGCGTCCAGGCGCAGGGCGGGGCGAAGAATCCCGTCATCATCCTGCCCGATGCGGACATGAACATGGCAACCACCATCGTTGCGGACTCGGCCTTCGGGTGCGCGGGTCAGCGCTGCCTGGCGATCTCGCTGGCGGTGACGGTGGGCGAGGCGCGCGATCCGTTTGTGGAAATGATCTGTGACGCGGCGGCCAACCGCAAAGTCGGGTATGGACTCGACGAAGGCGTCCAGATGGGGCCGGTCATCAATCAGGCGAGTAAAGCGCGCGTCGAGCACTGGATCGGCGTCGGGTCCAAAGAAGGGGCGAGCCTGCCCGTTGACGGGCGCGGCGCGGTCGTCAACGGTTATGAAAACGGCGCGTTCGTCCGCCCGACCATCCTGCTGGATGTCCAGCCCGGCAGTGAAATGTGGAAGACGGAAATCTTTGGCCCGGCGCTGAGCCTGATGCACGTGGACACGATTGATGATGCGATCGCTTTGGCGAACAGCCACGTGTACGGAAACCAGGCCAGCCTGTTCACGTCGAGCGGGGCGGCGGCGCGCAAGTTCCGTTACGAGGTGGAGGCGGGCAACGTGGGGATCAATATCGGTGTGGCCGCGCCGATGGCGTTCTTCCCATTTTCCGGATCGAAGGAATCCTTCTTCGGCGACATGCACGGACAGGGTATGGACGCGGTGGAGTTCTTCACGCAGAAGAAGGTGGTGGTGGAGCGCTGGCCGAAAGAGTGGAGCAGGAAATTCTAGTACACACGTAGACAAGTACACAAGTACACACGTACACAAGTACACACGACACCTGTATACCTGTATACCTGTATACCTGTGTACCCAACCACTTCCAAAAGGAAATCATGTGACCCACGATTACGAAGAGGCTCTCGATTATTCCCGCCGTTGGATGGATTTGATCCGTAGTACCGGTTTTCCATCGGAGACGGAAGCCAGGAAGATCATTGAAGAATCCAAGCAGAACTTCGCCGAGCATTTCAACCGCGGCTGGCTGGAGTATCGCAAGTCCGTGACCGAGGCGGGCGATTGGGCCGCGGTCGAATGGACCGGCTCCGGCGCGGTGTTCAAGGATGTGCTCGGCCGCGAGTATCTCGATTGTCTCGGCGGCTACGGCATGATGGACCTCGGCTGGTGTTATCCCGATGTGATCGAGGCAGTGAAGGCGCAGTTGATGCGTTCGCCGATGCCCTCGCAGGAATTGATTGACCCGTTGCGCGGCGTGCTGGCGAAACTGCTTTCCGAGATTACGCCCGGCGGCTTGAAATACAGTTGGTTCGCGGCCAGCGGCGCCGAGTCCATCGAGGCGGCCATCAAGATCGCGAAATTGTATACAGGCAAGGCGGCTTTCATCGTGGCGGTCAAAGCCTTCCACGGCAAGACGATGGGCGCGCTCTCGATGATGGGCAAATCCGATTACCGCGCGCCGATGGGAGCGATGTACGCCGGGCCGGTCTACCACGTCCCGTTTGGGGATGCGCAGGCGGTGGAACGTCAACTCGAAATTTGCGAGAAGGTCGGGGTCGGCGTGGCGGGCGTGCTGTTCGAGCCGATCCAGGGTGAGGCGGGCGCCATCGTCCCACCGGACGATTTCTGGCCGCGCATCCGCGCCGCGACGAAGAAATATGGCGCGCTGTTGATCGCGGACGAAGTGCAAACGGGCCTGGGGCGGACGGGGAAGTTGTGGGGTGTGGATCACTGGAATGTCGTCCCGGACATTCTCTCCGTTGCCAAGTCCCTGGGCGGAGGCGTGATGCCGGTCAGCGCGGTCTGCACGACGGAGGAGATCTTCCAGCCGATGATGTACCCGAATCCGTTCATGCATACCACCACCACGGGCGGCGGCGCGCTGGCGTGCTCGGCGGCGATCGCATCCATCCACGTGACCTTGCGCGAACGCTTGTGGGAACAGGCCGCCGAGAAAGGTAATTTCCTGATCCCGAAACTGGAACAACTGGCGGCTCAGTATCCGCAAATCTATGAGAAAATAACGGGCAGAGGCTTGTTGATCGGCATGCACTTCAAATCGCCGGAGATCGGTTACGAGGTGGCGGCGGGGCTGTTCAAGCGCGGCGTACTGGTGGCCGGCACATTGACCAGCGCGCAGACCGTCCGCATCGAGCCGCCGCTGATCATCTCGAACCAGCAGATGGATATTCTGCTTGATCGTTTGGAAGATACTTTGAAATCCATCAAAGCGTAGATCCGTCATTCCCGAAAGAGCATCCCGCAAGAGATTCGGGACGATGTCGGGACTATGTGCGAGCGTCCTGCCTGCACTGTGCCGCAGGCACATGTGAGCGGAGCGTAGCGACACTTGCACCGCACTGCGTTCCCTGGCACCGTGCGGCTTAAGCCGTACCTGGGCAGGTGTGGTGCAGTGCAGGTGAGTCGAAGGATGCGAAGCAATCCCCGCGTACGATCAGCAGATTGCTTCCCGAAGGCTCGCAATGACGGGCAAAAACACACCTTAAAATCCATTCACAGGAGCATGTAGATATGGAACAGTTAAGCGAGTTTGCGGTGGAACTGCGCGACGTGGTCAAAACCTTCAAGACCCCGGAAGGCACGTCGCTCAACGCGGTGGATCACGTGGACATGCAGATCAAGAATGGGGAATTCTTCTCGATGCTGGGGTCGTCCGGTTGCGGCAAGACCACTTCCCTGCGGATGGTGGCGGGCTTCGAATGGCCGACGGAGGGGGAGGTCTACATCGAAGGCAAGGCGCAGGGACACACGCCGCCCTTTCAGCGTCCCGCCAACACCGTGTTCCAGAGTTATGCGCTCTTCCAGCACATGACCATCTACCAGAACATTGCCTTCGGGCTGGAGATGGAAAAAGCGCCCGCCTCCGAGATCAAGACCCGCGTCGGGCGCGTGCTCGAAATGGTGCAATTGGCGGGGATGGAACGCCGCTTTCCGAAGCAACTTTCGGGCGGACAGCAGCAACGCATCGCGCTGGCGCGCGCCCTCGTCAAACTTCCCAACGTGCTGTTGCTGGACGAACCGCTCGGCGCGCTGGATTTGAAACTCCGCAAGGAGATGCAGTTGGAGTTGAAGGCCATCCAGCAAAAGGTGGGCATCACCTTCATTTACGTGACCCACGACCAGGAGGAAGCCCTGACCATGTCCGACCGCATCGCCGTGATGAGCAAGGGCAAGGTCCTTCAGATTGGCAAACCGGTGGAAATTTACGAGCGTCCCAACTGCAAGTTCGTGGCGGATTTTATTGGCACCTCCAACTTCCTCGAAGGAAAGGTCAAGTCCCTGGAGGGCGGCAAGGCGGACGTTTATGTGCCGGCATTGAACGCCGAGGTGAAGGGACTGGTTTCCGGCGCGGTCGCGGTGGGGGATGAGGCGGTGATCTCGCTTCGCCCGGAGAAGATCCGCCTGGCGGATAAGGCGGTGTTGAGCCAGAATTGCTTCGAAGGCAGGATCGTCAGTTCCGTGTATATCGGTTCGGACACCCACCTGATTGTGGAAGTCAATGGCTTGCGCTTGAAAGTCTGGGAACAAAACAAGATTTCCAGTTTGGATCCGAAAGCCTATTACACCGTCGGCCAACCGGTGTGGCTGACCCTGTTCCCCGAAAACACGCTCGTCATGGCCGGTGAATAAGGTGATGCCATGTTGAAACGACTTCGCGAGAGCAAATCCGCGCAGGGGACGTTGTTGATCACGCCGACATTGATCTTCATGGTCGGCCTGCTGATCATCCCGCTCATCCTGACCCTGATCATCAGTTTCGGCGAACGCTCCGCAGACGGAAATGTCATTTATACCTTCGGCTGGCATAACTATGCCCGCATCATTGGGATCAGCCATGATTGCGCCAACGGACAGGCCACTTGCTTCGATCCGTTGTACGCTCAAATTCTCTGGCGTTCGCTGACCCTGGCGTTCAACTCCACCGTCTTGGTCATCCTGCTGGCGTATCCGCTGGCGTACTTTATCGCGCGCTCCCACCCCAAACGCCGCAACACCTTCCTGTTCCTGGTGCTGGTGCCGCTGTGGACGAACTTCGTCATCCGTGTCTATGCCTGGATGATGCTGTTGCGGACGCAGGGTCTCATCAACATTGTTCTTGGCTGGTTGGCCGGGCTGTTGGGCATCCATTTTGTGCCGCTCGAAATGCTCTACACCCCCGGCGCGGTATTGGTGGGCATGGTGTACGAATTCCTGCCGTTCATGATCCTGCCCATCTACACCTCGCTTGAAAAGATTGACAATTCGCTTTACGAGGCCGCGGCCGACCTGGGGGCGAATCCGTTCCGGACCTTCCTGCGGGTGACTCTCCCCCTTTCGATGCCGGGCGTGGTCGCCGGGACGGTGCTGGTCTTCATCCCGGTCATGGGGACGTTCGTGGTCTCGGACCTGCTGGGCGGCAAGCAGGTGATCCTGATCGGGAACCTGATCCAGCGCCAATTCCTCGATGCGCGCGACCCGACCTTTGGTTCCGCCGCTTCTCTGATCCTGATGGCCATGACCCTGGTGGTGATGTATTTCTACACCCGCAAGTTTGGGTTTGGAGAGGAGATTGTTGTCGCATGATCCCGCACACTACAACCCTATTTGAAATGGAGGGTGCGGGATGAATCCTTATCGCCGTTCCCTCTTCATTCGGATTGCCACCGTCCTGGTGTATTTCTTCCTGTATGCGCCGATCATCGGGCTGATCCTCTTTTCGTTCAACTCGTCGCGCACGAACATCTTCTTTGGCGGCTTCATCACACAGTTCGGCCCGCTCATCATGGACGGCAGTACGGTGGTGCAAAGTCCCTGCGGTCCGTTCCACTGGTTTTGCGAGTTGAGCAAGAACGCAGAAGTGAGGAATGCCACCCAAAACACGCTGACCATCGCGTTCATCTCCACCATCACGGCCACGATCATCGGGACGCTGGCGGCGCTGGCCATGCAACGTTACGATTTTCGCCTGAAATCCTTCTCACAGTTGTCGCTCTACATTCCCATTGTTATCCCGGAAATTGTCATGGGCATCGGCATCCTGGTGTTGTTCAGCCAGGTGTTCACATTCCTGAATAATGCGCTGGGACTTCCGAGCGGCGCCCGCCTGACGATGGGACTGCCGACCGTCATCGTTTCCCACATTGCGTTCAGCGTACCCTTTGTGGCGCTGGTGGTGCAGGCGCGCTTGCAGGGCTTCGACAAGTCCTTCGAGGAAGCCGCCATGGACCTGGGCGCCAACGAACTGGTCACGTTCTGGCGCGTCACCCTGCCGATGATCCTGCCCGGCGTGCTTTCGGGGGCGTTGCTGGCCTTCACCCTCTCGCTGGACGACTTTGTGATCACCTTCTTCACCACCGGTCCCGGCGCGACGACCCTGCCCATCTATGTTTATGGCCTGTTGCGGCGTATCATCACGCCGCAGGTGAACGCCCTGTCCACTATTTGGGTGCTGGTCGTTTTCACGGTTGTGCTAATATTACAGCGCGTGCAGAACCGACAAACTTAATCTCGTGCAAGCCGCAGGACAGGCGGTCTGCCCTGCGTATCAAATCCCATTCATTCCTAAAGGAGGAAGACATGAGAAACAAAATGTTCAAAGTTTTTGCAGTACTGGCCATGGCAAGTATGTTGCTGGCGGCCTGTGGCGGAAAGTCGGGCAACGTTACCTCGTCCGGCTTTGCCTGCCCGGCGCCGGAAAACCAGATGAAGGTCACATCCAAGGAACTGAACCTCTACGTCTGGACCGAGTACATTCCCACCGAATGGAAGGAGTGCTTCGAGTTGGTGTATGGGGTCAAGATCAACCACGATGAATACTCCTCCAACGAGGACATGTACGCCAAACTTTCGGCGGGCGGCTCGGCCTACGACCTGATCCAGCCGACCGACTATATCATCAGCCTGATGATCCGCAACGGGATGCTCCAGAAACTGGACAAAAGCAAACTGTCCATCCTGAACAACCTGGATCCCAATTACATGAACCAGCCCTTCGATCCCGGCAACGAGTACACCATTCCCTATGAAGGCGGACTGGATGCCATCGTCTACAACGCCGACGCCGTGAGCGCCGCGCCGAAATCCTATGCCGATTTGTGGAATCCGGAATACGCGGGGCGCCTCGTCCTGCTGGACGACTCGCGCGTCATCATCGGCATGACCCTGCTGACGTTGGGCTACGATGTCAACACCAAAGACCCCGCCCAACTCGAGGAGGCCAAGACTAAACTGGCGGAACTCATCCCCGGCGTCAAGTTGTTCGACAGCGACAGCCCCAAGCTTGCCCTGATCGCGGGTGACGTGGACCTGGGCATCGTCTGGACGGGCGAGGCCTATACCGCCAACCAGGAAAACCCCGCCTTCGCTTTCGTCTACCCGACAGAAGGCGCGGTGATCTGGCAGGATAACTGGGCCATTCCCGCCGACGCGCCGCACCTGGATGCCGCCTATGCCTGGATCAACTACACCATGCAGGGCAACCTGTTCTACCTGATGCTGCGCGACTTCCCGTACCTCAACCCCGATCTCGCCGCCCTCGATTTTGCCAAGGCGAATTTCCCCGACCTGTACAACCCGTTCATGGACTCGAACGTCACCAACCCTCCGGCCGAGGCGATCCAAAAAGCCCACCGCGTTGACGATGTGGGCGACGCCACCCCGCTCTACGACCAGATCTGGACCGAGATCAAAGGCGGGGAATAGCCCCACGTAGTGACGGTTTCAACCGTCTGAACGACTGAAGTCGTTACTACATAGAAAGTCCAGCAACCGACCGTGCCCAAGCGCGGTCGGTTGTTTTATTGTGAGGTGGCGCGGAATGGTTTGGCGGGATTTCATCCCGCGCCACCTCAAAGAAATCGTTTTTATTATAACTAATCGTCAAGAAATCGTTGACATTTTTGATGAAACGTTATAAAATACCACCATGGACAGCGAAATCGTCACGCAGTCGCTCGATGAGATTGACCGCGCGGTCATTGAAGCCATGCGCAAGGACGGCCGCGCCGCCTTTGCCCAGATCGCGGAGCGGCTGGGCGTCTCGGCGGGGATGATCCGCCTGCGCTACAACCGCCTGGTGGAGATGGGCGCATTGAAGGTGGTGGCAATCTCCAACCCGATGAAGATGGGCTTCAAGAGCATGGCAATGATCGGGATTCGCGTGGACGGGAGCAGGTTGCTCGAAACCGCGGAGAAGATTTCCAAACTCGACGAGGTCATCTATCTGGTCGTCACCAGCGGACGGTTCGATCTCTTCGCGGAAGTGATGTGCCGTGACCAGTCCGAGTTTGTGAATTTCTTGACGCAGAAACTTTCAGCCATCGAAGGCGTGCGCGAGTCGGAGTCGTTCATGCACTTGAAGATCGTGAAGGAGATTTATTTTTAAGTTAGTTGAGTAGTTTGGTAGTTATATAGTTGCGTAGTTCGACTACCAAACTACCAAACTACCAAACCACCGAACTACGTAACTATCCAATCTAACTCGCGCCTGCGGGTTATAAAACTAATGGAGAGAAAGGATCATGAAAGTATTGCTCGTCGGTGTTGGAGGGGTGGGCGAGGCAATCGCCGCGATTGCCAAACCGCGTAAATGGGTGGAGCAGATCGTCCTGGCCGACTACAACAAGGCGCGCGCCGAGGAAGTCCAGAAGAAAATGGGCGGCCCGAAACGCTTCCCGGTGGAGTTCATTGACGCCAGCCAGCAAAGCATGATCGAAGACTTGGCGAAGAAATACAAGGTTGACCTGATCATGAACGCGGTGGATCCAATTTACAACGAGAAGATCTTCGACGCGGCTTTCAATGTGGGTGTGAAGTATATGGACATGGCCATGACCCTCTCGAAGCCGCACCCGTCCGACCCGTTCAACAAGACCGGGGTCAAGTTGGGTGATTACCAGTTCGCCAAATCCAAAGACTGGGAGCAGAAAGGCCTGCTCGCCCTCGTCGGTTGTGGTGTGGAACCGGGCATGGCGGACGTGTTCGCGCGCTACGCGCAGGATCATCTCTTCGACGAGATCGAGGAGGTGGGCATCCGTGACGGCGCGAACATCACCATCGAGGGTTACGAGTTCGCGCCCAACTTCTCGATCTGGACAACCATCGAGGAGTGCCTCAATCCGCCCGTCATTTGGGAAAACGGAAAGTGGTTCACGACCGCGCCCTTCTCCGAGCCTGAGATGTTCGACTTCCCCGAGATCGGCCCCGTGGAAGTGGTCAACGTGGAGCATGAGGAGGTTTTGCTGGTGCCGCGCTGGGTCAAGGCAAAGCGCGTCACATTCAAGTATGGACTTGGCGACCAGTTCATCGGCGTGCTGAAAACCTTGCATATGCTCGGGCTTGACAACAAGGAAAAGATCAACGTCAAAGGCGTGCAGGTCGCGCCGCGCGATGTGGTGGCCGCCTGCCTGCCCGACCCCGCTCATTTAGGTTCGGCAATGAGCGGCAAGACCTGCGCGGGGACGTGGGTGAAAGGCACGAAAGACGGCAAGAAAAAAGA
>Ga0210029_1001283_pt1 | contig 15009 bp, 16 predicted proteins | sample CryGeymeta201521_FD_183985 | JGI IMG/M metagenome (GOLD analysis project Ga0210029, IMG submission 183985) | Groundwater microbial communities from Crystal Geyser aquifers in Utah, USA - Crystal Geyser metaG 2015-21 (SPAdes) (version 2) | ecosystem: Environmental > Aquatic > Deep subsurface >... | reverse complement strand
AATCGAACGCCAGATTACCAGTCTACAGGAAGCGCGCCTGAAGGAAGCCGAGCAGCGCGAGGCGATGCGCGGGCAACTCTTCAAACGCGTGGTGGCTGCCCAAGAGAGCGAGCGCCAACGCATCGCCCGCGAGCTGCACGACGAGACCGGTCAGGCTTTGACAGCCATCGGCATGGGTTTACGCGGCCTGGCGACGAGGGTAGAGAATGACGATAAAGGCCGCGCCAACCAGACCTTGAGACAATTGCAGGAACTGGCCGCCCATTCCCTGGACGAGCTGCAGCGACTGATCGCCGACCTGCGCCCGTCCCATCTGGACGATTTGGGCCTTCCGGCGGCCTTGCGCTGGTACGCCCACGATGTGCAGGAACGCGCCCATTTGTACGTGCGGGTGGAGATCAACGGGAAGGAACGGCCTGTCGCTTCGGCAGTGAAAACCGCCTTGTTCCGCATCGCCCAGGAAGCGCTGACCAACGTGGTCAAGCACGCCAATGCCAGGAACGCCAGTATCAACCTGACTTACGGCCCCAACGCGGTACGGGTGCAAGTAACGGACGACGGTCGTGGTTTCGATGCCCGCTCGATGGCCTCCTCCGAACGGCCTTCCTGGGGCCTGACGGGTATGCAAGAGCGCGCCACTCTGTTAGGCGGCAAGTTCACCTTGAGTTCGCGCTTGGGGGAGGGGGCCAGGGTCGAGGTTTCCATCCCCTATCAAGAGGATACAGAGGTGTCCGATGAAAATCCGTCTCCTGCTGGTGGATGACCATCAAGTCGTCCGTTCGGGTCTGCGCATGTTGCTGGGCGGTGAAAGCGACGTGGAGATCGTCGGCGAGGCCGGCACGGCCAAAGAGGCGCTCGAGGCGGCGCCGAAGTTAAGGCCGAACATCGTTCTGATGGATATTGGCCTGCCGGATATGTCCGGCATCGAGGCGACGAGCGAGATCAAGCGCCTTTACCCGGAAATTGCGGTCGTGGCATTGACCATCCACGAGGACGAGGAATATTTCTTCAAAATGCTCGAAGTCGGGGCGAATGGCTACGTGCCCAAGCGCGCCGCGCCGGAAGAACTATTGACTGCCATCCGGGCCGCGGCGGCTGGCGAGGTTTACCTCTATCCTTCCCTGGCGAAGCTGCTCGTCAAGGATTTCCTGGCTCAAGAGCGGACCAGCGGTGAAGCTGCCGGCCTCGACGGTCTGACCGACCGTGAGCAGGAAGTGTTGAAATACCTGGCCGACGGCGCCAACAACGACGAGATCGCCGAAGTGCTGGTCATCAGCCCGAAGACTGTGGCCCGCCACCGCGAAAATATCATGAGCAAGCTCAACCTGCACTCTCGTGCTGATTTGGTGCGTTACGCCATCCGCAAAGGGATCATCGAGCCTTGAGGCTTCCAACAGACCTCCGAGTTCTGAGAGAACTCGGAGGTCTGTACGTCTGTCATGACGCTTTCCTACTCAGGCGGATGCCAGCCGGCTTCGACCCAGATGGCTCGGGCGCGCACGCGCAATTCGTCATTGAGGGATAAAGCTTTCACTGTGGAACGACCTGTCGGTGTTTGCCCGATGACGTGTGTGCTGTCCTCACTCCAGGCGAAATGATCCGCCCAAATCTGGAGCCTGGGATTGAAGAGGGGTACAGTTGCGCCACTCTCTGGATCAATGGCCTCGGTCAACATACCTTTGGCTTCATTGCATAGACGGCAAGAAAGCCACAGGTTCTCCTCGACGGTTTGGCCATCTCTAGCGGTGGGGATGATGTGCTCCACCGTCAGCGCTACCCCACTGACAATTTCCTGTGTCAGGCAGTAGCCGCAGCGGTAGCGCGCTTGCTCTGCGATGCGCCGTCGCCTTGCCGGGGTAAGGGCCATTTGGATTGCTCCAATTCCTGGAGAGTTGGCAAACGATAGCCGCGTCTTTTGAGCAGAACTGCCGCATAACCCCGCCGAAACGTCAACACGTCTGCTTCGCGTCGGAGCGTTGCCAAAAGCTCTTCTTCCGCGCTCGTCAGTGCGCCGGTCTTTTTCCTAGCGAGCAGCGCTTCGTACTCTACCCAACGTTCCGATGGAAAAGTGCGACTCATTTCGCTTTGTAGCTCAGCATCAGTCATCTGTAAAAGCGGGAACACATCCGGTTGATACTGGAAGGGAATCTCTTCGAGCAAGGGGGGCAAACTGTGCGCCAAACTTTGCGCGATGAGGGTTTCGGTTGGCTGGCGAAACAATTCGGCAGCGCGTTTCAACTGGCCAAACAACGTATCGGGAAGCTGGATAGTGATCGTTTGAGACATGGTGCACCTCACTTTTCCTGTGGCTGGTATTATACCCTCATTGTTCCTGCTGTTTGGAGCCAACAACTATGCTCGGGTGGTTGTCAGTTCTGGGGCGAGTTTCCCAAAATAGCCTGACCGGAGTCCAAAATCTTCGCGAAGCACCCTGCGGGCCAGATTTTGGCGTTTTTCTGGCCGTTTGCGCTCCACCGTCGGAGACGTTGGACTCCGTTGCCACCAAACTGACATACGCCCACTATGCTCTAAGATGACTGTCGCTGCGCCGTCATTATGGGCATGGCAGATTGCAAAAGGGTGGTGGTATATAAGTAGCACCATGTTATCGCTACTGGGGCATTCGACTCAATAACCACCCAATCCATCCTCGTCGCTATGGGGCGGCAAGAGTAGAGAGCTAAAGTTTCGGGGGACAATATGGGACAGCAGTCCCATAGAAAAGATTGGCTGTGCGCCGGATTTACTTCGCGCCCTGGAATGGCTAAACTGAAGATGACCGAATCGAACGACTCTCGAAAGGAGGCTGCCATGACAAGCGCGTTGATCGTGATCGCTCTGATGATCTTGAGAGTGGGAGTACCCGCAGCCGTGCTGCTGGTGATTGGCGAAGCAGTTCGACGCCATGACGAGAGGCCCGGCAATCTGCGAGGCGCCTGATGGAGTGGTTGAACACCATCCTTACCATCATTCTCGGCCTGCTCTTGCGGATCGGCATCCCGTTGGCCGTGACCGCCGGGATTATCTACCTTCTCCACCGCCTTGACCAACGCTGGCAGGAAGAGGCCTCTTCCGCGCCGCTGGCTGCTCCAGGCGGGAAACCCTGCTGGGAGGTCAAAGAATGCCCCGAGGCGAGGCATAAGGCCTGCCCGGCGGCTGCCCAGCCCGGGGTCCCGTGCTGGCAGTTCTTCCGGTCAAAAAGCGGCGTCTTACGCGAGGATTGCCTGAACTGCGAGGTGTTCCGCCAGGCATCCGTGCCGGTGTTCATCTAGATCCAAACGAGGAGATACAACAATGTCAAAACTCGAACGTCTGATCATCGCGGTCATGTTTGCGCTGCTGGCGGCCGGCGTTACGCTGGCGGCGGCCCAGGCCCAGACCCCCCAGCCGCCGCAGCCGACTAATAGTATAACAGGAGATAGCTGCGTTGCCTGCCACAAAGATATTTATGACACGTGGCAGGGCGGTGCTCATGGCCAGTCGCTTACCGATCCCGTATTTGCTGAGGCCTGGAATGCCCAGGGCAAGCCAGGCGCCTGCCTGGTATGCCACGCGACCGGTTATGATCCTGCGACCGGTGAATTGAAGGCTGAAGGGGTTGTTTGCACGGCCTGCCATAGCCCGATCCCGACCAATCATCCCACCGATAACATGCCGATTGATGCGTCTCCCAATCTGTGCGGTAGATGCCACAGCGACCCCCGCTTTGTGACCGAAAATTGGAAACTGAGCGCGCATTACCAGCGCAGCATGACGTGCTCGGTGTGTCACGACCCGCACAGCGCCGGGATGAAATCTGTTGCAGGCGCGATTAATACCCGCGCGGATGCTTCGGATCTATGCGCGAACTGCCACAAAGGTGTGATGCAGAACTTCCCGACATCCAAACACGCCGAAGCGGGTGTGACCTGCGTCAACTGTCACCTCGGTTTCAACGTGGGAACCACGGATATCACAGACTTTGTTTCTGCTCACAAGGCTCCTGACCACAGTTTCGTGCCCACATTGGCTACCTGCAACAAATGTCATGCCAACCAGATGCACGCTCCGGGCGAATCGGTCGCTGCGGCCGCAATCGCCATCGAAGAGAGCGGCGGGACGCCTACGCCTCTGCCCACGCCTGTAGCAACACCTATCCCACTCGTGACCAGCCAACCAGCTCCGGTCAGCCCGGCCGGGTTTGCTGGCCTGGCCGGCCTGCTTGGGCTGGCGGTCGGCATGGTGCTCTCCCCCTGGCTGGAAAGGTTATATCGCCGCATGAATACAGGCCGTATGAACACAACTGGGAGGAAGAAATGAGCAATCCAAAGGTTGATCGGCGCGATTTCCTGAAGATCACGGCAATTGGCGTCACGGCGCTGGCCGGCGCGCAGGTGATCCGCCGTGCGGAAGCCTCCGAACCGACCCCATCCGGCGGGCGGCAATGGGCAATGGTCGTTGACCAATCCCTGTGCAATGGCTGCGGGTATTGCGTCATGGCCTGCCGCGCCCATAATGATGTTTCGCCAGAGATCACCTGGAATCCCGTGCTCGAGGCGGGCCAGGTGGGCGACAAGAAAATCTACCTGCCGCGGCCTTGTATGCAGTGCAGCCAGGCGCCCTGCGTGGATGTCTGCCCGGTCAAGGCCAGCTACTACCGTCCGGATGGCATCGTGATGATAGACTACGACCGCTGCATTGGTTGCCGCTATTGTGAAGTGGCCTGTCCCTACGGGGCGCGCGCATTCAATTGGAAAGCGTTTACTGAGCAAAATCCGGCCGTGCCGGAGTGGGGGCAGCCCGAAGTGGCGCGCCGCCCGCGCGGCGTGGTCGAGAAGTGCGCTTTCTGCTACCAGCGGATTGACCGCGGCCTGGCCCTGGGCATGACCCCCGGCGTGGATCCGGACGCCACCCCGGCCTGCGTGGTGGTTTGCCCGGTGGGGGCGCGCTTTTTCGGCGACCTGAATGACCCGGGATCCAACGTCAGCAAATTGCTCAAAGCGCGCACTTCATATCGTTTGCGCGCAGATATGGGAACGGGGCCGCGGGTTTATTATTTGTCTGCGACCGAGGAGAATGCGTAGCCATGAAGATTCGTCCGAAACTATCGAAACTATCTCCCTGGTTGGCCTGGTTGATTGGCCTGGGCGTCGTCATTGCGGCTGGCGTCGGCGCGGGCCTGATCGTCTTCTGGAAGGGCTTGTGGATCACCCACCTGACCGACCTGATCCCCTGGGGACTTTGGATCACGATTGACCTGTCCTCGATTGCCGTGAGCGCCGGGGCTTTCTCATTGTGCGCCGCGGTTTACCTGTTGGGGCTGAAGCGCTTCCAACCGGTGGCGCGCACAGCTACGTTCATCGGCCTGATCGGCTACAGCATGGCTCTCCTGACCCTCTTGATGGATATTGGCCGCCCCGACCGCTTCTGGTACGCGGTCGTCTACTGGAACAAGCACTCCCTGCTCTGGGAAGTGACCATGTGCGTCACGCTCTATCTGACAGTGCTGGTGCTGGAAAGCCTGCCGATCTTCGCTCAGTTCGAGTGGCTGAAGATGCGCTGGCCGAAACTGGCCGAGAAGATGTCGCACGTGCATCATTATGCGCCCTACCTGGCGGTGATCGGCCTGGGGCTTTCGATGCTGCACCAGTCCTCGCTGGGGGCGGTGTATGGGGTGCTCAAGGCCCGTCCATTCTGGTACCGGCCGGATATCTCGGTGTTGTTCATCATCTCGGCTGTGGCGGGCGGCATGGCGCTGACCGTTTTCGCCTCCATGCTCTCGGCGCGATTGACCCGGCGCGCCAGCGTGGATGATAACCTGCTGGATCGCGTCGCTTACTTCATCGGCTGGACGCTGGTGCTCTACCTGTACTTCCGCTTCTGGGACGCCCTCTCGATGACCTACACCTATCAGCCGGGCCGCACCGAAGGTTTGCAGCTATTGACCCAAGGGCCGCTGTCCTTCAACTTTTGGGTTGGCGAGATACTGCTGGGCATCGTCACGCCGATGATACTGTTGTTATACCGCCCTACGCGGACGAGTCAACTGTGGCGCATGGTTGCCTTAGCCCTGGTGGTGGGTGGTGTGGTGGCTTACCGTTGGGACACCAATATTTCCGGCCTGATGATTGTCCTTTCGTATCTGCCAGGGGAACCGACCGTCGAATATGCTCACTATGTCCCCTCATTGATCGAGATTCTCAGCGGCGCCGGTGTGGTTGCCTTTGGGTTATTGGCTTTCTCGTTGGGGGTACGTTACTTGAAAGTGGTGAATCACAGCCTGACGGTCGAGGAACACGAGAATCGGAAAGTTGAAGCAAAGAAGCCTGCTCCGGCATAGTCCGTCATACGACGTTCATTTGAAACGAATGGCTCCGCGCTCTCCCCTCAGCGCGGAGCCATTCGTTTTCCATATGATGAGTCCACTGCAATAACTTGCACTTTACCAACCGATCGTCACTCTTTGCGGCTGCAACTGGCCCAGGAAAGCAGCCAGGATGGCTTTGGAAAAAGAAAAAATGGGGATGCCCACCCCTTCTTGGGCGCTCCTTTGCCGCTCTGCGGCCTTCTTTTGCTGTTCTTCTACCTCCATTTTTGCCTGCTGGTAGCGGTGAATGCGCCGTAGGTTAGCTACGGCGGCTGAACCAATCACCAGGCAGGTCACCCGGAAGTGACCTCGCACCGGTAACTTGCCCGCCGGGAAGGGGTGTTTGACGCTGCGCACCGTAGACTCTACCGCCGCCCGTAAGTTACGCCCCTCTTTCTGATATTCTCGACTGCGGCGACGGCGCTGCGCCATCTGCACCTCGGACAGGGTGAAGCGCAGATGATGGTAGGTGACTGCCCTACCATGATGACGTTCATCGCGTTTGCCCGCCCGCGCCGGACAGCGTTCCACCAGCGGACAGGTTTGACAGACTTGCGCCTCGAAGTGGGCGACGAAGGCTTTCTGCTGGGCGGTGGTATGCACCGAAACAGTTTGCCCCTGCGGACAGGTGGCTTTCACGGCTTTGCCATTCTCGTTGAGTTGGATGGTGAAATCGTCCAGGTGGAGTTTTTCGGGATCAGGGTCGCGTCCGCGAATGGCGGTCTGGATGTGTTCGACCTGCTGCTCTTGCAAGACGACATCCGCCTGCGGGCCGCCATGACCGCCGTCGGTATAGATCGTGTCCAGCTCGGTGCGCGCTTTCAGGTTGGGGAGCGCTTCGGCCAGCAATTGACTGTCGTCGGTGTTGTTCGGGGCGACCTGCACTTCCCTGCACCGAACGCAGGACGGTGTGGTAATCAGTTGCAACGGGCGGTACCCTGAACCTGCTGAAGGGTTCTCTGGATCGCAAGTCTCGCTCAAGTTGGCAACGTAGCCCCGATAGCCTCGGCCGCGTTTTTCGCGGTAGGTGGCTTCCAAGTCATCGGGCGATTGCAGGCTGGAGGCGCTCAATTCCTCCGCTGGCTTGACCGCCACCTTGCGTTCCTTGACCTGGAAGTGTTCGCCGAAGACCCGCTCGAGCACCTGATACGCCGTCTCGGAGGCATAACCCGCTTTCAGGTCCGAGAGAAGGCGCGCCATGTCTTCCCCGATGCGCTGCAAGTGCGTTCCAACTTCCTCGTTTTTCATGTGGTAGATGTATTGTCCGGCGTGTCCTTTGATGTAAGGTGCGAAGAGTTCGACGTATCGTTCCTGGTCGGTTGCGGACAACATACGATGCACGCGCTGCAGCACTTCGACCAGCAATTGCACCCGCCCCATCTGGCGAATGTTGCTCGCCAACTGCGTGCTGTCCATGCGCTGTTTGCCCGTCTTGAGATGAAAAGCCGCGATCTGCTTATCGGTCACCTGCTCAAAAGCCTGATCCAATAGATTGACGCCTGTCTCCTGCATGTGGCGGCTGAGACGCTCACGGAAGTAATACAACGTGCGCAGGTCGAAGTCGCCCTCGCCCAACTGACGATAACCCAGCGCATAGCGCACCTGAATGTCGTAGCAGAACATGTCGTACATCTCTTCGTCCGACCAGCCATTGGCCGCTTTGAGAAACTCCAGCCCATCCAGCACGTTGACTGGCACATTCGGACGCGAGGGGAAATCGGCGTACAAGACTTCAAACGGTTTTTCGTCCAGGCGGCAGAAGAACTCCCGATAGAACGTGCCTGCCCAGGAGTTCTCAAGGCGCTTGCGCAGTTTCTCGGGCAGCTCATCTACGTGGCTGGTGAGCGGAATTTGCAGGTGACGGTGATTTTTCTTGAACATCTTCAGACCTTCCAGTGTGGGATAGCCTGGATTATATTAAGGTTTGCCCATTTTGAGGAGGGGTCAATTTGGATGAATTTTGTCCTCTCGTTTTTGCAGTGGACTCATTTATGGAGTAGGGGCTTTTCGGCTGCCGAGGCAAAAAGCAGTGCCTGTGGCAGCCTTGGGCGTGGGCATATTAGCGTTATATATTCTGGTCATCGTCTTCAATGCGCTGGTGGCATACCGGGTTGGTCAAGTCATCTGGTTGCGTTTTACCGACGCGTTGATCCGTTATTTGCTGGCTGTACCGGGGGCGTTGCTGGCGGCACAGGGTTTGCACTTTCAAGCCTTATCGGCCAAGTCCGAGAACCGGCGCTCCTTGGCGATCAGTCTACAATGGGCAGCCTTGGGTTTTGGGATCTATGGTCTCACCCAGGTCTTTGTCAATAAGGTGGACATGTTCCCGGCCCGCTGGATCAGCGCGGATGCTTTTCTGGCTGCTACCGGCGTACCTGTTCAAGCGATCCGTGCTGTGATGGCTGTCGTGGTTTTGGTGGGAATGATTCGCGCCACGCAGGTGGTGGAGGCTGAACGCCAAAAGCAGTTGCTGGCTGCTCAGCAGGCCCGGCTGGAGGCAATGGAGCAAATCCAAGTTGAATTGACCAAACGCGAGGCGCTGCGCCGGGAATTACTCCGCCATACCGTTCAGGCACAAGAGGATGAACGGGCGCGCATCGCCCGCGAGCTTCACGACGAAACCGCCCAGATATTAAGCGCCTTCACGCTCGACCTGGCCACGCTGCAAAACGTCCTGCCGGATCATCCGGATGTGAGGCTGCTGCTCGACCGTCTGCAAACAAACAGCCGGCAAATGTCACAAGGACTTTACCACCTCGTGCATGACTTAAGGCCAAGCCAGTTGGATGACCTGGGGCTGGTGCCCACGCTGAATTATCTGTTCGAGCGCGATTTTTTCCCCAAGGGTTTGAACGTTTTCCTCGAGGTCCAGGGAGAAGCTCGCCGGGTGGACCCGATCCTCGAAACCGTTTTCTTCCGCGTGGCGCAGGAAGCCGTCACCAATATCGCTCGTCATGCAAAGACGAAAAAGGCCCAAATCCAATTGGTGTACGCCCCGGAACGGATCACTTTGAAGGTGAGCGATAACGGCGTAGGCTTCGATCCGAGCGAGACTTTCAACCCGCCGCGCGGCTGGGGACTGGCCGGGATGCGTGAACGGGTCGAGGCGGTGGGTGGCCAGATGCGTATCAAATCCGCGCCCGGCGAGGGGACGACGATCGAGGCCATCGTTCCGACCCCCGAGCAGTTGGCTTTGCCAGATGAGGAGATGCAGGCATGAAGAAGATCCGTTTGATGCTGGTAGATGACCACGATGTGGTGCGCGTCGGCCTGAAAACCTTCCTACAGACGCAGGACGATTTCGAGGTCGTGGCTGAGGCGGGCAGCGGCGAGGAGGCCGTGCCGCGCGCCCTGCAGGCAAAGCCGGATATTATCCTGATGGACATCACTATGCCCGGCATGGATGGGATGGAGGCTACGCGCCGCTTGCGCGTCCTCTGCCCGGATTGCCTGATCCTGGCGCTGACCGTCCACGACGATAAACAATACTTCATGCAAATGCTGGCGGCCGGGGCGTCCGGTTATATGACCAAGCAATCTGCAGCCGATGAGTTGGTGGCTGCCATTCACACGATCGCGGCTGGCAACGTTTATCTCCAACCGGCTTTGGCGCGTTGGCTGCTGGAGGATTACCAGCGACTCGCCCGCCAGGCCGGACAGCCTGTGGTACTGCCGACAGGCGCGGAGACTGAAGTAGTTGGGCTGGACGCCCTCAGCCAACGCGAGCGGCAGGTGCTGGAGCTGGTGGCGCAGGGGTCGAACAACCAGCAAATCGGCGATAACCTCGGCCTCAGTCCGAAGACGATTGCCCGTCACCGCGAGCGGATCATGAACAAGTTGAACATGCACTCACGCACCGAGCTGGTCAAGTTCGCCATCCGCACAGGGTTGGTGAAGTTGACCTGAGTCTGTTGGAAGCCCCATATTCTCATGTTCTATTAACCATAATATGTAAATATTGTGGGGTAATCCCTTATCGCTTTGGAGGTATTCGCAATGCAAAAACCTGGTTTTGGGCGCGCCAAATTCATCGTCGGAGGCCTGTTGATCCTGGCGGCAGTGATCTACCTGATCGCCTCTTCGACGCAGGCCAGCGCTGAGTATTTCGTGACTGTGGATGAATTGCACGCCAAAGGCAGTGACGTGATTGGAGTCAATCTGCGTGTCTCCGGAGCAGTGATTGGATCTACCATCCAATACGATCCACAAACCCTCAACCTGTCCTTCGAAGTGGCGAATGTCCCAGGCGACAACAAGGAAATAGAAGCCCAGGGCGGACTGGCGGCCGTCCTGCACCAGGCCGTCATTGATCCGAACCGTTCCCATTTGCAGGTGATCTACAACGGCCCCAAGCCGGACCTGCTGCGGGATGAGGCGCAGGCCATCATGACCGGCCACCTGGGCGAGGACGGCATCTTCTACGTGGACGAACTCTTGCTCAAGTGCCCGACCAAGTACGAAGAGGCTGTCCCCCAGCAGGTCAAATGATTGCAGATTTCGGCTACGGCGTTCTCGTAGTGACCTTTCTCCTGGCGCTCTTCAGCGTGGGGACGGCAGTGTATGGGGCGCGGACGAAATCCTACCTGCCTGAGCGAGGACGCTCGCAGTCAGGTCGCTGGGCGGAGAGCGCCCGGCGCGCCATGCTGCTCACCTTCCCGCTTGTCACGCTCGCCTCGCTGGCCCTGATCTACCTGCTGGTCACGGGCCAATATGGGTATCAGTATGTCTATTCCGTGACCTCGAACAGCATGCCGATGTATCTCAAGATCACTGCCCTGTGGGGCGGACAGGCCGGATCGCTGCTCTTCTGGTCGTGGCTGATGTCGGCCTTTGCCTCGGCGGTGATGTTGCGCAAGTGGGAGCGCGACCGCGAGTTCCTTCCCTGGGTGATCGTGGTCTTGTCGCTGACGCTGGCCTTTTTCCTGGCGCTGACCATCTTCTTCGAAAACCCCTTTGCGAGCTGGTGGCAGACGGCCTCCGGCGAGGTGGCGGCCATGTTCCGCCCGGCGGGTGCGCTTCCACTGACGCCCTCGGACGGGATGGGTTTGAACCCGTTGCTGCGTCATCCGGGCATGATCATCCACCCGCCGATGCTGTACCTCGGCTTTGTCTCCTTCGTCATCCCCTACGCCTTCGCCATCGCCGCGCTCATCACCGGCCGCAGCGACGACCGCTGGATCCGCATCACCCGCCGCTGGACGCTGGTTGCCTGGCTGTTCCTTTCAATGGGACTGGTGCTGGGCGCTCGCTGGGCTTATGACGTGCTGGGCTGGGGCGGCTATTGGGGTTGGGATCCGGTGGAGATCTCCGCTTTCATGCCCTGGCTGACCGGCACGGCCTTCCTGCATTCGGTCATGATCCAGGAAAAGCGCGGCATGTTGAAGCAGTGGAACATGCTGCTCGTCATCCTGACCTATGATCTGGTCATCTTCGGCACCTTCCTGACCCGTTCCGGGGTGCTCTCCTCGGTGCACGCCTTTGCCCAGAGCGCCATCGGGCCGCTGTTCTTTGCCTTCATCGGCCTGACTCTCGTCAGCTCGGTGTCGCTGCTGGTCTATCGCTGGAATGATCTGAAGGCCGAAGTCGAGATGAAGTCCATGCTCTCGCGTGAGGCCTTGTTTCTGCTGAACAACCTGCTCTTCATGGGCGTGCTGATCGTCTGCTTTTGGGGGGTGATCTTCCCGCTCATCTCCGAGCTGGTCACCAACCAGAAAGTGACCGTCGGCCCGCCCTTCTACGAACGCGCCGCCGCGCCGCTTTTCGGCGCGCTGATGCTGCTGATGGGCATTGCCCCGCTTTCTGCATGGGGACATTCTACACTCAAGACTTTGGGACGTGCTGTCTGGAAACCGGCGCTGGCGGCCGCGCTGGTCGTGGTCGCGGTCTTTGCAGCCGGCATCCATAACGCCGTCGCCTTGATCGGTTTCGGGCTGGTGGCGCTGGTCATTTTTGTCACCCTGTACGAGTTCTGGCGCGGCGGGATGGCGCGCCATCGGACAACGGGCGAGAACTTCTTCACCGCCCTATGGCATCTGGCGGGACGCAACCGCCGGCGCTACGGCGGGTACCTCATCCACATCAGCATGGTATTGATGGCGATTGGCATCTTGGGCATGCAAGTCTTCCAAACCGAGACGCAAGGCGCCATCCCACAGGGCAGCTCGCTCGCGTTGGCCGGTTATATGGTCAAATTCGACTCGGTGGCGCAGTTCGATAGCGCCGGCGGGCGCAACGTCACCCGCGCCGTGGTCAGCGTGTACAAAGGCGACCAGTACCTGGGCGACCTTTACCCGCGCCGCGATTATTTCTACGAATCCGGCCAGCCGATGACCATCCCTGGCGTGCGCTCCACCCTGGCAGATGATCTGTACGTTATTTTGGTGGACTGGCAGCCGATCTCGGCCATCGGCGCGACCTTCAAGGTGTATCACAACCCATTGGTCAATTGGCTGTGGATTGGCAGCCTCGTTTTCATCTTCGGGACACTGGTGGCTGCCTGGCCTGAAAAGATTCGTGAAACGTAATGAGTAACAAGTAAACAAGTAAACAAGTAAACAAGTAAACAAGTAAACAAGTAAACAAGTAAAGGAGAGTTGGTTGATGAAACCTTTTACCGCATCACGTATTACGTATTACGTTTCACGTTTTACGTTTTACGTTTTCTTGCTTCTCCTCATATTCGCCGCTGCAAAAACCGCCCTCGCCCAACAGCCCACCCCTTCCGATGACGATGTCAACGCGATAGCCAGGCAACTCTATTGCCCGGTGTGCGAGAACACGCCCCTGGACGTGTGCCCGACTCAGGCCTGCGCCCAGTGGCGCGACTTGATCCGCCAGATGCTGGCGGAGGGAAAATCGGCGGATGAGATCGAGCAATATTTCGTCGAGAATTATGGGGCGCGCGTGCTCTCCGAGCCGCCGCGCACAGGCTTGAACTGGCTGGTTTACATCCTTCCGCCGGTCGCATTCCTGGCAGGGGCTTACATCCTGTATCGCGCCTTCCGCTCCTGGCGCGCCCTCGACAAGCAGGCCGCCGCCCAGGAGGGCAGCGCGCCCCCGCTGCCCGCGGACGAGTACGTTGCCCGCCTGGAAGAGGAACTGCGGAAACGGAAATAAGAGCCTATCCAAATAACGGAATGCAGACTTCAGTCTGCCCTGCATTGCGGACTAAAGTCCGCGTTCCAAGGGATTTTCGGATAGGCTATAAGGAAAGGTCGAATGTCAGAAAATGTGAACAATGCAACCAGGCCGCCCAAGCGTCCTGTTCCGCTTTGGGCGCAAATCCTCGTCTGGGTGGGGTTACTGGGATTGCTCGCTATCCTGGCCCTGGCGCTGAAACGTTCCCAACAGGGAGTCGTCAAGGTCGGCGATACGGTCAAGGATTTCGTCTTGACCACCTTCAGCGATGACCAGCACCCGGACGGTCAGCAGATCCGCCTTTCGGACTTGCGCGGCAAGGTGGCGCTGATCAATTTTTGGGCTTCGTGGTGCAAGCCGTGCGAACAGGAAGCCCCGGATTTGGAACAAGCCTGGCGCTTTTACCAGCCGGGCGGGGAGGTGGTCTTCCTGGGTGTGGACTACGTGGATACCGAGCCGGAAGCCCGTTCCTACATCGCCAAATTCGACATCACCTATCCCAACGGTCCCGACCTGGGCACGCGCATCTCGCAGGCCTTCAATCGCCAGATGGGTGTGCCGGAAACCTACATCGTAGACCGGCAAGGGAAATTGCGTTATATCCAGATTGGCCCGTTCCAATCGGAGGCTGAAATCCAGGGTATCATTGATCCCTTGCTGGCCGAGAAATAACCATGGATATTGGTGCACTCTTTCTACTCCTGGCCTTGCTGATCCTGATCGCGCTGTTCGTGTCGCGTCCGTTCCTGGAGCGGCAGCCTGCTGCCGACTTGCAGGAAGAACATGCCGCCTCGTCGTTGTTGGCCGAACGGGATCGCATCCTGAACGCTTTGCAGGAACTCGATTTCGATCATGCCCTGGGGAAAATACCCGCCGAGGATTACCCATCTCAACGCAGCAGCTTACTCCAGCGCGGCGCGGGGATCTTGCGCCAACTGGACGCCCTCACCACTTCGACTGCGCTCAGTGCAAGCCCCAGCCCCTTCGCGAAGCACCCCGGTGGGGCTCCCGCGAGCGGGCGAGGGGAGTCTGCTAAGGAACGTTTGGAGGCGGCCATTGCCAGCCACCGGGCCGACGCGACCACAGAATCAGCCTCCGCCAAAGAAACCACGGATGAAGACCTGGAGGCGCTGATCGCCAAACGGCGCGCCAGCCTCAAGGACAAAGCCGGCGGAGCATTCGTTGTCGCCGGTTTCTGTCCCAAGTGCGGTCGTCCCTTCTTGAGTTCGGACAGCTTCTGTCCCCAGTGCGGTTACGCGCTCAAATGAGGTTTGCACGTTTACACGTTGGCATGTTCACACGTTTACAGGTTAGCAGGTTTGAATGTGGCACCTTGCCAACATGTCAACTTGCCAACTTTCCAACTTGCTATACTGAAAGCGGACACAAATTGCGCTTGTGCCCAATTCGTTCTAAAGTCCCGCCTCAGTTCGTGGAAGTCGGTTGCCCTAAAGGATGCTTCGCGAAAACCGACTCGTAACGCCAGTCCGAAGGGACTTCCATGTACTGAGCAGGTGGCTTCGCGA
>Ga0210029_1001269_pt1 | contig 15147 bp, 14 predicted proteins | sample CryGeymeta201521_FD_183985 | JGI IMG/M metagenome (GOLD analysis project Ga0210029, IMG submission 183985) | Groundwater microbial communities from Crystal Geyser aquifers in Utah, USA - Crystal Geyser metaG 2015-21 (SPAdes) (version 2) | ecosystem: Environmental > Aquatic > Deep subsurface >... | reverse complement strand
TCTAACCATCCCCCGAAACAAGTTCGGGGGGATTACCGAATCAATCGGGTATGTCCGTCTTCGTTTCAGCAGGGACAGTATTTTTGACGACCTACTTAGTAGTGTCCTCTCAGAGGTCGCGGATGATCGGTGCCTGATATCCGGTCCATCTTCGGTGGCGGTGGCACCGCCTGAGGAATTCTCAGTCATCTGGCATCAACAAACCCCACTGACTTCACCAGAGAAGTGAAGTCCCACCCACTGGCGGACAGGCGGATCGTTGTCAGCTCCTTCAACCCGGGGAGCAGTTCCCGAAGGGCCAGCGATTCCCACCTCAACCATTGGTCTTGTGGCACCTTCAGACCCTCAGATGGGTTGGGGGAGCTGCCACTGACGAGGAACCCAAACGCCCAATGCCGTTCCGCCTCCGTTTCATCCACATAATCGAGTTGCACGCGGAGGGGGTAACTCATGTTCGTCCCCGGGCGACCGGGAAGCGACTGACGCAATATGCGGAATTCAATAACAAGCGCAACTTCCTCGGGTTGGCCAATGTGTATACCCTCTGCGTTTACTCGCCGACGAACTCCCCCCTCGGAGAGTGTCAGACCGGATCCCTCGCGATGCAATTCAAGGACACGTCCATCGGGTTCCTGACGGACCGCGACTCGATGGATGCCCGGGTGACGGTCTGATTGCTCCCACGCCTCCCATCCGCCCAGCCCATCGGAGAAGCCCCATACGACCTGACCGGACTTGGGAACGTCGCGTATCGCGCTGTGCGTGTCTCTCACTGTGGGCGACACACCTTCAGTCTGCCGCGTTCGCACACTTCCCGGCTTCGGCGATGCAGGCCGTGTGTGCGTCCCCCGATCCACGGACAATGTCGGTCCGGGGCGCGCGCCGTCAGGAGGTGTACTCACTCCCGCGGTGGGCATGGTCAGACTTAAGGTGGGCGCCGGAGCGATTTTCTCAACGCCCGCAGTCCTCGCTGGTGGGGCTGCGGACGGCAGTTCCCCCGTCGGCGGCTCGTCGGCAGTAGATGCAGCCTGCGGAACGTCGTTTGCACGCACTGGCTGGGTGAGCGACCCAAATGCGCGCTCGTTCGAGATCATTAGACCAGCGAGGCCGCGGGTTCCGAGGTACATCCACAGCGGCAGGAGTCGAGCGCGTATCGATTCGACGCAGTGGCTTTTTTCTTCCTCGGAAAGGTGAGTACCGACAAGATCGGCCACCGGAGTGGACAGGGCAGGCAGCAGCGTCGGGTCCGGCGTTTCAGGAGCGGCGCTCCCCGTTGACGAAGCAGCCTCTCGCAAGCCGATAACCCGCGTCAGCGATGTGTGCAACTGGTGAAGGACGGCAGAAAAGCCACTGTGGGTTAAGAGATATTCCTCCGCAGACCTCTGAAGATTTGCACGGTTCTCCGCCCCCAGCATCTTCAGTAGTTGAAGGCTGCACTGATTGGACAAGTCCAGCGCCTCGCGGGTAAGTCGCCGCAGTGGGTACTGCCCCTCCAACCGACACAATACATCGACAAGTGCGTTCGCGGGTAGTTTGTTCTCCAGGCCGCGCGCGATCACTTTCCCGGCCTCGGATGCAAACGCGATGGTAGCAGCTGGTCGCGGATCCGTGGACGCGGATACCTTTTTTGCCGCGCCCACCTTCCAAAAGGCGTCCCATGCCTTCCAGTCCACGTCTGCAATGCCACCTGCCTTTTCGGGGAGGAACTGTTCTTTGGCATACGTCTGCAACATGCGCTGCAGACTGGCCACCAGTGGCGCTTCGTCAACAGGTTGCCCGGAGTTCGCGAGTCCTACCATGCTCAGATAGCTCGCGTAACTGTCAAGGAAGCGGGACAGCTCACGGTACTCCCTGTAGAAGCTTGTCAAGATGCGTGAGAGCGGAACAGCTTGTTCGGGGGAAGACACTCGCATCTGCCGCACAAAGAACGTCTTGCGCGTTTCGGGACCGAGGGTGGCGCGGTCCAGCGTTGCTTCAGCCACCGACTTGAGCGTTAGATGGGCAACGCAGAGCGGGCGAGTGGGAGAAAGCTGTATCACCGTCTCAAAGGCGTCGACCTCGTCGTACACACTGCGGGGGGGAAGACCTTCCCCGAAGTTATACTCGCGAGTCTGCACTTCGGGTCGCACATCCGGTGGGCGCTCCAGTTCGAGTTGGGACTCCAGATGGCTCTTCAGTCCACGAACGGGGGATTGGTCGCGAACATGCCACTCGATCTTCAGCAGGAACCGATCGCTCGCCTCCAGTCCTGCGGAAGGAATCACCACCACTTCATTGTCCGGATAGCGAAAGGTCAACTCGCCATTGAGCCGCCCCACCCCATCGTTGTGCGCACAGGCGCGCCCCAAGGTGACGACTTCGCGGGGTTCAGGCGGCTCCCCATCTTGGCCAAGAGCGGACGCACCGGTCACCCCGACCAGAGCAGCGGTTAGCAGGGAAGCGAGTGCCCGTCGGAGAGAACGGGAGATGGGACAGAAAAAGAGCCCGCACAGCATCCTCAACTACCTCCTACTGTGGCCCTTGGCCAATTGGACACGGCTGCACAGGCAATACACGGAGACATGCGCGACGCTGAGAGATGTCACACAACCTCAACCACCGGTGGGCTGACATAATCATGGAAGCGGTCGGCAACCTTTCCAGCCTGCGCGTCACCTGGGTGGATGTAGATTCTGTAGGCAAAGGTCAGGGATTCTCCCGCTGGCACGGTGTGCGTTCCGTCATGCCCCGGTCCCTCGAACGACTGGATGCCGAAGGGGTTTGCCGTCATCAGTCCGTAGTCTCTCGCGTGCCAGTATGTCGGGTAGCGGAAACTTGATGGATGGTTCATATACGTCACGCCCACCCATTCGCCGAAAGCAGGACCGGAATAGTCGCACCACGGAGCGCGCTTGCCCCAGATTTCCTTCTCATTGATGGCGCCGTAGCCGTTCTCCATGCGTCCGAACCGGCTCACGTTCATGGTCGGTTGCACTCGCAGAGAGAGGATACCGCCCTCTTTCGTGTCTCCGAAGGTCAGGTCTCCCTCGGTCGCGTGGAACTTCACCACGAAATCAATCAACCGGGAGTTGGACGGCAAGTTGTAGAAACGGACGTTGCTCGTTTGTTCGCATACCTTGCCCCCATCGCTCTTCCTCCAGGAATTCAGCGAGCCGATCTCGCCAAAGACGGGCCCACCTTCTGCTCGCCTGAACGCGTCATGCACCACGTTGCCGTGGCCGGGCATCTCGTCCCAGCAGTTGGCGCCGTTTACGTTCCCATGGGCGACGTAGATGGACTTGTGGTGAAAGTGGTCGAATTCCCTGCCCTCGCTCTCAATATCGCGCGTCACGCGCTTCCCGAAGGGACCGATCACGGGATGCAGAAATGGACGTACCCACTTGTCCGCGTTGTAGTTGTAACTGGTGAAGAGAGCATCTCGGATGAGCACATCAATCCGCTCACCCGGCGCGTCCTTCAGTTCCACCGCGCCGTGCTTGCAGGCGAAGCTCTCCGGATCCTCGCAGGGAGCCAGTTCGTAGGTCGCTGAGGTCGCGGCATCCAATCTCTCCACAACGAAGGTGACCCTCGACGCGTCGTCTTTGACATCGACCTGCGCGGGAGCGCATCCTTTGGGTTGGCCCGCCGCGTCCAGCAGCCTCGCGCACACGGGACCTCCCTCCGTCGTCAACCTCTCGATACTTGCCGTGACGGGACAATACTCCCGATTGTGATTGCCGGCGTGGACCACCAGTTTGACTTTCGACAACTTACTCCCCCCTGTTGGTGAGTGATGATTGGTGTTTGGTCAGCGAACCTTCGTTCCCGGTGGCACATCACGATCCGGCGAGATAAGAGCCAGCGGAACCTCTTCCCCTGCTGCAAGTATCATGCCTCGCGACTCGACGCCTCGGATCGTCGCCGGTTCGAGATTGGCCACGATCACGATGTTCTTTCCAACAAGTTCGTCTGCAGCAAACTGCTGCGCAATGCCGGCAACGACGGTGCGCGCCCCATCGCCCGCGTCGACGGTCAGCTTCAGCAGCTTGTCAGCGCCGTCCACTTTCTCGGCGGCGGTCACCGTTGCGGTTCGCAGCTCCAGTCTCTGAAATTCTTTGAACGAAATGGTTGGTGTTGCAGTATCCTGTGCTGCCACTTGCTTCTTCTTTCCTTCCATTTTTGGAGTAGTATCGACGCGCGGGAAGACCGGTTCAGGCGAAGACGTCTGAACGCCCGTTGAGAGAATTCCCCAGTTCGGCGCGTCCTCCCAGCGCAGTTTTTCAAACGCCCGCGGCGATCCCAACTGCGCCCAGATTTTGCGCGCGACCGAGGGCAACACGGGGGAGATGATGATCGCCACGAATTGCAGCGTGTCCAGCAATTCGGTGAGCAGGAAATCCAGCTCGTCGTCTTGACCGGATTTCACCTTCTCCCAGGGAGCCTCTCGCTCGATGTGTCTGTTTGCCTCACGAACCACTTGTATCACCCGTGACAGCGCCGCAACAAAGTTCATCTCCGCGTAGGCTTGCTCAATCCCAGGCTGCGCTTCTTCCGCCAGCGAACGCAGCGCAGATGTCCTCTTGCGGTTGCCGGGAACCCGCCCATCGCGATACCGGTGAACCATCGACAGCGTGCGGTTCAGCAGATTACCGAGGTCGTTGGCCAGTTCTCCGTTGTATCTCCCCACCAGTCCCGCGTGCCGAAAGTCGCCATCCGACCCGAAGCTCACATCCTTCAGCAGGAAGTAGCGAATGGCATCCACGGCCGTGTCAAAGTCGCACGACGCCTCGGCGGCCAATTGCTTCGCCAGGTGCACCGGCTCGATGACATTGCCTTTCGACTTCGACATCTTCTCACCCTCAATATTCCAGAACCCGGTGCCGAAGATCTGCCGAGGAACCTCCACTCCCACCGACATCAGCATTGCGGGCCACAGCGTCGCGTGAAACCGGACAAAAATGTCCTTTCCCACAAGATGGAGATCGGCGGGCCAGTATCGACCGAGAAGCGCGGTGCGTTCCGGGTCGTCCGAGAAGAGCCCGACCGCGCTGGCGTAGTTGATGAGAGCGTCGTACCAGACGTAGATTACTTTCCCCTGCGCGCCTGGAATCGACGCGGGCATGGGGATGCCCCAGTCCTGGACACGGCTGATGCAGACGTCGTTCAGCCCGGATTTGATGAACTGCATCGTTTCATTGCGGCGACTCTCCGGGCGCAGAAAATCGGGGCGGTCCTCGATCTCCTTCAGCAACCGATCCGCATACGCAGACAGGCGGAAATAGAACGCCGGTTCCTCCGTCCACTGGACTTCCTTCCGGCACTCTGCATTGGGGCAACGCGACAGATCGTCCCCTGCCTTGGCCGCGCCTTTCACCTCGTCTCCGTTGAAGAACGTCTCGCAGGAAACACAGTACCAACCGGAATACGTGGACATGTAGATGTCGCCTGATTCGTACAGCTTCTCGACGAAGCGCTGCACGACGGCGGTGTGGCGCGGCTCAGTGGTGCGGATGAAATCGTCGAAGGAAATATTGTAAGCCCTCCAGGTCTCCTTGAAACGCTCCGCCAGTTCGTCGACGAATGTCTGAACGTCCTTCCCCTCGGCCTCCGCCGCCCGGGCCACCTTCAGAGCGTTCTCATCGGTTCCAGTGAGAAAACGGACATCCTTCCCGCGCAACCGCTCGAAGCGCGCGCGCGCGTCCGCCGCCAGCGTACAGTATGCCGTCCCCAGATGAGGAATATCGTTAACGTAGTAAATGGGAGTCGTGATGTAGAAAGCATTGTCAGACAAGGGCGCTCTTCCAATTCCATCGGGTCTGCCCGGCAGGGGCAAGTGCAACGATTATAGCGCAGGGAGACGGAATTCGACAACCGGGATGCCCGCCTTGGGCGTTGCTATCGCTTGCAGCGGCCACTGCGTCAGGCTATACTTACCTCCACGACACGGTTACCGTCACGGAGGCAAACATGGAACCTGTTCGACTTGGAGTCGTAGGCTGCGGGGTTATCGGCAAAATCCACCTTCGCGTCGCGACGGCATCACCCCTCACCGAAGTGGTTGCCGTTGCTGACTCGCGCGAGCAAGCCAGAAAGGAGGTTTCTGAGTTGCACGGCATCCAGAAGTTCTACGTCGAGGGCGAGGATCTTTTCCGCGACCCCGACGTGGAAGCAGTGGTTCTGGCAATGCCGGCACAGAACCGGGCCGACCTCGCCATCAAGGCTTTTGCCCTTGGGAAACACGTACTAACTGAGAAGCCTGTTGCGACGAGCGCTGAACAAGTGCGTCACATGATTACTGCACAAGGGGACTTGACCGGCGCGTGCTGCTCATCGCGGTACACATTTTTGGAGTCGACGCGCGTTGCCTCCGACTTCGTGGCAACCGGCGCGTTGGGTGATCTTCGGACAGTTCACTGTCGTGTCCTGACCAGCGTCGGGGCAGCTCCCGCTTCACCTCCTCCGCCCTGGCGGGTGAGCAAGCGCATGAACGGTGGCGGCATCCTGGTCAACTGGGGATGCTATGATCTCGACTATCTGATGAGCATCGCCGGCTGGAAACTGAAGCCCAAGACTGTGCTCGCCCAAGCATGGCCGATAGCCCAGCACCTGTCAGACCGAGTGGATCCCGAATCGGATGCCGAGACACACTTTGCCGCGTTGATCCTATGTGAGGGAGGGGTTGCCATCTCCTTCGAGCGCGGGGAATTCACGACGGCCTCCACGAGAAGAGCCTGGGAGATGATAGGCTCAAAGGGAACTCTCAACCTCATGATGATGCGTCAGCCCAACAAACCGCACATCCTCACCCATGATGACACCACCCCGGAAGCGGGTGTCACATCGCGCACGCTGTGGGAAGGCGAACTCGACATGGCTGCGCTCCACTCCGGCGTGATTGAGGATTTTGCCTGCGCCATTCGCGAACAGCGCGAACCAAAGACCAATCTCGAACGCGCTCTGGTACTTCAACAGATTACTGACGCCATCTACGCGTCCGCTGAGAGCGGAAGTGCAGTGACTATCGTGTAATCTGCCTCACACGACCCACGTTCGGACGAGAGCAGCAATGCAAGCAGAACGTCCGCAATGGCGTTGATCTACCGGTTAAGGCAGAGAACGCGCCCATCACCATGCCCACATTCGCATGAAGTTCGTCCTGTGATGGGCATATCGGAGATGGCCCCTACCAGAAACCACTACGGGCGGTTGTGAACTTAAGCGAGTATAGTTCCACCGTTTTCTCCTTCTAGACAGGAATTGAGTGGACAGGCGGAGACAGGTAACAGACTGGGAGATGTTTGTGGAGAGGGGCATCAGCTCGAACTCGCAGAGTTCGCCAGCTCGAACTCGCAGAGTTCGCCAGCTCGAACTCGCAGCGTTCGCCTCGAAGGGGGCAACGCGTCGCGCCGTTGGATGGTCGAACGAGGCTATCGCGTCGATTCCGTTGGCGGGGTTAATCCGGCGCAATCGTCCAGATGGGTTTGCTGAGACCGGAGTACTGCACGTTGTACCCCAAATCGTTCTGATGCACCCATTTGACGTACCCGTCCGCGGAAGCAACATTGCAGCCCTGGTTATGGCGAGGCAGTATCAGTGGGTACCAGGCACCGTGATCATTGGCCACGCATCACTCACCACTCCCAGCCAGCCCCGTCGTTGATCCGCAGCGCCGCAATCGCCGCGTCCCTTGAGCTCTGGCAACCACCCAATCTGCCTTCATCCTCATAAGTGCCTTTTCTCCTTTTCCAAGCCCGGTAGAGGGCGGGATTCTCTGTCCTGAGATTCCCTGTCCTTCCCGTGCGTTTCCCGGCGTTCTCTCTCTTGTTCCCAGGTTTATCCCGGCTGTCTCCGAGTGCTCCCCTTAACGATTAGAAAGGAGAAATCAAACAATTGAGTGCATCCAGCGGGCCATAGTCACCTCACTTCACTGTCACCTTCACCGTCTGGTTGTTGTTAGCGGTGTTGGTCTCGCCGGAGACGGGGGAAACGATGCCGGTGATGAGGTAGTCGCCGGACTTCTGTCTCCGTGGCACTTTCACGGTCATGGTCTTGGTGGTCTGCTGTCCCGCCGCGAGCGATCCGGCCGTCTGGGGCTTGCCCAGCGCCGTGCCGTTGTAGCTCAGTTTGAGGCTCTTCACCAGAATGTGTGGGTAGAAATCGAGGGATCGGTGCCATTGATGGCTACCGGTTGAAGTCGTGAGATCGGTTCAAGTCGAACTCGCAGAGTTCGCCGCGGACTCACAGAGTCCGACAAGACTATCCTGAACCGGGTCCAGAAGTTCAAGTCGTTGCGGACTCTGCGAGTCCGATGTGTATGCGAAGGTGCGCTGGGCGGGCAACGCCGAGGCTCCCGAGCTGGAGGTGGAGGTTGCCGAGCGCGCCAATGGTCGGCCGGTCTGTTCGGGATGCGGTCACTCTGGGCCGGGGTACGATCGGCGCGGACTCTGCGAGTCCGATTTCGACACGGCGCTTTGAGTTTGTGCCGCTGTGGGGCATCAAGGTGTTTCTGGTGTATGCACCGCGGCGGGTGGACTGCCCGACCTGCGGTATCCGGGTCGAGCACATGCCGTGGGCGCTGGGGAAGCACCTCGAACTCGCAGAGTTCGCCCTGACTCAGACCTATGCCTGGTTCCTGGCCCGCTGGGCAAGACGGCTGTGCTGGAAGGAAGTGGCGGAGGTGTTCCATACCTCCTGGGAGAGTGTCTTCCGCTCGGGTCGGACTCTGCGAGTCCGCGGAGATGGCCGTCGAGTGGGGCCATGCCCACAGGGATGTCAGGCGAACTCTGCGAGTTCGAGGCGTTCAGGCCATCGGGATCGACGAGATCGCTGGCGAACTCTGAGTTCGCCCAGATCGACGCGGACTCAAAGAGTCCGAAACCACTGCAAACGCCTGCTGTGGATCGGGCAGGAGCGGAAGGTCAAAACCCTGCTGCGCTTTTTTCGCTGGTTCGGCGCCGAGCGCAGCCGCGAGCTGAAGTACCTCTGCTCGGTGAAGTACCTCTGCTCGGACTCAGAGTTCGCCTCGGATATGTGGAAGCCCTATTTGAAGGTCATTGCCAAGAAGGCGGGCCGGGCCGTGCATGTCCTCGACCGCTTCCACATCATGGCGCATTTCAGCAAGGCGATTGACGAGGTGCGCGCCAAGGAGGTCAAGGAGCTGAAGGCGAAGGGCTACGAGCCGGTGCTGACCAAGACGCGCTGGCTGCTGCTCAAGCGCCCGGAGAATCTGACTGGAAAGCAAGAGACCAAGTTGGCCGATTTGCTGCATTACAACCTGCGCTCGGTTCGAGCCTATCTTCGGACTCTGTGAGTCCGCGCTGAAAGAAGAGTTCCAATTTTTCTGGAGCTATACCTCGCCCTACTGGGCGGGCCGATTCCTGGACAAGTGGTGTACTCGGACTCAAAGAGTCCGCGCAGACCCTGCGCTCGAAGATCGAACCGTTGAAGAAGGTCGCTCGGATGTTGCGTGGTCACAGGACGCTCTTGCTCAACTGGTTCCGGGCCAAAGGACAGCTTTCCAGCGGCGTGGTAGAGGGCTTCAACTCGAACTCAGAGTTCGCCACCAAAGCAAAACTGACCTCCAGAAAATCCTTCGGGTTTCGGACCTATCACGCCGCTGAAATCGCCTTGTATCATGCGCTTGCCGCTCTACCTGAACCAGAGCTCACCCACAAATTCTGCTGAGGAGCCTCATTTCCATGCAGTTGGCACAACAGAGCCAAATTCCCTTTTCTGGGTTACGGTAGACCCATCGGTTAGCTGAATACTGAGATGGCTCCATCACCACATGAGCGAACGGGTTTGCGGCACCGATATTCTCTTCTTTTGTTGCGTAGAGCATAGTTGGACTCGAATGGATAGGCCGTAATCTGCACTGTTGGCAGGAAGGTTAACACGTGACTCGAGTTCCGTCCATTGATTTGGTGAAGGAACCATCCTTCACTAAATGAGGGGAGCGACAGACGCCCTGCAAGGGCGGAAAAGGATTTCTCGCCCTACGTCATCGTTCGCTTGGCACGGCGCGCATGATGTCGTGGTCGTTGGTGGCTTCGATCTTGTGGCCGGGTTCCACGATGAGAAACTCGTCATGGTTCCAATCGCCGTTGACGAGTTGGTGAATGAGTCGGGCGTCGCCTTCGAGGCGGTCGAACTTCCACTTGAGCCAGTCGGCGCAGTGTTGGGTGAAGGCTTCATACTCTGAGGAGTTGCCAATCCGCAGGTCCACATACGCCGCGGTCGTGTACTTGCGGAACCAGTCCTGCTCCATCTCCATGAGGTACTGGGCGTTGTCCTCGCCAAACTTCTCCACGTAGTTCCGGTAGGTGACCTCGTACCTCTCCTCCCCCGGCGAAAGATGGTTCTCGATCCACCCCGGCGAGTACCAGTAGGTCCCCGGGTTGCGGTCGAAGTAGTCGCGATACCTGTCCTTCGATCCGAGGAAGTGGGTGATGCAGTCATGCCCCTTCACGATGACCAGACGCGTGTCGCGGGCGACAATGCCTTCGACGCCTTTGCTGCACAGACCGTATCCGAGCAGAGTGGCATCGAACGAGCCGTCGGTGGCATCGACCGCCTGCTGCACTTCCCGGCGCAGGTTGTCCGGCTCACAGTGCAACCCCCACGGAAGGAACTGAAGACTGAAGGCATTCGGAGAAAGAGCGGCGTAGTAGCACAACTCCCTCCACATCACGTTGCAGGAGACGACTTTGAAGTGTTGGGGTTTCATGAGTTGCTTGCTTTGCCCTCGCATGGTCTACATGATGAGTGAACCCGATCGGCTACTCCACCGACGAGCGCAGTTCTTCCCACTGCTTCCCCCCGATCTCTTTGATGCGCTGGTCGGGCCACTTCTCCAGCGGCGAATAACGCGGGTGACCGCCGGGTATCTCCCTATAGGGATTATTCCGTGCGGTGTTGTAGCAACAGATGAGCACCCAGCGAGGGTTGGGGCTGCGGTTTTGGTCGGAGCGATGGAGGAGATTGGAGTGGAAGAAGAGCGCGGTTCCCGGCTCCATCTCACAGTAGACAAGCTCCATGCGTTGCAGCGCCGCTTCCACGCGTTCGAGGTCGGCGCCGGTCTGGTCGCCGGTATTGCCGTGATCGATGCGACCCATTCGGTGGGAACCCCTGACAACCTGCAAACACCCGTTCTCTCTCGTCGCCCGGTCCACAGCAATCATGCAACTGCCCATGTCGGGCAGTAGACACGCGCCGCTGTACCAGTAGCCGTAATCCTGATGCCACTCCCAGGCGCCGCCCGCGTGTGGTTCCTTCATCATCATTTTGTGGTGGTAGTGGTAAACTTCGCCCTCAAGCAACTGTTCCATCAAACTGGCTATCCGATGGCTGCGGACGAACGCACTGTAAATGTCGTCCCCCAGGTCGTTGCGGAGCGCAAGCCTGCTTTTCCCACCCGCGGCGTCCAGCCGATCGCGAGCTTCGCTGGCGAGACGAGTATCGGCGCGCCCGATCTTGCGGAGGAGGTCCATCTCCTCGTCATCGAAAAGGCGCGGCAGCATCAGGTAGCCGTCGGCCTTGAATTGGTCTATCTGTTCATTGGTCAGCTTGAACTCAGACATTGAGCAGAACCCCTGTTTCGGCAAAAATCGTGACAGAGAAAGGTTGATGCGAGGGAGTGGATACGTGAAGAGGGATGAGTGAAGGGTGAATGACGAGTCGCGCTACACCCCGATGCCGGCGAGCACGCGGCAGATGTTGTCGACACTCTTCACAAGGTCGGGATGAGAGACCTTAAACTCCCGCACCGAGTGACCCAATCCGCCGAGAGCATGGTTCAGCAATGCCGGGTCTTTCTGGGTGCGCGTCGCCTCATGGGTGGACAGGTCGGTGAAGGCGGCGATGCTGTGGGCCTGCTCGCCGTGCGTTTCGGAAAGGGAGGACACTTCGGTTTTCAGCGCGGCGACTAAACTCAGCAGCGCGGCCCGGTTGTCATCCGACATGCCGGGAGCGTTCCGCACACGGTTTTCGATATTGGAGATGGTCTCCTCAATCATCGCAGGTCTCTCCATTTCATTCGCCTGATTATCCAATCGCGCGATTGATTCTGCGGGCGGTCTTCAGACAAGCATTGCTTCCTTGTCGGGTGTGTCGCAGGGGTTCCCAGTCTCCTCGAGGTGCCACCACCAGTGTGACCCGCCTCGCTGGAGTCCCTGGGCCTGGTACTCGCGCTGAGACAGGTTGCAGCGGATATCTTCGCTACGCCTCAATAGCTCCGCGTCCAGCCCGACCAGTCGCGCCCGGAACTGGAGCAACCGCAGGTCGTCTGTGAATCTGTCGAGATCCTCCTCGAGGTTGGAGCGCGCGGAGAGCAGATGGCTTATCTCTTCTCCGATCTCCGGATCTTCGACATAGATTGAGCGTGGAAGAATCTGTGTCAGAGTGATTTCATACTCTCGCCAATCCTCCAGGAATCTCTCAAAGTCCTCTTCAGACATCTTCACTCCCAATCACCCGCGGGCATCGCCAGTTTCACCGTTTGGTCTTCATGGGTCAAGTATGCAAGAGAGTAACAGGGCTGTCAATAGGATCTGAAATTTCAGCATAAGAAGGATTGCGTTGTTTCCGATACTGCCTTGGCACACCCTGGTTTTCAAACCAGGGTTCCTGACACAAGTGGCTACAACGCCGTTTCCGATACTGCCTTGGCAAAGGACACCGGATTGCTTCAGCATCCGGTAGCTCACACAGATAGCTACAGGGACGCCGGGAAAGCTCCCTCGGCACACCCTAATTTTTAAATTAGGGTTCCTGACACAAGTGGCTACAACGCCGTGCCGTGGGAGAAGAAGCCCCAGTGGCGCGTGCGCCTCTGTAGTTAGTTGTGTCAGGAACCCCGTGTTGAAACACGGGGTGTAAAAACGCAGCGCGGTGGCGCTTGCGCCTCTGTAGTTAGTTGTGTCAGGAACCCCGTGTTGAAACACGGGGTGTAAGAACCCAGCGCGGGGGCGCTTGCGCCTCTGTAGTTAGTTGTGTCAGGAACCCCGTGTTGAAACACGGGGTGTCCCTGCTTATGCTGGAATTTCAGAATAGGAGCTCATCGTTCCCCGATCGTCTCCACTATTCAGCCTGCAGCGGCCATGTTTCCTTTCGGTACCCCATGTCCCAAAACATATACTCGAATCGGGAGGTCATGACGAAACGGTCGCGCATCCGGGAGCGCTGCGCGTCGGTGAGCGTTTCCGCGACATCATCCGCCACCGAGAGGACCTGGCGCACCACGGCCTCGAACTCCTGGCTGGCGTAGGTGTCGGCCCACTGCTGGTAGATGTCCCTGGGCGAGCCCTGCTTCTGCAACGCCTTGCCCACCTCGAGATATATCCAGTAGCAGGGGAGGAAGGCCCCCAGCGCTTCGTGGAATGGGCGCTCGTAGGCGACCCGCAGTAGATAGGATGTGTACAGCAAGTTGGTAGGCGCCATGGGAGTTGCATAGACGGCTTCATCCGTCAGGTTCCACTGGCGGAAGAAGCTGGCGTGCAGCTCGCGCTCGACAACGATGGCTGTCTTCGCATGGTCACTGAACATGACAACCCAATCGTCTTGAGGCGACCTCGCCGCGAGCAGTGCAAGCCCGCGCGCATACTCCTGCAGGTAGAGGGCATCCTGGATCGCGTAGAAGCGGAAGGCGTCCTCCGCGAGGTCACCTTGGGTCAATCCTGTCACGAAAGGGTGCGCGAGAATTTGCGAATAGATGGGGGCGATGGCGTTCCAGCACTCGGTCGTGTATGACATGAATCAATACCTCGTTGGAGGATGGCGAATAGCCTATGGTCAGGGGAGGAGGGCGGTCATGAAGTCGTGAACATCGAAGATAAAGCCAAAGCCGACGGCGACGCGCCACAGCGCTTCTTCCTTGTGCTGTTCGCCTCGGGCGCTCTCCTTGTTCTCCACCGCCGTCACAGCCTGCCGCAGGGCCGAGCACAGCACTCCGTGGCGCGTCATGTCCACCATTCCACCCGACGACATGAGCAGACACCAGTTGATGGCGAAACCTGCATAGACAAGGTGATTCACGCCGTGATGTCTGCAAAGGGCGAGAAGTTGGTGGGCATTCTCGGCGATGGGTTCCGCGTCGAGTGGACGCGCCTCGGGCGGAAAGTCGAGACACGCGAATCCGCGGCTGACGTCCTCCTGATTGTGTGTACCCACGAAGACGTTGTCAGATCGGAACTCGCGCAGTTGTGCAAGCGTGTCGTCAACGTCAACTCCGGTGGGGAGCTCTGGCGACGCTCCCGCAAGCTCGACGGTCTTCAGGTATCCTGGGCATTCCTTGTAGTAGTTCCCTCCCCCAACAACATGGAAGATGCGGAAGCCAGACTCCCGAACGGCATTCAATAAAGGAGGGAAGACGTTCTCGCAGATTTCGTTGGCGCGGGGGAGATATTCGACGCACCGGTACCATCCGGGGAACTCATCCCGAGTGTCGGCATCCCAGGCGTGCATGACCACCACGGCGGTATGCTCCTCAGCAATGTCAATCACAGCCTGCTTCCATCCGCCGTAACCTTCCCCCGGGACATCGAGGGAATGGTCGGCGTCGAATTGCTGATAGTAGTGGGCAGTCAACTTCAATGCCATCGTCAGTCACCGTCTATACAGGAGTTCTTCTGAGTCTCTGACACGGGAGGGTATCGCGGGAGTGCTTCTCTACGCTGGGAACAACTGGTCGATCTTCATGAGGATATCATCAGGGATCTCAACTTCAGCGGCCTTGAGGTTCTCCGTAATCTGCTCCGGCTTCGTCCCGCTGGTAATGGTGCTGGTGACGATGGGCTGGCGCAAGCACCAGGCCAACGCCAGTTGCGCGGCGGTAACGCCCATGTCGTTGGCGAGGGTGACGAACTTCCTGCCCTGCCGCAGCTTTTCATCGGTCCAATAAAGGCTCATCATCACCGAGTTCTGGTCGGGGTCGGCGGCGCGAGTGCCCTTCTTCGGTGCTGCTCCGGGTCTGTACTTGCCGGTCAGGACGCCGTGCGCAAGCGGCGAAAAAACAACCTGGCCGATGCCATGTTCGCTGCAATAGGGGAATACCTCTGCCTCCGGCTGTCGCCAGAAACAGTTGTAGCGCGGCTGGTTGGAGGACATCGACCTTACTCCGAGCTGCCTGCACAGACCGTTCGCCTCAGCAATTTGTGCGGCTGTCCATTCGCT